>Ga0315905_10008679_pt1 | contig 10286 bp, 8 predicted proteins | sample LakEriMetagenome_5_FD_203522 | JGI IMG/M metagenome (GOLD analysis project Ga0315905, IMG submission 203522) | Freshwater fungal communities from buoy surface, Lake Erie, Ohio, United States - Buoy 4 MA121 | ecosystem: Environmental > Aquatic > Freshwater > Lake | place: USA: Lake Erie, Ohio... | reverse complement strand
GAACTTAGAAAATACAATGGCGATTTGAATACAGGAATTCTTGCACAGAAAAGCGCACAGTTCACTGCGGGCTTCGACTGGCAATTCATCGACAAAAATCAAAATCCATTCAGGTTTACAGCCGAAGTGTTCTACAAAAACATGAAGGATATTGTGCCCTACGATATCGATAATGTAAAAATCAGGTACCTTGGCAAAAACAACGCAAAAGCTTATGCTACGGGTATAGAACTGAGGTTGTTCGGAGAACTTATTAAAGATGCAGAAAGCTGGTTTAGTTTGGCTTTCATGAAAACAAGGGAAAACCTAAACGATGATTACTATTATGATTATTTCAATGCAGATGGAGAAACCATAAATGCCGGATCGCAAAATCAGATAGCCGTGGATTCCATCAAACAAAATATAGGATTTTTAAGACGCCCTACAGACAGACTAATTACTGCTGGTTTGTTTTTGCAGGATTACCTCGCTACAAATAAAAACTTCAAAGTGCATTTCAATTTCCTTTACGGAAGTAATATGCCTTATAACATACCCAATAGTACCCGATACAGAAACCGTCTTGTTATTAACGCATACATTAGAGCTGATGTGGGTTTCAGCGCACAATTACTTAAAGAAAAAAATACCAGAAGAAGTCATAGTCCGTTCAAATCTGTTGAAAACATTTGGGCTACACTGGAAGTATTCAACCTCATCAATAAAGAAAATACTATTTCTTATCAACTCATCAAGGATTTTGCCAACAATACTTACGCCCTACCCAACCGACTTACTCCAAGAATGTTAAACCTGAAATTAATCACGCGGTTTTAAACAGTTTAAGTCGCTTCCCTTGTTCAATGCTGGTTTAATTTTGGTTTAAAACGCTGCTCGAGTACAATGTTGGTTCAAGACGCTGCGCTTGGTTTAGGATTCTTTAAACCCCTGTCGGCAGGCAAGTATTAAACCCACATTAAACTCATTGAACCCTCATTAAACCCCTGACTTCCGGCAGGCAGGTTAAACCCCAATCAACCCCTTTAAGCCCCTTAAACCTTAAAATAACATTGTTAATAATTATTTTGGCACGATTTTGAATTATAATAATTAAATTTGATTAGAACACGATCCAATTTAATAACCCTGCTGAATCTAAATTATCAGCGTTAAAACCTGACCCCTTTGACCGAATCCATCATCAACCTCGAAACCGTTAATCCCATTGATTTTTTTGGCGTAAACAACGGAAAACTGGATATCCTGAAAAAAAAATTCCCTTTACTGAAAATATTAAGCAGAGGCACTCAGATTAAACTCAGCGGTGCTCCTGAACAAATTGATACAGCAAAGGAAAAAATTGTTCTGATTATTCAATACCTTGAACGGAACGGACAAATGAGCGAAAACTACCTCGAACAGATTTTAGGAGGTGATGACGAAAAGAGCATCGATAACTTTCTGGAAAGAAATCCTAATGATGTGCTTGTTTTTGGCCCCAATGGTAAAACAGTAAGAGCGCGCACTTCCAATCAGAAATTGATGGTTAACGCCTGCGACAAAAATGACATCGTATTTGCTATTGGCCCTGCAGGAACAGGAAAAACTTACACCGCTGTTGCCCTGGCTGTTCGGGCATTGAAAAATAAACTCGTTAAGAAAATCATTCTCACCAGACCTGCAGTTGAAGCAGGCGAAAGTCTTGGTTTCCTGCCTGGTGACCTTAAAGAAAAAATCGATCCCTATTTAAGGCCATTGTACGACGCGCTAGACGATATGATTCCGGCGGATAAGCTTGGCTATTACATGAGTACGAGAACAATCGAAATTGCCCCACTCGCCTATATGAGAGGTCGTACGCTTGATAATGCATTCATCATTCTCGATGAAGCGCAAAACACCAACGACCTGCAGATAAAAATGTTTTTGACTCGTATCGGACCAAATGCTAAAGCTATCATCACCGGCGATCCTACGCAGGTAGATCTACCTAAGAATCAACAAAGCGGCTTGTTCAAAGCCACAAGATTACTAAAAGATATTGATGGCATTTCCCACATCGAACTGGGAGAAGAAGATGTAGTTAGACACAGACTGGTAAAAGCTATCATCAAAGCATATAATAAGGAAGACGAAAAAAACAGCAAAGAAAAAAACCATTACGAATCCCCTAAATCGGATGATGCTAAAAACAAAAACCAGCAAAGCAATTAAAGCTTTAGGGCTTCAGAATAATAATTTCAGCTCATCACGCATTATCATTCTAATCCTTGTCGTTCTCTTTACATCATGCAGTGAAAAGAAAAGCAGACCTGTTACTTCAATGGATACAGCAAGACTTTTCATTGAATCGAGTTTGAACGGTGATTTCAAAACTGCTGAAAATCTTTTATTGAAAAACCAGTCAAACAACGATTGGTACAGAACCTTTGAAGCTTTTTACAACAAATTAAGTCCCGAACAAAAAGAAAAATACAAGAACACAAACTACCAGATCAATTCCTTCAATGAGGTTAATGATACGCTTTGCCTGTTGAATTTTTCCAACGACTATAGGAATAAACCAATGGAAATGAGATTGATTAAAACATCCAACGAATGGTTTGTGGACTTTTCCTATTCTTATCAAGGCGACAAAATACAATAATCCCAAAATGCTCAAGAATATTTTAATTGTAGGGTTGGGTGGGTTCCTTGGAACTGTTTTGAGGTTCCTTGCCTATCATTTTACGAAAAACATTCCATCATATTGGATTACGCTATCTGTTAATCTTCTCGGATGTTTATTGATTGGCATATTTTTGGGTTCCCTAAAGAACGAAGGATTAATCAACAATGAAAAGCTTTTCTTGGCGACCGGCTTTTGCGGAGGATTTACTACTTTTTCCGCTTTTAGTATGGAAAACGTCAATCTCTTTCAGGAAGGGAGATTTGGACTTGCAGCATTATATGTAATGATTAGTGTTTTGGGTGGGTTGAGCTTATCCTTCATAGGATATAAATTAACAAACGCATAAAATTTGGAGAATAAACCAATGAATACCTTACATCCCTGGCATGGAATTAACCCCGGCGACCATTCGCCTAAAAAAGTGAATGCCATCATAGAAATACCACAGGGAAGCAAATGTAAATATGAAATTGACAAAGCCAGCGGATTACTCAAACTCGATAGAATCATTTACTCCTCTTTTCATTATCCGGTAAATTATGGGTTTATTCCCCAAACACTTGGGGATGATGGAGACCCTTTGGATATTCTTGTTATTTGTTCTGAAAGCATACAACCACTTTGTCTTGCGCAGGCCACTGTTATTGGAAATATGCAAATGGTTGACAGCGGAAAAGCTGATGATAAGATTATTGCCGTTGCAAGTGATGATCCTCAATTTAACCACATCGATGAAATTCAACTGTTGCCTGACCATTTTTTGTGTATGCTCAAAAATTATTTCGAACAATACAAAGTACTTGAAAATAAAAAAGTAGATATCAACGGATTTGAAAGCAAAGAAAAAGCATGGGAAGTAGTGAATAGAGCAATAGCCTATTATGGCTCGAAATTTAAAGTATCATGACATCTCCAAAAAAGAAAAAAATGGACATACAAACCATAGGCTTGCTTATAGCCCTCGGATTAGCTACCGGAGCGCTCAGCTCTATTGTTGGTGTTGGAGGTGGAATCATTTTGGTTCCAGGGCTTATCTATATTCTTGGCTATCAGCAAATGGACGCACAGGGAATTTCTCTTGCATTGATTATGTTCCCTGTTGGCATGCTGGGTGTATTACAATATTACAAGGCTGGTCACGTAGATTTTAGTATTGTTGCCATAATCGCCATCGGATTCGTTCTGGGGAGTTTTTTAGGCAGCAAATTCGTACTATCATTGTCTCCGGATATCATTAAAAAGATTTTCGCTATTATGATGCTGTTGATGGGCGTTAAAATGTTGTTTTTTGATCAGAAAAAAACAGATAAAGCTCCATCTGTAATTCAAAAAAAATAAGGATTATTTTCCTGAATCCACTCCTTTATATTTAGCCGATTGATTGGGGGGGGGGTATTTATCCGGTTGATTGATAATTTGGATCAATAAATACAATTGCTTTTCCGCGTCTTACATTGAAATATCTATCCTTACAAAGGAATTAAACTGCTATTAAAACCATAGTATTTTAATCTCATTGAAACCACCTAAAGAGATCCCTGAAAAGCAGATACAGAAATACCAATACGCCAACAATTATTTCCTTTCGATACTTTTTAATCAATGCAGCTATTCGATTCATAGTATTTCAGGGGCTAAATTACTTATAGCACTTTAGGTAGAAAATTAGTTTTGAGAAGCATAATATTATATTTCAAAGGTATCTATTGTCTTAAAACAAAGAGGGGCGTCTTTTGGACAGCCCCTCTTTAAGCAAAAAGATATTTAGAAAATTAGTTCGATTTGATATCGATTGTGTTTTTGTCGCCACCACCAATTTCGCAATTAGTAGAGATTCTATCTGCACTGATACCTTCTTTTTGTACCAAATGAGCTTTAACAGCATCAGTTCTTTGTTGACAAACAGCTTGTGATGCTTTGGAAGCTTCAGGATATCCATTGATAGTTACTGTACAAGTTGGATTAGCTTTCAACTTAGAAGCTACTGAAGCCAACATTGCTTTAGCATCGCTGGTAAGTGCAGCGCTATTTCCTTTGAAAGACAAGCTAGGGAAATCTGTAGGACAAGCTACTTCAGTTCCGGCATTTGCTTTAGCATTTTTGCAGCACTCAGGCTCTGGACATTTGCCAACACCATCAGCATCTACAGGCAAACATTCAGTAGGAGTAACCATTTGCTTGTCTTTGAAATCAGGAATACCATCACCGTCAGTATCTCTTGCCACACCATGAGAATCAACAGCTGCACCTGCAGGAGTATTTTGCTCACGATCCAATTGATCGATAATTCCATCTCCATCAGCATCATCAAACTTAGGCTTAGGTAAGTTCATGTGCTTAGGATTGTTAACTTCTCCGTATACATAATCCAATGGATTGATCCACCATAATGGTTCAATAGACTTGGAACCCAAATTAACATTCAGACCCAAAGAAAGATAGTTATAGGTATCAAAGTTTGGAGAAAGTGAAGCATCACCAGATGCATGCTCCTGCCAATATTGACCATCCAATAAATCGTCATGAACAAAAGTGTGACGATCTTCTAAAGCTATATTGATTCTTTTTGAAATCTTGTAAGCTACTCCACCCAATACCATGGTAGAGAAGGTAAGGGTTTGATTTCCCAACTGCGCTCTGGAATCTCCATGAGACTGAGCAGCTTGCTCGTAAGTACCGTCCATGCCGGCTTTCAAAGCTTTGATAATTTCTTTTCTTGAACCGTAACCGGAAGTGTAGTATTTCAAATAAGTTTCATTATACAACTGAGCATAGCTAGTTCCGTTTGCTTCGTTAGCTGCATTAATTTTAGTTTCATATGCTGAAGCACCGAAACCAGCACCGAAATAAACTACAAATTTGGATTTATTCTGATGGAACTTGATGTTATTAAGAGAAATGATTCCCTGCAAACTCAAGTCCTGAGTTTTGTTTTTGTAATTGTAGAAAACAATATCCTTGTTGGCAACGTACCCATTTGAGGTAAGCGCGGTGTTCTTACCGAAATTGGTTGCTCCATTCCAATTCAAACCTTTTGCAGTACCATTGGTGTATTGCATTCTAAGAGAGAAAGCATAACCTAACGATTTTCTTACATGGGCAGAAAAACCAAACGTTGGCAATACAGATGAAACGTCACTTACTACGGTGAACTGACCGCCTGACACACCCACTTCCCACATGTCTCTTGGCTTTGCAGGAAAGTTGTTAGTGTGCGCCATGAATTCTCTTTGTTGAACTTTGCCTTTGGCAGGAATAACTGAAGAGTCGAATACACTGTATCCGCTTGAATTTTGCTGAGCGAATGCTGACCCTGAAATAAACAGGACTATCGCTAAAAATAGTTTGTACTTTTTGCTTTGCATAACTTAATGGTTGATAATTTTCTAAATATACAATATTTTACTACGCGAAGTTATTTAACGAAACGATAATTGCCAAAAATATTTCAGTTAAAATTTGAAATATATATTATGTTTATTTTTATTTACATATAATTGACTGTCAACGTATCTACTTCAAATTAATCAATATGATATTAATAACCAAAATCAGATTACCAAAACGGGTAATTTTGTTTTGCCCTTATAATAAGTGTAAATTGCAGTCCCGCCAATGGATGCTATAAAACACGTTATATCGAATGAACTGAAAATCTTCGAAAAGAAGTTTGCAGATGCTATGAAAAGCGATACCCCGCTCCTCGACAGCATCATGAAATACATCATCAAGAGAAAAGGAAAGCAAATTCGCCCCATGTTTGTTTTTTTATCGGCCAAACTCCACGGTGAGGTTAATGAAAGCACTTACAGGGCTGCAGCTCTCGTTGAACTCTTGCATACTGCTACCCTTGTTCACGATGATGTAGTTGACGAGTCCACTGAAAGAAGAGGATTTCTGTCCATTAACGCAATATGGAAAAACAAGATTGCTGTTTTGGTTGGCGATTACCTGCTATCAAGAGGCTTGCTGCTCTCTACCTCCAACAACGACTTCGAACAGTTGCACATCCTTTCAGAAGCGGTTAGAGAAATGAGTGAAGGCGAACTACTGCAAATAGAAAAAACCAGAAAATTAAACCTTAACGAAGCCATTTATTTTGATATCGTTAAAAAGAAAACCGCTTCGCTTTTGTCTTCGGCTTGTGCCGTTGGTGCTTTCAGCTCCACACAAAACAAAGAACTTAGCGCCAAGATGAAATTGTTTGGAGAAAAAACTGGCATCGCTTTTCAAATTAAAGACGACTTGCTCGATTTTGGAAACGAAAATATCGGCAAACCAAAAGCAAACGACATCAAAGAAAAAAAAATGACGCTTCCGTTGATTTACACCCTCAACAAAGTTGAAAAAAGCACCAAAAGGAAGTTGATTTACATCATCAAAAATGAAAATAAAAATCCCGACTCCGTTAAATTTGTAATTGATGAAGTAATCAAGTGCGGCGGCTTGATCTATGCAAATGAAAAAATGATGGAGTATAAAAATGCTGCAATAGAATTGCTTCATCAGTTTCCCGATAACGAAGTAAGAAAAGCACTTGAAGTGCTTGTAGAATATACCACCGACAGAAAATATTGATTGTGAATAAAAGATGGCAAATTTTACCCGGCAACCAATCACAAATTGCTGAACTGAAACAATCTTTGAAAGTCAGCGAACCCCTTTGCCATATTCTCACTTCAAGAGGAATTACAGACTACGACAAAGCCAAGTCATTCTTCAGGCCTACACTCGATAACCTTCACGATCCTTTTTTAATGAAGGATATGCAAAAGGCTGTGAACCGTATTGAAAGAGCAATTGTTCAGGAAGAAAAAATCTTAGTATTTGGCGATTATGATGTTGATGGAACCACAGCTGTTGCATCTATGTATCGCTTTATTTGTTCTATTCATAACCCTTCAAAAACAGATTTCTATATACCCCATCGTTATAAGGAAGGTTATGGTGTAAGCAAAGCGGGGATTGATTTCGCACATGAAAATTATTTCAGTCTGATTATTTGTTTGGATTGCGGTATAAAATCATTTGAGCTTATTGCATATGCAAAAGCATTGAACATAGATTTCATCATTGCAGACCATCATTTGCCCGGAAATGATTTGCCTGAAGCAGCAGCTATTCTTAATCCAAAGCAAGCCGACTGTCCCTACCCTTACAAAGATCTATGCGGCTGCGGCATTGGATTTAAATTGATGTCGGCACTGGCTTCTCATTTCAGTCTTGAAAAAGAATCATACCTGTGTTACTTGGATTTGGTGGCAACCGCCATTGCTGCAGATATTGTTCCCCTCAACGGTGAAAACAGAATACTTGCTTTTTACGGGATGAAAAAAATAAATGAAAATCCATCTCCTGGTATAGAAACCCTGATGACATTGGGTGCCGCTAAAAAACCACTTAATATCAGTAATGTGGTTTTTATCATTGCACCAAGAGTAAACGCAGCCGGAAGAATGGACGATGCCCGAAAAGCAGTAGATCTCTTTATCGAAACCGATTTGAATAAAGCATTTGAATTGGCTAAACCACTCCAATCAGACAATACAGACAGAAAAGAGATTGATAAAATTATTACAGAAGAAGCCCTTGAAATTATTGAAGCAAATCCTTCATTTATCGAAAAGAAATCCTGCGTTCTTTATAAAAAAGATTGGCACAAAGGGGTAGTAGGTATTGTGGCTTCAAGGGTCATTGAACACCACTACAAACCAACCATTGTATTGACACTGAGCAACAATATCATAACTGGAAGCGCGAGAAGTGTGAAAGGATTTAACTTGTTTGAAGCCATATATGCCTGCAAGGAATACCTGCTGCACTATGGCGGACATTTTGCTGCCGCAGGATTGTCCTTATTGCCTGAAAATATAAATGCATTCATTGACAAGTTTGAAGCTGTGGTAAGTGATACCATTGAAGAACATATGCTTATTCCTGAAATCACCATTGACTGCGAGATAGAACTGAATGAAATTAACTATGCGATGTATAACATTCTTAGTCAGCTCGAACCCTTTGGCCCCGAAAACATGAAGCCGCTATTTTTGACCAAAGAGGTAAAAGATAACGGTTACGCAAAGCTGCTGAAAGAAAAACACATCAAATTTAGTGCAACAAAAAATGGTGTTAAATTCGATGCCATCGCCTTCAATATGGCACACAAATTCGAAAGCATCAAAAACAGCCAATCCATCGATATCGTTTATTCCATTGAAGAGAATGATTACATGGGCAATAAAAGCCTTCAATTGAACATCGTGGACTTTAGACCTTCATGCTGTAAATAGAAACAACCCGCTAATACGGGCTGCTTCGACGTTTATAGTGTATATTTTAAAACCGATTTTACTTTTCCTCCAGTAATTCCACGCTTCTGTTGATAAACTGCGTCAAACTGCTTCCCTTCAACAATCCCTGAGAGAGCAATGCGAGATCAGCAAGATTTTTCACCAACTTCTCCTGCTTTTTAGCATCCTGCTCGGAAAGGATATTTTTAAAAATAGGATGATTTCCATTAACGGTAAGATTCACTTCGTCAGGCATATTGGCATACCAAGCAGACATTCCACCGCCCATTGCAGCCATATCCTTCATCCTTCTCATTAATTCAGGTCGTGTAGCCGTAACCGGTATTACCTTTTCTCCAAGCCCCTTTATTTCCACTTGAATATGCATGCCATCCACCGGCTTATCGAACATCGCCTTCAATTTTTCAGTTTCCTCTTTTGACAATATGCTTTCGCTAGATTCTGCCTTGTCAATAAGATTATCAGTTATATCGGCATCTACCCTTACAAACTGTGCATTCTCCCATTTCATCTCCATGCTGTTGATGAAGGATGCATCAACCAGCGTCTCCATCTTTACTACGATATAACCTTTAGTTGCGGCCTGCTGTATGAAAACATCCTGCTGTATCGGATTTGTTGTGTAGAGTATGATTTGTTTACCATCCTTGTTTTTTTGCAAGGTCTCTGTTGCCATTTTATACTCCTCAATGGTATGAAACTTTCCTGCATTGTCTTCCATGACAAAAAACTTATTGGCCTTTTCCAGAAACTTATCATCGGTCATCATTCCGTATTTCACAAACAAGCCTAAACTTTCCCATTTTTCCTGAAAAGCAGTTCTGTCGTTTTTAAATATCTCTTCCAACTTGTCTGCTACCTTCTTGGTAATGTGGGCGTTTATTTTTTTAACGTTCGGGTCGCCTTGCAAATAACTTCTGCTCACATTCAACGGAATATCCGGACTATCGATTACTCCATGCAACAACATTAAAAATTCGGGAACAATATCCTTTACTTCATCTGTAACAAACACCTGATTTGAATACAATTGGATTTTATCCTTTTGAATTTCATAACTCTGTTTGATTTTAGGGAAGTAAAGAATCCCTGTAAGATTAAAAGGATAATCAACATTTAGGTGAATCCAAAATAAAGGCGGCTCACCAAATGGATACAATTCTTTATAAAAATTTTGATAATCCTCATCAGTTAATTCAGAAGGCTTCTTCGTCCATGCCGGAGAAGGATTGTTGATTTGTTTGTCTTCAAAAAAGATAGGTACTGGCAGAAACTTACAAAACTTTTGCAACACCGTTTGAATTCTCGACGGCTCCAAAAAC
>Ga0315905_10008678_pt1 | contig 10287 bp, 6 predicted proteins | sample LakEriMetagenome_5_FD_203522 | JGI IMG/M metagenome (GOLD analysis project Ga0315905, IMG submission 203522) | Freshwater fungal communities from buoy surface, Lake Erie, Ohio, United States - Buoy 4 MA121 | ecosystem: Environmental > Aquatic > Freshwater > Lake | place: USA: Lake Erie, Ohio... | reverse complement strand
TCTAGGTGGGGCTGCTCCTAATCCCGAGGAAGTCAAAACGATCCTTGGTCGTTACGAATCGGTTGCGAAAGATCCTAACTTCGCAACCTTAGCTGCTCGTCCAGAATTCCAATCGGTATTGAGTCTGCTCAAGCACTACAACGAGACGCTTGCTCCAACCCGACAATCCTTGCAGTTGCCCCCACCTCCTCCAGGTGGCAATCAACTTGTCTTGCCGAATTAAGCTGCGTGCAACCAGAGCAAAGCGATGGACTCGGCATCCAAGACCGCTCCGAGCGTCTTAACGCTCTCGTTAGAAATGAATGAGTTAGCAGGCCCCCCAGTAGAGGGGGGATTGCTATTGACCTGGAAGTTGAATGTTTTCTATCCTTCGCAGCCAAGCAAATGGGCCAACGGGTGCCATGGATTTGGCTTATAGCCTCGAAATCACCTTGGGTAAGTTGATGCGAAAGACACACATGCAAGCCGCGCCCTTGAGCCTATTGGTTGGGCTTGCGGTTTGCCTTTGGTTCACTCAAGTCGGGCTGGCTCAGAATAGGCCATCGGTGCTCAGGCCTTCTGCGCAGCCATCACCTCAAATCCAGTCGCCGGTCAAGGAATCGGGCTTGGTTCGCAAGGAATTGCCCGCGACGGCAAATCAGTGGTTGAGTTTGCGTCAAACCTTGGCGGTGAATTATCCCAAACAAGTCTTTGCACATCCAGCAAAGTCCGAGGCGCTCCTGCTCCAAGTCGGAAAAGAGTCTGTTCTTATCGAGTTCGATCCGCAATTACGCATGCTTCGTGTCGAAGGTGCGATCGTCGAGGTTGAGTCGGTATCGAGACTCGCAGTAGCTCATACATCAGAGTCGCAGGTTTCGAAAGATCGAGCGTTTCGATTTCAAAAGCTCAGTCAGCGTGGGCAGGTCGCCATGGCGACTTTTTCTCAGGGGTTGATCGCCTCTGGTGGTAGCACGGGAATGCCACCGGGGGTTCGGTTGGCCAGTGGCACTCAAGACCCTGTTGTTCCACCGGCTGTCGATGAGTCGGATAAGAGTTCGCAGAAGAACGCAGGTGCCGATACCAAGCAGGTCCCTCCGGACCGATTGCCCTTGCCTCAGTTCGAGGGTGTGCAAATCGAAATGCTGCCCGAGCTCGATGCGGTTATTCTCAGGGGGCGAGATCAGCAACTGACGGATCTGTCTGAGATCATTAAACGGCTCGATGATGCAAGTCGCGAGAGCAAGCCGACGATTGAGGTTGTTCCGTTGCAGCATGTAAATTCCCAGTCGATGTCCCAGTTGATTGAGGATATTCAAGAGAAGTTCATCGGTTCGCGACAAGGACGCGTGACGGTTTCGCCTCTGGTTTCGCCCAATGCCTTGCTAGTCATTGGCTGGGGCGAGTCGATGGATTTGATGAAGCAACTGATACAGCAGCTCGATCAACCGACCAAGGATGAAGCAACCTTGGCTGTCATCCCGCTTAAGCATGCTGCTGCATCCGATGTCCAAACCCAGCTTCAGTCCTTCTATAAAGGGAAAGAGGGTTTGGCTCCAGTGGTGAACTCCTTTGCCGACAGTCGCAGTAACGCGATCATCGTCAATGGTTCTCCTCGGGATATTGCAGAGATTAAAAAGCTGCTCGAGCAGATCGATGTGCCACGCAATGGGATGATGCAAGCAGCCCGGGTTTTTCAGATTAGGCATAACTTGGCTACCGACATCGCTGAGGCTTTGAGAGATGCTCTAGCTACAACGGCTACGGATCGCAATAAGACGCTGCAGCTTGTCGATGAGAATGGGGAGCCGATCGCAACGGGTGGGGTTTTAGGAACAACCAAGATCACGGTCAATGATCGCAACAATACGATCATTGTATCGAGCACTCCTGAGACCTTGCCGCTGATCGAGCAGTTCATTCAGCAACTCGATACTCCTGGAGCTGTAGCGAAGATCAAGATATTTGCCATCAGGAATGGAGATGCCAGCAGTTTGGTCGAGACGCTCCGAGCCTTGATTCCTTCCTCGAGTTCGACTGCAGGCGCTGCTACAGGTCCTCAGTTGTCGAGTAATCCAGAGGACAATTCTTTATTGCCTTTGCGGTTCACCGTCGACACTCGAGGCAACAGCATCATCGCGATCGGTTCCGAAGGGGATTTGAAGATCGTTGAGGCATTGATCCTGAGGCTCGACCAAGGGGAAGCTTCGAAACGCAAGAGCACCGTGTATCAATTGAAAAATTCGCCAGCGATCGATGTGGCCACTGCGATCAATCAGTTTCTTCAAAGCAAAAGAATTGTCGAGCTTGCAGCCCCCGGGGTGAATAATCCCTTTGATCAGCTCGATCGCGAAGTCGTTGTGGTGCCCGAGCCTGTTCAAAACAAACTGATCTTAAGCGCCACGACCAGATACTACGACGAAATCGCACAGTTGATACAAACGCTCGACGAGCAGCCGCCTCAGGTGATGATTCAAGTCATGATCGCTGAGATTTTGCTCGGTAATACCGATGAGTTTGGAATCGAGATGGGGATCCAAGACTCGGTGCTCTTTGATCGTAGTCTTCTCGGCAACTTAGTGACGACGACCGCCACGACCAACACATCAACTCCCGCAGGGGTCGTTACCGAGACGACTCAAGATATCGTCGCAGCGAGCAACGACCCAGGTTTCAATTTCAACAACGGGAACCCATTGGGTAATAGCGGTTCATCCAAGGCGTTGCAGAACTCGAAGCTCGTCGGTGGCCAAGGCCTGTCGAATTTTGCTGTGGGTCGCACCAACGAGGAGTTGGGTTTCGGCGGATTGGTTTTGTCGGCAAGTAGCGAGAACGTTAGTTTCCTGCTTCGGGCTCTTCAGGAAACACGTCGGCTAGAGATTCTTTCAAGGCCTCAAGTTCTTACGCTTGACAATCAGCAAGCCTTCATCCAAGTCGGACAGCGAGTGCCTCGGATTGCAGCCACGAGCGTCAATCAGTTTGGTCTTCAAAATCAATTGGTCTTGGAAAATGTCGGCTTGATCATCGGAGTCACACCTCGAATCAGCCCCGAGGGTAACGTCGTCATGGAGATCGATGCAGAGAAATCCAAGCTCGGGCCTGAGGCTGAAGGAATTCCGATCTTCATCGCACAAGACGGTTCTGTGATTCGGTCGCCTAGGATCGATACGATCACCGCACAGGCCACTGTAAGCGCTGCGGATGGTGAGACAATTATCCTCGGAGGGCTTATATCAAGAGCCGTAAGGACACGGCATCGCCAAGTTCCCTGGCTTGGCGATATCCCAATCCTCAAGTATCTCTTTAGCTACGATTACTTTGATGAAAATCGAACCGAGCTTTTGATCATCATGACCCCTCATGTCGTACGCAATCCAGGGGACATGGAGCGACTCAAACAGGCGGAGTTCGCAAGGATGAGTTGGTGCGAAGCCGATGTCTTTGCCATGCATGGCGATGTGTTTCCTCGAACTGGCATGATTCAGGAGTGGCAAGAAGAGGATGACTCGGTACCCGTGATTTATCCCGACGTCGATCCTCGCGGTAGTCTGCAGCCAAATGCAACCAACGAAAGTATCCTTCGTCGCATGGCAGGCCCGGAATATTTCCAAGGTCAGCCGATCCCCGATGCGTCGGCACCAAGGGTCACCGAGCAGGAATCTCAGGTTTATTCTGGCGAATTGCCCGCTCCGGTCGTCGTTGCCAATCCGCAGGAAAACAAATCGGTCGATCAAGCCAAGAAACCTTCCGCAGGCTTGTTACGATTGCCTCGAACCATCAAACCGGGTCCTTGATGAGCAAGCGCATACACATACTCCAGACGCAGGAAACTCCAATCAACCGCCGATGGTCTGTTTTGAAGACCAAAGGTTTGCTGACGCTTCTGTTTGCAACAACGATGCTCATCGGTTGCCAGTTCGCCCCCAAGAGTGTTCCAAAAAGTTGGAGCTGGAGCGAGGAGGAAAAGCCCGTGGTTCCTGATCGCATCCTGGCGATATGGACCGATACGGTTTTGCGACAACCCAATCAACCGGGAGTACGCGGGTTTGGAGGTAGGGTTTTCTTCTACGAGAAGGAAAAGAATGATCCGATCGAAGTCGACGGTAAACTTATCGTTTTTGTATTCGATGCTGATGATCAGGATCCTGAAAATCAAAAGCCGCTCCGTAAGTATGTCATCGAAGCAGATGATTTCTCTAAGCACATGAGCAAGACATCCATTGGACCAGCCTACAGCGTGTGGCTTCCTTGGGGAGATGTCAAAGGCCCAACGATGAAACTCAGTATCATCGCGCGCTACGAAGGTCGCAAAGGTGGAACCACCCTTTCTGATCCGACGATGAAATTGCTTCCTGGAGTGGAAGGTGGATCCCGAAAGACAACGAATTCACCAAGTGATAAAGCAACCGTGGATTCGAGGAATTCATCAGGGGTTGGGAATCTGCAGCGAGCCAGCTATGAGCAACCTGCGAAATCTGATTCGGCGAAATCCGGTTCGGCGAAATCTGGTTCTGGGGATTCGACAGAAAACTCAAGCCTGCAGCGTCTGACCGAGCCCACTAAAATGCAAGAGCCTGCTCGCGCTCCACAAACCATCGAACTACCCCCTTCATTCCAACGCCATTTCCAAAGCCCTGAACTGCCTCTAAGCAATCGATCCCCAGCGCCACAGGTTCCTGAGATCACCCGTTCTCAGGTGACCACGGAAGTGATCGATTCAAGAAGTCAAAAATTAGGCACCTTCAAGAAGGCTTATTCAGGATCCAGTCAAACCCCGCAGTCGATCAGAAGATCGCCCACGAGCCGACTGGAATCTTTGCGAAGCGGTAAATCGATCAGCAAAAAGAGTGACGAGCATGCGATGTTTCCAGAGGATTCTTCAGGCGATAAGTCCGTGGCCGATGGTCTAAAGTCACAAGACGATCCAGGACGTTAATCGCCAGCGCTAATAATCTCAATGCTCTTCGATTCGTGCTTGAAGAAGTTCGATCGCTTTTGAGAGTTGAAGATCATTTCTGAGTTGCTCGTCGTTCGGATTTTCGTTGTTTGACAAAGGGTTCTCCGGTTGGATCCCATTTCGTAGCGGATCTCCTTGCCTTCGCATTCTCTGGGTAGCCAACTCCAGTTGCTCTTGGGTAAGAAGCACCTCTGCACCGGGGCTTGGTAATACCCCCCACTGGTCTGCATCGGTGTCTCTGGGGCGTTTGTGTATCCTTTGACCGCTGGGCGGAAAGTAGTAAGCGGTGGTGAACCGGATCGCTGCCTTTCCGCCTTCGACAGGGATGACGCTTTGGACGTTCCCTTTGCCGTAGGAGCGTTGGCCGACAACGATCGCACGTTGACGATCTTTGAGGCATGCGGCGACGACTTCGCTGGCGCTGGCCGAGTTGCTATTGATAATCACTGCGATCGGTACGCTCATGGGAACAACCGTGCCGGGGGTTGCATCGAGCGATTCGAGAGTGGTCTTTCCGCGACCTTGAGTTGAAACGATCCGACCGTCTTCAAGAAACAGATCGCAGATCTCGACGGCTGATTGTAGCAGTCCACCTCCGTTGTCTCGAAGATCGAGAATTACCGCATCGATTTTACCCTTCAGGGAATCCAGAGCCGTTTCTATTTCCAGGGCGGTTTTTTCTCCGAAGATATTCGCATGCAGGTAGGCGATTTTTGGATCGCATTGCAATTGAAATTCCCAAGTGCCATCGGGTCTACGTCGATTGCCCGTGACACTTTCGACATCGATGAATTCCCGTTTGGCCAGGATATCGAGCTTCTCGCCAGATCTATCGATCCCCAATCGAACTTGCGTGCCGACAGCCCCTGAGATCTTCTTGGAAACCTCGGCAGTATCCATGTTTCTCACATCGATGCCATCGATCTGTAGGATCAAGTCGCCGGGCAAGAGTCCGGCTCGGTACGCAGGTGAGTTAAAGAGTGTGGCGATGATGGTGATTGCAGGACGGCTCGGGGGGCCTTCTACCTGCACACCTAACCCCGCAAAGCGTTGTTCGAAGACGGAGTTGAACCGTTGGAGTTTCTCTTCGGAGACATACGAAGAATAGGGGTCCAGTGAGTCGAGGATTCCTTCCAACGCGGCATTCTTTAATTCCGACTTAGAGACGGGATCCACGTAGGAATCGCTGATGGTATCGAGGGCATAAGCCACATCGCGGACTGGGCGATAGCGAGCGGCGTTGAAGTAGCATGCCAAGCATGCCAGTAGTCCAATAGTCAGTAATTTAAGGCTTTTTTCGCTCATTTTGATTCACTAATTTAGTCTCCATCGCAGATTGGTTTTGTGATACCATGCTGGGCATGAATTCAAGTGCCCCAATCGATCGAGATGCCATTGTATCGGAATATTTCGAGCAGCTACCCTATGCCCCTTATCCGGTTCAAGAAGATGCGCTGATCGCTTGGTTTTCCTCGGATCAAGGGGTTTTGGTGTGTGCACCGACCGGCACGGGTAAGACCCTTATTGCCGAGGGGGCGATCTATGAAGCCCTCCGAACCGGTCGCAAGTGCTTCTATACCACGCCGCTGATTGCGCTAACGGACCAAAAACTCCAAGAGTTGCAAGCTACTGCAGTGCGCTGGGGGTATCCGGCAAGTTCGATAGGCTTGGTGACGGGAAATCGCAAAGTCAATCCAAATGCCCCGGTGCTTGTTGTCGTGGCGGAGATTCTTTTGAACCGACTCTTGCAACATGATCAAGCTTGGGTTGAAGGAGTCGATTCGGTGATCATGGACGAGTTCCATAGCTTCAACGATCCGGAACGCGGAATCGTATGGGAGCTGAGCATCGGGATGCTGCCCAAGCATGTACGGCTGATGCTTCTGTCGGCCACGATCGGCAACAGTGTCGAGTTCTGCTCTTGGCTCAATCGAGCCCATGGAAGAAATCTTGAGTTAGTGCAAGGAACCGAGCGCAAGGTGCCTTTGCAGTTCGAATGGGTTGAAGATCTTTATTTGGATGAGCAGTTGGAAAAGATTGCCGAAGGCGATGAGGTTCGTCGCCGAACACCTGGACTAGTATTCTGTTTCAATCGAGACCAGTGTTGGCAAGTTGCTGAGTTGCTCAAAGGGAGGCGATTGATTGACAAGGAACGCCAAGCGGTCATTACCAAGAGGCTCGAGGGTATCCCGCTTGGAGAAGGTGCTGGCCCGAAGATCAAGCAGATATTGATTCGAGGCGTGGGTATTCATCATGCAGGGATCATGCCCAAGTACCGTCGGTTGGTCGAGCAACTTTTTCAAGAGAAACTCTTGAGCGTATGCGTATGTACCGAAACGCTCTCGGCTGGGATCAATCTGCCGGCACGATCTGTGGTGCTCCCTAGTTTGGTCAAAGGACCCTTTGGGAAAAAGAAACTTATCGACTCAGCTTCCGCGCAGCAAATCTTTGGTCGGGCAGGCAGGCCTCAGTACGATCGCGAAGGATTTGTCTATGCGATTGCGCACGAGGACGATGTGAAGTATTATCGATGGAAGTTGCAGTATGACCAAATTCCAGAGGATACTAAGGATCCGAATTTGATACGCGCCAAAAAGCAACTCAAGAAAAAAATGCCGACCCGTAGGCAAGGGGAAACGTATTGGACCAAGGAGCAATTTCAGAAGCTCGTTATAGCGCCCGCAGCGAACTTAGCAAGCCGAGGACCACTCCCGTGGCGGCTCCTGGCAACGATGCTCATTGAGGACCCCCAAGTCCAGCCACTTAGAAATTTAGTCGGTAGGCGATTGCTGGCTCCTGCCGAACTGGCCAAAGGGCAAAAAGATCTCAATGCGATGCTTGTGACATTGTGGACAGCAGGCTTTCTGGATCTGATTCCCAAACCGACGATAGCATCCGAGGTTCAAAAAACGGCACCCAGCAAGGGTAAGCAGTCCTTCGAGAAGGAGTTTTTCGCCGGATGGCTCAAATCCGCTTTGCCCGAATCGGACGCATCCGATACCGCAACGGAATCGGACGATGATGAGAAAGAGTCTTCGGGAAACACGACCGATGAAGCCGCCACGCGAGGTTACGATCTGGAGAATTATCGTCCAGAGCGAATCGACGCTAAACCTCGGCTAGAGCTCCTGTGCGAATTGCGTAGCGTCAATCCGATCTACGGTTTGTACTTGATCCAGCAATTGCAGTTTGCTGATCCGATCGAGCGAATCCAGGCGCTAGAGAGCGTTTTGGAATTGCCAGCGAATATCAGCAAGCTGGTTCCCGTCCCAGGACCTGATCAATTGCCCTTAGGCCCGCTGGCCCAGCAGCATTTGCATCCAAGATTACTCGAATTGGGATTGGCGGGAGTTCAAGAACTCACAGGGCAAATGCCCGACGAAGAAGATTCCGACGAGTACGACGACGCAGGTGTTTCAAGAGAGTCTGGAAAATGGGATCGACCTGCTCCCCGGCCGTTGGCATTGGGTGAAAAACTCCGAAGGATGTTCGATTACGATTTTCCTGGGGTTCACGATGTATACACCCGAAGCGTGTGGGTCGTGGGCGAGCTGTTGTCTTTCGAGTGCGATTTCAATAAGTACATAGTCACCCGTGGATTGCAGAAACACGAAGGGATGCTCTTTAGGCATGTGCTGAGGTTTGTGCTACTGGTCAATGAGATCAGTTGCATCGCTCCAGAGGATTCGACCCCAGAGGATTGGGAAGAACCTTTCGATCAATTGGCCGAGAGGCTTATGGAATGTTGCCGAAAGGTTGATCCCGACAGCACCGATGAGTTGATTCAAGAGCTTACCGATAGGCAGAACCGGATCGTGCATGGTCGAGCATCATCGAGCGAGTCCTAATGATGGATGTTGATCCAACCTCTCTTTCGATCGGTGCATGGCTGCTTTTGGCTCTGGCTGCATTTGGAATCGGGATTACCAAGAGCGGATTCTCAGGAGTCAGTTTGGTACATGTATTGATCTTTGCCTACGTGTTTGGAGCAAAGGCATCGACTGGTATTGTCCTTCCGATGCTCATCGCCGGAGACACCATCGCGATGCTGATGTTCGGTCAGCATGCCGACTGGAGGTACGTCCGTCGGATGCTGCCGCCTGCTATCCTGGGTGTATTGGGTGCTTGGTTGCTGATGGACTCGATGAACGAGGTTTATTACCGTCCGACGATCGGGTGTATCATCCTTGGTTTAGCAGTGCTGCAAATACTCCGAATGTATCGAGAGGAGTGGTTCACCCATGTCCCCCATAGCACTCTATTTGCTTGGACGATGGGAATCCTCGTTGGGATCACAACCATGCTAGCCAATGCTGCAGGTCCGGTTTTCGGGCTGTTTCTGATCGCAATCGGGTTGCCTAAAAAGGAGTTCGTAGGCACCGCAGCTTGGTTTTTTCTTTTGCTCAACGTCATCAAGATCCCTTTTAGTTGGAATCTTGGGCTGATTCGAACCGACACTCTGGCTCTGAATTTTTTACTACTGCCAGGAATCTTTCTTGGCCTCATCGCCGGAACGGCCATCGCAAAACGGATCCGGCAAAGGGACTTTGAGGCAGCGATCATCGTCCTTGCTGCACTGGCGGGATTGAACTTGCTTTTGTTCTAGAACCCGCTCAAGGCGATCGTTCGCTATTCGGCGAAGTCTTGTATGCCTTCTCGAATACCCGCTAATGTGTACCAAAGTCGAGATTCGAGCGAGTAGGAAACAAGACGAACCGAATTGTCGACGTAAGCCATGTGTACACCCGTACCATGCTTACTGTGAAATTTGGCACCATGACCAACCGCTGGACTGCTTCTCCAACCAGCACCCGTCGGGTCAGAGATCATGTACCTAGTGAACTGTCCACTACCGGAGACCCAAGTGAACGAGGATTGACGACCGGTTAATGAGACGGGGTTGCTGTAGCCACCGGTGACCTCCCCAAAGAAGAACGTGTTTGAAGTGCCGTCCTTGATTTCAGCAATCGTTGTTTTGCTTCTGACGAAGAACACCCCCCGAAGGTCATCGCACTTGATGGCTTGCTTACCAAGATCCGCTCCATCAGGCATCGGAGGATCAAGAGCCGCTGAGCCTGTGACGCCAGATCGTCCAGAGCAGCCCAAGTAGTTCGTTTTGCCCAATAGCATGTGATAGTTTCCATTGGAGTTTGCGTCCAAAAGGACCACGACCTGTGGCACTTGAGTCGCATTGTCACTGTACGCAAGGGTGTAAGGATTGGACATGCTCGTTGCTTCTTCGGCCACATCCGAAGGGCACAGAAACAACGAAATCTTCGTCTGCGCTGCTTGGAACACGGCCGGATTGTTTTTCCAGTGCCGGTTGATCAATGCTTGAGCAGAATTTGCTACCG
>Ga0315905_10008676_pt1 | contig 10287 bp, 6 predicted proteins | sample LakEriMetagenome_5_FD_203522 | JGI IMG/M metagenome (GOLD analysis project Ga0315905, IMG submission 203522) | Freshwater fungal communities from buoy surface, Lake Erie, Ohio, United States - Buoy 4 MA121 | ecosystem: Environmental > Aquatic > Freshwater > Lake | place: USA: Lake Erie, Ohio... | reverse complement strand
TGTTCCGAGGCATCCGGATTGCGGTCAAAGAAGCTTAGCGCCTCAGACTCCACGGCATCGGGTTCGTTGGCGGGATTGCGTGCGCCTTCACGCGGGGTGCGGAACTCGAAACCGCCATCCTTTGATTTGGCCTTGGCCGACTCCCAGGCCGCAACGACGGGGATGGTGGCGAGCATTTTCTGCTTGCGCAGCGCCGGGTCGGTCTCTGTTTCGTTGATACGGCGCATCTCTGCGGTCGAAAAGAGGCCGAGGTCCCACTTGTTGGCCATGTTTTCACGGACCGACTCGGACATGACCACGAGGTTGCGGGCCGCTGTCACCTGAGACTCTACGTTTGAGCGCTGCTCGTTCACGACATACATCGCGAAGAGCACGATCACGATGGACACCATGATCAGGGCTACCCACATGCGGAAGCCCAACTTGCGAATCACATCTCCCATGACGACTCCCCCACGATTCTTGTGTGATCTACAGCTTTCCATAGGAAAACGCGTCCGCGCGCGCTGCGGTATGCATTATGCGCGCACAGGCAGAGATGTCCACCGATCCGGGTGATTCGCGGCAGCCTCTCTCTGCCCTATGCTGTGGCCACCCGCCCCCCCGGAGACCCGACATGAGCAGCACCGAGACCCCGAGCTTCTGCCGACTGTGCATGGGCCACTGCGGCGTACTGGTGAAACTCGACGACGAGGGCCGCGTGGCCTCCATCCGCGGGGACCATGATGACCCCCAGACACTGGGCTACGCCTGCTTCAAGGGCATGCAGTCGGGCGAGGCCCACGCCAGCCCCGATCGCATCCTCCACCCGCTGAAACGCCAGCCAGATGGCAGCTTCAGGCGGATTCCCGCCGCGCAGGCGCTGGACGAGATCGCCGAGCGGCTCGCCGGGATACGCAGCCGTCACGGGGTGGAAGCGATTGCCGGCTACAAGGGCGGCGGCGCCTTCTTCACCTCGTCCTCGAGCAAGATGCTGAACGCCTTCCTTGCGGCCATCGGCTCGCCCAAGGCATTTTCCTCCGTCACCATAGACCAGTCATCCAAAGCCGTGGCGCTGGGCCGCATCGGCATCTGGCCCGCAGGGCGAGACCCGTTCAACAAGGGCGATGTGCTGATGATCATCGGCGCCAATCCGCTGGTCTCGGTATCCATGGGCGGTTTCGACACGCGCAATCCGCAGAAGCGCCTCAAGCAGGCCCGTGAACGCGGCATGAAACTGGTGGTGATCGATCCGCGCCGCAGCGAGACCGCGCGCTTCGCCGATGTGTTCCTGCAGCCCCTGCCGGGCGAGGACTGCGCCATTCTGGCGGGGATCATCCGGATTGTGCTCGAGGAGGGCTGGGAAGACCGCGCCTTCTGCGCGCGCTATGCCTCGCAATTGGCCGAACTGCGGGCAGCGGTCGACGGGTTCACCCCGGAGGTCGTGGCGCGACGTGCGGGCATCGATGTCGCCGACCTCCGCCGTGCCGCGGAAGTCTTCGCGCGCGAAGGCACACGCGGCGCTGCGGTAAGCGCGACCGGGCCGGACATGTCGCCGCACGCAAACCTCGCGGAACACCTGATAGAAACATTGAACGTGATATGCGGGCGCCTGGTCCGTGAGGGCGAGCCCGTTCAGAACCCGGGCGCCATCAATGCGCGCTGGCCACGCAAGGCAGAGGTCATTCCCGCCCCGCGGTGGTGGGAGCAGGGCTACGTGAGCAAGACCGGCTATGCAACGATCGACGGGGAATTGCCCTCTGGTGCGCTGATCGAGGAGATCCTCGAGCCGGGCCCGGGGCAGGTCCGCGCGCTGATCGTGCACGGCGGCAATCCGGCATCGGCGATACCGGATCAGGCAGGCATCGTGAAGGCGATGAAGTCCCTCGAGTTGCTGGTCAGCATCGAGCCCTTCATGACCATGACGGCACAGCTCTCCGATTACATCCTGCCCCCGACATTGCAGTACGAACGCCCCGACCTGCCGCTCTTCATCTACGAAACCCTGGTGTCAATCGAACCCTACACGCGCTTCACGCCCGCCGTGGCGCGACCGCCCGAGGGCGCCGAGGTGCAGGACGACTGGACCTGGTTCTGGGAGCTCGCCAAGCGCCTCGGCGTTACGCTAGAGCATTTCGGCGAGCCGCTCGACATGGCGCAACGGCCCGGCACCGAGGACCTGCTCGCCATCTCGGCGCGCTTCTCTCCGCTACCTTTCGAGTGGATCCGCGCGGCACCACGCGGGCTTTACCTGGAGGATCTTCCGCAAGTGGTGGAGCCCGGAGATCCGGACTCGCCCCACCGCTTCACGCTCATGCCGTCCGATGTGGCAGCCGAACTCGCCGCGGTGGCCGCGGAGGCAGACGCCACCGGAAGCAATACCGCCTACTCGGGCTTCCGCTACCGCCTCGCCTCGCGTCGCATGCGCGATGCGCTCAACTCCGCGTGCAAGGAACTGCCCTCGGTGAAGGCACGCGTGCCCACCAATCCGGCGTTCATCAATCCGCAGGACATGGCTCGCGAGGGCATCGAGGAAGGGCAACTGCTGCGCATTACCTCCGATGCAGGCGAGATCGTTGTACCCGCAAAGGCAGACCCGGATCTGCGGCCGGGTGTGATTTCGGTCGCGCACGGCTACGGGGTCTTGCCGGGCGAGCCCGAGGATCCCTTCGGCCGCGGCGCCTCCACCAATCGCCTGATCGGCGTGAAAGGCCCGCGCGAAAGCATCAACGCGATGCCGCGGATGAGTGCCATACCGGTGAACATCACGCTGTACGGCTGAGGCTCGGGCACTGCTGTGGCGAGGCGCAGGAGTGGTGACAGTGCCGAAGTCATCGCGTGACTGCCCGCCGGTGGCGAGGCACAGTGTGCGTCACTGCAGCCAGCCGCGGCAGAGTCGCCATGCTCCGATCAAAGCTCCTTCTGTCCCTGTTGTCCTTTGCGCTCTTCCTGCCGCCCGCCACGGCGGCCGTGGCGCCCGCTGAAGCAGCGCATCAGCGCCCACGCGTGGGGCTGGTGCTGGCCGGCGGCGGCGCGCGCGGCATCGCCCACATCGGTGTGATCAAATACCTCGAGGAGCAAGGCATCCACATCGACGCAGTTGCCGGCACGAGCATGGGCTCGATCATCGGCGGGCTGTACGCCTCGGGCCTCACCGCCGCAGAGCTCGAAGAGATCGCCCGTACCCTCGACTGGCGCTACGCGCTCGACGACGACACCCCGCGTGACCGCCTGCCCTTCCGCCGGAAAGAGCAGGACTACGACTTCCTGGTCGGGGCTTCACTCCGCTTCAAGGATGGCGTGCTGAAGCTCCCGATGGGCGCCATAGAGGGACAGCACCTGAATTTCGTGCTGCACGATCTTGTAGCGCACGTCTCGCGCATCCGCGATTTCGACAAGCTGCCCATTCCCTATCGCGCGGTCGCGGCCGACATCGTCACGGGCGAAGCCGTGGTGCTGTCGCAAGGCGATCTGGCGCTCGCCATGCGCGCGAGCATGTCCATACCCGGCGTCTTCACACCGGTGGACATCGACGGGCGACTGCTGGTGGACGGCGGCATCGCCATGAACATCCCCGTCACCGTGGCGCAGTCGATGGGCGTTGACCGTCTCGTGGTGGTGGACATCGGCACGCCGCTCGCGCCCCGCGAAAAACTCGACAACGTGCTCTCGCTGGTCGACCAGCTCACCAACATCATGACCCGCAGCAACTCGGAGCAGCAGCTGAAACTGATGCGCACAGGAGATGTGCTGGTGCGCCCTGCCCTCGATGCCGCCGGCATCACGGCGACCAGCTTCGACCAGCCCGATGCGGCGATTGCCATCGGCTATGCGGCGGCGCGCGCACTCGCCCCGCAGCTCGCCACGCTTGCGGATTCCCGCGAGGCCGAGCGCCTCGCACAGCGTCCGCGCCTGGTACTCCCCAAGATCGTGGAGGTGCGCATCGAAACGGACACCCGGGTGCCCGACAAGCTGCTCCGCAACATGATCACGCAGCCCCTTGGCGAACGCCTCGACCGTGACCGCATCGAGAGCGACATCGCCGACATCTACGGGCTCGACGAGTTCGCCCGCGTGGATTACGACGTGACACGGGAGGATCAGGGGCACGTGCTACGCGTGCACGCGACACGCAATCCGCAGGGTGACAATGTTCTCAAGCTGGGGCTGAACTGGGACCAGGACAGCCGCGGCGAGAGCGAGTTCGGACTGCGTGCGAGCTGGCATCAACGGGGCCTGAACCGCCTGGGCGCGGAGTGGTACAGCGCGGGCCAACTCGGCGGGCATTCCTTTTTCCTCACGCAGTTCTATCAGCCTCTGGACACGGCCCGCCTCTTCTTCGCCGACATGGGCTACCGCTACGAGCAACGCCAGCTCAACCTCGCGGCCGACGGGGAACTGCGCGCCCGTGCGGTGGTCGACGACCACCAGCTCGAACTGGCCGGCGGTTACAACATCTCGAATGTGGCGCGCGTGCGGGCAGGAGCGTTCGTGGGAACAGCGAACAACGACATCGAGATCGGCTCTCCCTTGCTCAGTTCCTCCAGCGAGGACGACGGCGGGTGGTTTGCCGAGATGAAAGTCGACACGCTGGACCGCGCATACTTCCCCGGCAGCGGCGTACGGTTCAGCTCCCGCTTCTCCCAGGGTGAACGCGACTGGGGCGCCGAAGCCGATTACCGCGCATGGGAGAGCAGGTTCAGTGCGAGCAGGAGTTTCGGCCGCAACACGTTCACACTCTCCGGGCGCTGGTCGGAGATAGATCTGGAGGTGGCAGGTGACGGATTGCGCGCCATCACCCTGCCCTCGCAGGCCTTCACGCTGGGCGGGTTTCTCTCGCTCTCCGGATACACGCGCGACTCCCTCGCGGGCAACTACCTCGGATTCGCAAGCCTGAGCTACTACCGGCGCCTGACCGATCAATCGCTGTTGCCCGTCGATCTCCCTGTCTACGCGGGCCTCAGTGTCGAGGCGGGCAATACCTGGCTGCAGCGCAGCAGCGCCTCGCTCGACGATCTGATCCACGCCGGCAGCCTGTTCCTTGGCGTGGACTCGCCGCTTGGCCCGATCTACCTCGGGGTTGGACTGGGCGAGGACAACCAGCGAGCGGTTTACCTCCAGATCGGGCAGCCCCTCGACTGATCCGCCAATGCGCTTGCAATGCGGTGCCCCCCCCATTTGCGGTGCAAAGGCTGATCACCTACCCTGAATCGGTCATCCGGCAGGGACTGTTCGATGAGCGTACTCGTCGGGGCGATACTGATCGCGGCGCTTCTGGCGTTGCTTGCGATCGTGCGCTCGTCGCGTGAGCCTGCACCCGGCCCGAAGAAACGGGGAGTGGCCGTGGACACGGGGCATCAAGCGCCCGCACACGTTGCGGCGAGCCCTGCCACACCTCCTGTCGTCGTCGTCATACCGGAGGACCTCGCACGGTTCCGCATGGTGCGCAGCAGCGATATCAGCGCAGCCCGACAGGTAATTCTGCTCGAAGAAATGGAGCGGATTTTTCTTCCCCCACGTTCGCTGCGGGAGCTTAGCGATCCGGACTTCATCGCCTCTGGCAGCACGCGGGAACTCGCCGACTTCCTGATGCGCGAGCCCGTGCTGGCGGCGCGCGTGCTCGGCGTCGTGAACTCGCCCCTGCACGGGCTCCAGTCACCAATCGTGAGCGTCCAGCACGCGATCAACTTCCTCGGCATCAACGCCGTGCGCAGCATTGCGATGCGCTTTCTGGTCGAAGAGTCCTACCGCACCGAAACCCCCAGCCTGCAATCGCTCTATGCGCGGATCTGGGACGCCGGACTGATGGGCTCGGAGATCTGCACGATGCTCTCCCAGCGCCTCGGTTTCACCGATGGCGGCGCATCCGCAACCGTCACCGTTCTTTCCTTCGTCGGGGATTTCGCGGTGCTGACCCTGCTGCCACCGGATGTCGCGCTCGAAACATGGGAGCACGGCCTGTTCGAGCGCACGCGCACGCAGCAAGACAACCTCGGTTTCAATGCCGTGGTGGCCGGGCACCTGCTGCTGCAGCAATGGGGCCTGCCGCCCAGCATCGTGTCGGGGGTCGAACGTGTGGGGTTCATGCTGGACACGCCGGCAGACCCGCAAGGAAGCCCGGAGGCATGCAGGCAGGCCCTGTGTTACGCCAGCGCCCGACTGGGAGAGAGCATCGCGATGGGACGGGTCCGGGAAGTGGCACACCTCAGCCTGAAATCCGAAGGCCAACCCGAACTGGCACATCTGCAGGGTTATCTTGCACAGCCCGCTTTTGCGCGGCTGCCCGAGATCATGCAATCACAGGAAGTGCTGAACGCTTTTGCGCGCATGGTCACCGCGGCCAGAAAAGGCCAGCGCTGAGGCTCCTGGTTCAGTCTGCTGCCCACGCTTGCAACAGGGAATGGGCAATCGCCAGCGGCGGTGGCGTCATGATGCGGGCGCCGGGCTCTCCGCGCAGTACCGCACGCACTTCCTCCCTGCTGAGCCAGATGGCGTCCTGCAATTCGTTTGTATCAAGCCGGATCAGGTCGTGCTCCACCGGGGCAATGCAACCGATCATCAGCGAGGACGGGAAAGGCCAGGGCTGGCTGAGAACGTAGCGCACCGAGAGCGCACGCACACCGGCTTCTTCGTGCAACTCCCGCGCGACAGCCTCTTCCAGCGACTCTCCCGGCTCGATGAAGCCGGCCAGCGCCGAATACATCCGCGGGGGGAACTGCGGCTGGCGCCCCAGAAGTACCCTGTCGCCATGCTCGGCGAGCATGATCACCACGGGATCGACCCGGGGGAAATGCTCGGCCGTGCAGGAATCGCAACGCCGCGCCCAGCCGCCGCGGAACACGGTGGTCGCGGCACCGCAGCGTGCGCAGAAGCCGTGCCGGTAGTGCCAGTCGACGAGGCTGCGGGCAGCGGCATAGAGCGCGACCTGCGCTGGGGGCAAGCGGTGCAGCAACTGCAACACGGCCATCGAACCCGATCGGGGACCCGAGGGCTCGAGCGCGGCGAAGCGTGGTTCGCCGGCATCGAGTCCGAGAAAGAGCAACTCCTTCGCGGTATCCGCGGCCACTACAGGGCGCCAGCCAATCCCGCCATCCTCCCCTGTCAGGGGGTCGAGGCCCTCGAGAAGCAGCACTCGGGCGGAGGCATCGGCTCGCATGGCCGACAGGGCCGCGTCATCAGTGCGCAGATGATCCGCGCGATCCAGCGTGCCGCCGGTGAAACCCGGAGTGAGTGTCATGGGTGTGCTCCCGCGTAATAGGACCGGGTAGCGCCGAAGACGGCGCACCACTGCGCAAAGGCGCGGATGGTAGACGAGAAAGCGGGTTCAGGTAACGCCGGATCAGTGGGTGCGCTGACGCCGCAGAACGGTGAGCAGGCCAAGTCCGCCGAGCAGAAGTGGCAGGGTGTTGCCGATGGGTGCGGCCACGGGGGGGGCGACAACTTCGTTGCCTTGGAGGCTGAAGCCTTGGAGGTAATTGCGCTCGGCGGTGCCTCCCGGGACCAACGCGGCTATGCCGTTGATGAACCGCCTGTCGTCTCCTGCATCGACGATCCCACCCCATTGGAACCCGTCTCCGTTCACACCGAAAACGCTGAGCCAATAGCTGCCGGCTGTCAGTTGCCAATCCGGGAGGGCGATATCGATGAATCCCGTGGAACCAATGAACCTTGCGTAGTCGCCCTCGCGGATCAGGGTCTGCAGCAGCGGCCCCTCGGCGGCGAAAGGACTGGACCAGATGGAGCCGGTGAACTCGCCCAACACACCCAAAGGACTGTTCAGCACCGGAAGCCGGGCACCGTCCAGTACTGCAGCCGTAGCCGTGTCGAACGAGGCGAACGCACGGCTTGCCGAGAATGACACCGGCGCGCCCTGGAAAACGCAGGGGGAACAGGTCGAGATACTCCATGCAGCCGGTAACGTCTGCTCCACGATGGTGGCCGCACGGCCCGCCGTCGAGAACAGCAGCGAAACAATCAGGCTGATGCAGATCCGTTGCAACATGGGTTACCCCGGGTGAAGCCGCGCACCCGGAACATCGGGCGCGACACCCAGAGTATGGCAGCCTCCGTGGATCCTGCCAGCCCCCGGCAGGATCCACGGAGCACTCGTATCAGAACCGCTCGACGATGATCGCCGGCGCCATGCCACCCGCGGCACACATCGTCACGAGGCCGCGCTTCAGGTTACGGCGCTCGAGTTCGTCCAGCACCGTGCCGATCAGTATCGCCCCGGTGGCGCCGATGGGGTGGCCGAGCGCCATCGCGCCCCCGTTCACGTTCACTCGGTCGCGGTCGAGCCCGAGGTCACGGATGAATTTCTCGGCCACCACGGCAAAGGCCTCGTTGATCTCGAAGAGATCGATGTCATCGATCGTAAGCCCCGCCTTGGCCAGTACCTTGCGCGCCGCGGGCACCGGCGCATTCAGCATCAGCGTGGGCGAATCTCCGACGTTGGCCATTGCGAGCACTCGGGCGCGCGGGGTCCAGCCCTGCCGCTTGGCATAAGCGGGCGAAGCCATCAGCAACGCTGCAGCTCCATCGACGACCCCCGAGGAGTTGCCGGCGTGATGGACGTGATTCACCTCCAGCCCGGGATACTTCTGGTGGATGAGGCCGAGGTAAGTGGTGCCGCGCTCGTCGAGCGGATAACGCGCGACTTCCGCGAAGGCGGGCTTCAACTGCGAGAGGCTCTCGAAGGTGGTGCCGGGGCGCGGGAACTCCTCGCGATCCAGCGCCAGCGTGCCGTCTTCACGATAGACAGGAACGAGGCTGCGGCTGAACGCGCCCTCGGCGATGGCGCGCGCGGCGCGCTGCTGGCTGACGTACGCGAGCTGGTCGAGCGCCTCGCGGCTGATGCCCTCGAGCGTGGCGATGGCGTCACCGCAGACGCCCTGGTGCGGCTGCGGATGCACCGCGCGCAGACGCAGGTTGTCGTTGTCGATGAACATGGTGGGCGCGTTACCGCCCTGGCCATAGTTCGACATCATCTCGGTGCCGCCGGCGATCACCAGATCTTCCATGCCCGACATGACCGATGCAGCTGCAAGGTTCACCGCCGTGATACCCGAACCGCAAAAGCGGTCCAGGGTCACGGCGCTGGAGCGCACGTCGTAGCCCGCGTCCAGTGCCGCCATGCGGCCCAGGTCGCCGGACTGCTGTCCGCGCTGCGAACTCGTGCCCCAGATGATGTCGTCGACCTCCTCGGTACGGATCGCATTGCGCTCGGCGAGCGCCCGCAGGACGGTAGCGCCCAACTGCTGCGGGTGGATGCCCGAGAGCGCCCCCTTCCCTGCCTTGCCGATGCCACGCGGGGTACGGCAGGCGTCGATGATCCAGGCTTCGTTGCTCATTGCGGTATGTCTCCGGGATTAAGATGTGTCAGGGTTCAGGCAAGCGCGCCGGCACTGCGCAATTGCGCGATGCGCTCGTCGGAATAGCCCGCATCGCGCAGTGCGCTATCGGTGTCGCTGCCCGCAGGGCGGGCGGGCGCAGGGCTGGCGGGGGCGGTGCGGCTGAAGCGCGGGGCGGGAGCCGCCTGCGTCACCCCCTCTATGTCGACGAAGGAGCCGCGTGCGCGGTTGTGCGGGTGCGACGGGGCCTCGCCCATCGAGAGCACCGGCGCGAAGCACACATCGGTGCCTTCCATGAGCGCGCACCACTCGTCGCGGGTCTTGCTGCGCATGACAGCCGTGAGCCTGTCACGCATCACCGGCCACTGTGCCGCGTCGTTCTGCGGCGTGAACTGTGCGGCATCAAGCCCTGCGTGCTGCAGCAGCAACGCGTAGAACTGTGGCTCGATGGAACCGAGCGCCACGTACTTGCCGTCGGCGGTCTCGTAGGTGTCGTAGAAGTGCGCGCCGGTGTCGAGGATGTTGACGCCACGCTCATCGCGCCAGGCACCACTCGCCTTCATCGCATACATCATGTGCATCAGCGTGGCAGCGCCTTCGACCATAGAAGCATCCACCACCTGCCCCTTGCCGGAGCGCTGTGCCTCGAACACGGCACACATCACACCGAACGCGAGGAACATGCCACCGCCACCGAAGTCACCCACGAGGTTCAGCGGCGGCACGGGCTTCTCGCCCGCACGACCGATGGCATGCAGCGCACCGGAGAGCGCGATGTAATTGATGTCATGCCCGGCAGCAGCGGCCATCGGGCCCGTCTGCCCCCAACCGGTCATGCGCCCGTAAACGAGGCGCGGGTTGTGTGCATGGCAGGTTTCCGGCCCGAAGCCCAGACGCTCAGCGACGCCGGGACGGAAGCCCTCGATCAGCACATCGGCGCGGGCGACCATCGCGAGCA
>Ga0315905_10008675_pt1 | contig 10288 bp, 6 predicted proteins | sample LakEriMetagenome_5_FD_203522 | JGI IMG/M metagenome (GOLD analysis project Ga0315905, IMG submission 203522) | Freshwater fungal communities from buoy surface, Lake Erie, Ohio, United States - Buoy 4 MA121 | ecosystem: Environmental > Aquatic > Freshwater > Lake | place: USA: Lake Erie, Ohio... | reverse complement strand
TAGAAAATATTACTTTCTTCGGGAGAAATTATTTTAAAATTAGAATTTAAATGTATCCCATTAATTATCCAAAGCATTTTTTCTCCATAAAAGAGTTCTCGTTTTTGAATTGTAGATCTTAGTATTGAAGAATTCTGTAGCTCAATTACAATCTTATCTCTTGTTTGAATGTCAGCTATGTGCTTCTTACCTTCTTTAGTTATAATGATTTCTGATAGTTCCTTTCCAAAAAGGTCTTTCCAGTTTTTATGCCATTGTGTTTCAGGTTCAAACCAATTATCACAGCTTTTATTATTTACATGTGCCCAATGCCAAGTATAAACGTCACCACACTTTGAAAAAACATCTTTTTCACAAAGCGGGCATTTAGCTTTAGATTTAGGAATAGCTTCAATTTTCTCGTTATTTAATAAAGCATATTGCATAGTTAATCTGTCATTTTATAGTTTTCAAATTTACTGCGCATTTAAAAATTATACTTGCCTTTAGGTCATATTAGTTGCCTTGATTTTAATAATATCCCATACCTTCAACACAATGTCTTATACCTCCTCTAGGATTTTCCATATCACCTTTATATCTTGGAATAATGTGGCAATGAAAGTGCATAACTGTTTGCCCAGCAACTTCACCACAGTTCATTCCAATGTTGTAACCTGAGGGAGAATATTGTTTATCAACAATATTTTTGCTTATATTAATTGCGTTAGTTAAGTCATTTTTCTCCGCATCATCTAAACTGAAATAATCCTGTTTTAAGGCCTTTGAAATGATTAATAGATGTCCGGGAGAAACAGGAAACCTATCGAAGATTGCAAAGAAATATTCCGTTTCAAAAACGTAGTGCTTTGGCTCTATCTTTTGAAAAACACTCATCGATTATTTAGTTTAGTTATTAGTCTTTTAAAGAATGGATCAGTTTCTCTATTGTATTTAGGAGAATTCTCCCAGTAATTGTTCTTTAGGACAATCTTTGCGTTCTCATAATGATATAGCATTGTTTTATTCCTTTTTACAGGAGTGTCCCCAAGGGCATCAGCTATTTTCTTTTTCCAAGGATGATTACTTCCCATAATGTTCTCATTACGAGCAACGAGCTTATCAAAATAGTGCTTACCTATTAATGCATCATTTTTGTTCATGTTGCAGAGGCTATGACTTAATACTAGATTCCATATTTCATCATGTTGAATGAACTGCCTAGGTAAAACATGATCCACATGAATTTCTTTATCCCCTATTTTTTCACCGCAATAGAAACAAGTGTTTCCCTGATAACCTTGTAAAAATGGAATGTTACCTGTTATGTTAGTCCTGGTGTAACTATTCTCTAAGTAAACTTCTCTAACATCATTGGATAACTTAAAATCACCATGAGCTAAGGAGAAAGCTCCTTCTAGCAAACTCCATCTTGCATCAAGCTCTTCAGTGAGTTCTTGTTTCAATGTTTCATTGATATGAAAGGTTGCGTCATGCAAGTAGAGCTTTTTACCAAAATCAAAGTGGTAGAACTTCTCTCCAACAATATCTTTGTTTGTCCCAATTGTCTGAAATCTTGGAACAACATCATTAAACGCTTCTGTAGCTACCAAATTAACTGCTTCCTCATAATCAATTTTACCATTGTTTAGAGAGTCTATAATCCTTTCCATTTTGGTTTTCCTTGATGGGTTGCTCTGTTGTGGATTATAGTTAATTTTTAACCTTTCAATATAGATGTTTAAATAGAGTTTGGATAGTTGGTGCCATTCTATAGTTTCTTTTCCTGATGAGGCGAGTTCTAGGATAGTTTTTCCTAGAGCTATTTTGTAAGTGGCTTGATTTAAGCCATAAAGCACAATCCCTTTCCAGTAGTCTACATCTTCGAATTTATCCATTAGCTATGCTATAATGTAGTTTGTTACATTCATACAAACATAAGAATATTTTAGCTCATGTTTAGAAAGCACTCATTTCTGTTTGAGGGCGTGTGCTAAAAAAAGTAATTGCTTATTTGGTGTCTTGGTTGAAAGTAGCTTTAAAACTATGCAAAGGAAATTAATCAATGTGGTTTGAAATGCTGAGATATAACTTTAATGCATCGAAAATCATTAGCATAATTTTAAATTCATCATAATAAGTTCAACAAAAAATTAGATTCAAGGAATTCAATTTTCTGGTCAAATCATACGAAAACTTTTTGAGTAAAACCACCCAATTTTTAATGGAACCAACAAATACAAGAAAATTAATGCCTACAAAAAAAGCCTCTAAATCAGAGGCTTTTTCTATGATCACAAGGGGATTCAACTCGTTCATCCATCAAAGCTCCGCTTTGAAAATCCTATTAAAAAAACGCTCAAGAGCGCTTGGCGTTTTTTTGTGTATAGAACTTATTCGTGATCCAGTCAGGATTCGAACCTGAGACCTACTGCTTAGAAGGCAGTTGCTCTATCCAGCTGAGCTACTGGACCTTAGTCGGGGTGGCAGGATTCGAACCTGCGGCCTCCTGCTCCCAAAGCAGGCGCGATAACCGGGCTACGCTACACCCCGAAAGAAGCGGAGAGACAGGGACTCGAACCCTGGCGACGGTTACCCGTCGACAGATTAGCAATCTGCTCCGTTACCACTCCGGCACCTCTCCTATTCTATTTGTAAAGAACTTTCGCATAAAGCGGTTGCAAATGTAACGTAACAATCTAAAAAATACAACATTTTAAAGTGTTTTTTTACGAATTAATTTCAAGGAACAATTAAAGCAATTCGTTATCAACAAAATAGGCACAAAATAGTGATGTGGCAACTTAAAAACAAGGCATTTTTCAACCGTATTTAGCAAAAAATAGTAGATTTGCAAATCAAACAAACCAATCTAATTTTTGTTAATCATGAATAAAAAAGTTGTTATCGTCTCGGCTGCTCGAACCCCAATTGGAAGTTTTATGGGCGCTTTATCATCGGTACCTGCACCCCGTTTGGGAGCTGCTGCGATTAAAGGTGCTTTAGAAAAAATCAATTTAGATCCAAAATTGGTCGATGAAGTTTTGATGGGTAATGTGGTTCAAGCAGGTGTAGGTCAAGCACCCGCGCGTCAAGCAGCTTTATATGCCGGATTATCAGAAGCTGTTGCTTGTACAACGGTTAACAAAGTATGTGCCTCTGGAATGAAAGCGATTATGCAAGGAGCGCAAGCAATTATGGCGGGTGATGCATCAATTGTTGTTGCTGGAGGTATGGAAAACATGAGTAGTATCCCTCACTATGTTCACCTTCGCAATGGCGTTAAATTTGGTCCTACGTCTCTTATGGATGGTATGCAAAAAGATGGTCTAACCGATGCATATGACAATAATGCCATGGGAGTTTGTGCCGATTTGTGTGCAACTGAATACAACATTAGCCGTGAAGACCAAGACAACTTTGCCATTCAATCGTATCAACGGTCGGCTCAAGCTTGGGATGCTGGGAAATTTGATGCTGAAGTTGTTCCTGTTGCTGTTCCACAGCGTAAAGGCGATCCAATTATGGTAACCAAGGATGAAGAATATACCAATGTGCGTTTAGATAAAATCCCTACCTTAAATGCAGTTTTCACAAAAGAGGGTACGGTAACTGCTGCTAATGCATCAACCATTAATGATGGAGCAGCCGCGTTGGTTTTAATGAGCGAAGAAAAAGCTACAGAAATGGGATTAACGCCTTTGGCTGTTATCCGCTCCTATGCTGATGCAGCGCAAGAGCCCAAATGGTTTACTACCGCTCCAGCGAAAGCGCTTCCAAAAGCACTAGCTAAAGCAAATTTATCAATAGAAGATGTCGATTATTTTGAATTTAACGAAGCTTTTTCAGTGGTTGGACTTGCGAATGCTAAACTATTAAATTTAGACAATGCGAAAGTAAATGTAAATGGTGGTGCCGTTTCGTTGGGCCATCCGCTAGGTTGCTCGGGGGCACGCATCGTAGTTACCTTGCTGAATGTATTACACCAAAACAATGCCCGTATAGGGGCAGCTGCTATTTGTAATGGTGGTGGTGGTGCTTCTGCCGTAGTAATCGAACGATTATAATTCAATTTCTAGATGATGTTTGCGCTGTGTACACTTTCTGTAATTCCACTACGTGCTGAAGCTAGTGACCGTAGTGAAATTGTATCGCAAGTATTATTTGGCGAACATTTTGAAATAATCGAAAAAAACCAACAATGGTCAAAAGTTCGTTTACACTTTGATCACTATGAAGGTTGGGTTGACAGCAAGCAGTACCAAGTGATTTCTAAAGAAAGTTATGATAAACTATCGAATGATGCCCTAATACTCAATGCCGACTTAGTAGAATATGCCTTTACTCCAGACAATCAGTTAACTCCTCTGACATTAGGCGCGTCCCTTTCCTTTTTACATCATCCTGAAATCAATACGGCTAATTATCAATTTGAAGGATTAAAATTGAGCGGTATAAAGTCCAAAAGCGAATTAATCACAACGGCTTTTATGTATTTGAATGCTCCTTATTTATGGGGTGGAAAAACACCGTTTGGAATTGATTGTTCGGGTTTTACACAAATGGTATACAAATTAAACGGGTATCCATTATTGCGCGACGCCTCTCAACAAGCCACACAAGGAGATGTATTGAGTTTTATTGAAGAAAGTGAACCGGGCGATTTGGCTTTTTTTGATAATGAAGAAGGAAAAATTATTCATGTCGGAATTATGTTAGAAAACAATTATATCATTCATGCAAGTGGAAAAGTTCGTATCGACCGCTTGGATCATCTAGGTATTTATAACGCAGATCAAAACCGGCACACCCACCGACTACGCGTAATTAAGAAGATTGTATAAAAAAAGCGTCCAATTACGCACGCTTTTTTTATACCAGGATAAATTTATTACTTATTCATTTTAGCTTTTAAATCATCAATCTTTTCTTTTAGTTCTAAGAAACGGTAAACCGCCATTAAACTCGTTTGAATATCTTCGCTCTCTGGACGTAAATCATTGGCCTTTTCTAAAATTGGCATTACACGATTAAATAAACCTTTGCGCTCTACTTGCAATACTTCATAACGCTTTTGATCTTTGCTAGAAAGACCTAATTTATTCATTTCATCAACAATTTTTTGATCAGGTTTGAGTATTACATCAGCTAAATTGATATAGGCTTCTACATAATCGGGCTTAATATCAATCACTTTACGGTAATATTTTTCTGCTTCTTCGTATTGTTTATTTTCGGCACTTGTAACCCCTAAATTATAAATCAACAAGTGATCATTGGGACTCTTATCTAAAGCTTCTTTAATCAATTTTTGATACATTGGAATATCATTTAATTTCAAATAAATTTCAGCTTCAGAGATAATTAAGGTTACATCATTTGGAAACTCTTTACGGGCATCGGCAATTGCTGTTTTGGCTTCTTCCGTTTTATTTTTTTCAATTAAAATTAGAGCAACGTTACGCACAATTTCTCCGCGTCGCGATTTAATTTTTTCTTCTGTTGGATTGGAATATGCGCCCGACTCAACAAATTTGTCACGCATAACTTTGTCTTTAAACGTTTCAACAGCCCCCGAAGCATTATTTTTTGCCAAATAAGTAGTTCCCTCTCCAGTGTATTTTAATTGTTTAAGTTCGCTATAATATTCTAAAGCACCATCATAATCCTTGGCTTCTACGGCATAATTGGCTGCATAATAAAGGTTATTTACATCTTTAGGTTCAAGTTTGTAGGCCGCATAAAGTATTTTAGAAGCTTCGGTATATTTTTTTGTATTGGCTAGAGCAATTGCAACATTAACAATTTCTGTCTTGTAATTGGTAATCGTTTCTAAAATATCTTCGGTATATACTTTTTTACCAGTCTTTTTTTCATACTCAAGCGTTGCATTTAATCCATTGGCAAGTTCAATTAAATTGTTATAATTAAAAGCTTTAGCCATTTTAGCCTGAACAACTGCTGGAGGTGTTGTTGGATCCATTGAAGAAAGTTCTACAATAGGCAACATGCTTTTGTAAAAAGCGGTATAGATTTTGTCATTTTCCTCAACAGCTAATCCGCCTTCAAGCTTGGAAACTAGACTTTTATACTCGGTAATCTCATCGTTTTTTAATTGATCTTTACCATACATTTTTTTTAGCGCTTTCAACTCATCTTTTTGAGCGATAGCTAACGTAGAAACGAATATTGTTCCTGCAAAAATTAATTTACTAATGTTCATAATTACTCTATTTAAATGTAAAAAAGCCATGAAATTGAATTCATGGCTTATAACTATCGAATTTATTCTTCGCTTTCAGAAGAAGTCGCATCAGTTGTGCTATCAGTATCCAGGTGAGTTGTCTCATCTAAACCATCAATTCCTTCTTCTTCATCTTCGCGCATTACTTTTGTAACAGCAGCAATCGAATCGGTATTTTTAATATTGATTAAACGAACACCTTGGGTTGCGCGACCCATAATTCGCAAATCAGATACCATCATCCGAATGGTCAAACCAGATTTATTAATAATCATCAAATCATCTTCGTCGGTAACATCACATATCGAAATCAACTGCCCGGTCTTTTCCGTAATATTTAGTGTTTTCACACCTTTACCACCACGGTTGGTAATACGATACACATCTTCTCCGTCGTCATCAACAAGCTTGGTTCGTTTACCATACCCATTTTCGGTAACGACTAAAATCTGTTTTTCATTGACTTCTTTTTCATCAATTGCAACCATTCCGATAACTTCATCTTTCTCATCTGCTAACGTAATTCCGCGAACACCAGAAGCCGTTCGTCCCATTGGGCGGGTTTTACTTTCTTCAAATCGAACCAATTTGCCCGATTTTACTGCTACGAGAACCTGACTATTACCCGTAGTTAATTTTGCTTCTAACAATTCATCATCTTCACGAATGGTAATCGCATTGATACCATTTTGGCGGGGACGCGAATACTGTTCAAGAGGCGTTTTCTTAACCTGACCTTGTTTAGTTGCCATAATCACAAAATGATTGTTGATGTAAGCTTCGTCTTTTAAGTCTTTGGTGCAGATAAACGCTTTTACTTTATCATCGCTTTCAATATTAATTAAATTTTGAATAGCGCGGCCTTTACTTGCTTTTGATCCTTCTGGAATTTCATAAACACGCATCCAGAAGCATTTTCCTTTTTGCGTGAAGAACAACAAATACTGGTGATTGGTTGCCACAAACAAATGTTCCAAGAAATCTTGATCTCTTGTAGCCGCTGATTTCTGGCCCACTCCTCCTCTATTCTGAGTTTTATATTCTGATAACGAAGTACGTTTAATATAACCCGCATGCGAAATAGTGATAACCACATTTTCATCGGCAATTAAATCTTCGATACTTACATCACCACCCGCATATACAATTTCTGAACGACGAGCATCACCGTATTTATCACGAACTTCAATCAACTCCTCTTTAATTAACTCCATTCGCAATTCTTTACATGCCAACAAGTCTTTCAAACGTTGAATCAACTTCATGATCTCATCATACTCAGCACGCAATTTATCTTGCTCTAAACCGGTCAACTGACGTAAGCGCATCTCTACAATAGCGCGTGATTGAATTTCAGACAAGCTGAAACGCTCCATTAACTTGGAACGCGCTTCATCTCCATCTTTTGAGCCGCGAATAATGGCAATTACTTCATCAATATTATCCGAAGCAATAATTAAACCTTCTAAAATATGGGCGCGCTCTTCGGCTTTTCGCAATTCAAACTGAGTTCTTCGAACGACCACATCGTGGCGGTGCTCAACAAAATGATGAATCAAATCTTTCAAATTCAACATTTCGGGTCGACCGTTAACCAATGCAATGTTATTTACACTAAAGGACGATTGCAATTGGGTATATTTAAATAAGGTATTTAAAACCACATTCGGAACGGCGTCGCGTTTTAACTCATAAACGATTCGCATACCGCTTCGATCTGATTCATCGCGAATATTGGAAATTCCTTCAATTTTCTTATCATTAATCAAATCGGCTGTCTTTTTAATCATTTCAGCCTTATTGACCTGATAAGGAATTTCAGTAACTACGATCGCTTCCCTGCCGTTCACTTCTTCAAAATTGACTTTACCTCGCATCACAATGCGACCACGTCCAGTTTTAAAAGCCTCGCGAACACCTTCATAACCATAAATTACACCTCCTGTTGGAAAATCAGGGGCTTTAATATACTGCAATAATTCATCGATTTCGATAGCATTATTATCAATGTAAGCCAAGGTGCCGTCTACCACTTCGGTTAAATTATGAGGTGGCATATTGGTTGCCATACCTACAGCAATTCCAGAAGCACCATTAATCAACAAATTAGGGATACGCGTAGGCATTACTTTAGGCTCATACAACGTATCGTCAAAATTCAACTGAAAATCAACCGTCTCTTTGTCAATATCTGCCATAATGTCTTCCGACATCTTCTTCATACGGGCTTCGGTGTAACGCATTGCAGCAGGACTATCCCCATCAATCGAACCGAAATTTCCTTGACCGTCGACCAATAGATAACGTAAACTCCATTCCTGTGCCATACGAACCATGGCATCATAAACGGAACTATCGCCGTGTGGGTGATACTTACCGAGAACTTCCCCTACAATTCTTGCTGATTTTTTGTGTGCTCTGTTTGAAAAAACGCCCAAGTCATACATTCCGTACAACACACGTCGGTGCACGGGTTTTAAACCGTCACGAACATCCGGAAGTGCGCGGGAAACGATTACCGACATCGAATAATCGATATAGGCACTCTTCATTTCATCTTCAATGTTGATAGGAATTAACTTTTCTCCGTCAGACATATACTACTAATTTATAAATTTTGTTTAAAATATTGAAACACGCAAGATACGGTTTTTTAGCTTTTTTAAAAGCAAAGGAAGCTTCTAATTTTGACTTTTTATTAACAAAATCAACCCTTAAATCGGTTAATAAATCAGCTCCATTTCATTTTTAATATTGCACTTTTTTTTGTCATTTTACTGACAGGCACTGCCACGGAATGATTTTTGTAAATCCAACTAAAATCATTAGTTTTACCCAACCCATAATCGAATACCAATGGATGACAATTTTTCACCTCGCGTTAAAGATGTAATTACCTACAGTAAAGAAGAGGCCTTACGCTTAGGGCATGACTTTATTGGTACCGAACACTTGATGCTAGGAATTTTACGCGATGGAAATGGGAAAGCCATCACCATTCTCAACAATCTTGATGTAGACCTCGATCATTTACGACGAAAGGTAGAGGCATTGAGCCCGCCAATTACCACAACGGATCAAAGCATAGAAAAAAAGAACCTCCACCTTACCCGTCAAGCAGAGCGCGCTTTAAAAACAACGTTTTTGGAAGCAAAAGTTTTCCAGAGTACAGCGATCAGCACTGCACATTTATTATTGTGTATTTTACGAAATGAAAATGACCCCACAACCAAACTTTTGAATAAGTTGAAAATCGACTATGAAGCAGCTAAAGAACAATACTTGCAAATGACACCTAAAGACGAAGATTTCATGGAAAATCTACCCAAAAACGAATCGTTCAACGACGATTCAGGTCACGATGACAATTTAAAAGGTGACACCTTTAATAACCCAACCAACAAATCCAATAAAAAGTCAAAAACTCCTGTTTTGGATAATTTCGGACGTGATTTAACCGAATTAGCCGAAGAAGGTAAATTAGACCCTGTTGTTGGTCGTGAAAAGGAAATAGAACGGGTTTCTCAAATTTTAAGCCGTCGGAAAAAGAACAACCCTTTATTAATTGGTGAACCCGGTGTGGGTAAATCGGCCATTGCAGAAGGACTAGCACTTCGCATTATTCAAAAGAAAGTTTCACGAATACTCTTTAACAAGCGTGTAGTTACTTTGGATTTAGCCTCCTTAGTTGCCGGCACAAAATACCGCGGACAATTTGAAGAGCGCATGAAAGCTGTCATGAATGAGTTGGAAAAAAATGACGACATTATACTTTTCATTGACGAAATTCATACCATCGTTGGTGCGGGTGGCGCTACCGGCTCGTTGGATGCATCCAATATGTTCAAACCAGCATTGGCGCGTGGTGAAATTCAATGTATAGGAGCTACAACCTTAGACGAATACCGTCAATATATCGAAAAAGATGGTGCTTTAGAGCGTCGTTTTCAAAAAGTGATTGTCGAACCTACTTCTGTATCGGAGACGATTATTATCTTAAATAATATCAAAAATAAATACGAAGATCATCATAATGTAATTTACACGCCTGAAGCTATTGAAGCA
>Ga0315905_10008674_pt1 | contig 10288 bp, 6 predicted proteins | sample LakEriMetagenome_5_FD_203522 | JGI IMG/M metagenome (GOLD analysis project Ga0315905, IMG submission 203522) | Freshwater fungal communities from buoy surface, Lake Erie, Ohio, United States - Buoy 4 MA121 | ecosystem: Environmental > Aquatic > Freshwater > Lake | place: USA: Lake Erie, Ohio... | reverse complement strand
CTCAAAAGATTAAAGAAGGTAAAATAGATCTTCCATCACATTTTAAAGGACAGATGGATAAAGGTAAAAAGTTGGCTAAGTATTAAAACTTAGCCTTCTTAATATTTATCATATATACTATATTATGACAAGTAATCAACTATCCGCTAGAGAATTAGAAGAGTTAAAAAAATATTACAGAGAAATTGAAGGATTAACTCAACAAGCTGCTGACGCTGAAGTCCAACGTGCGCAAGCTCTTGGACAAGCCCGCCAAGAATTAGATCGCTTACGTAGAGAGTATGCTGATTTAACTTCAGATGTCACTGCGTCATTAACAGCATTCCAAAGGATAGTTGAGGAAATAACAAAACAAAATGTTGGCTTAAAAGATAGTGTCAAAGCATATAAAAATTTAACATCATTAGCTGAAAAAATCCAATACCATCAAAAAGGTATAAGCAAAATGTCAGCTAATGAGATTGTTAATTTAAAATCTCAAATTGAGAAAGAAAAACAAAGATTAGAAAATTCTCAAGACTTATTAAGAAGCAAAGAAGCTGAATTAAGTAATAATGAAGCTAGATTACAACAAGAAATAGCAGCTGCTACAGCCCGTATTAATACTTTAAGATCCCAAGGTCAATTAACTCAACAAGAAAGATATGAAAGAAGAAAACTTGAGGATCAATTAAAAAGAAATAATAATGAACTTTTTAAAACTCAAGATGCGTTAACTGAAAACCAAGCTACCCTTGATGGAACAAACATAGCATATAATGGATTAGTAGCTACAGCTGAAGAGTTAAATAAAGAATTAGGTTTTGCAGGACGTTTAGCTGGCAAATTAGGAGATATCCCAGGTATAGGAAAATCATTAAGTGGAGCGGCGGAAAGTTTTGCTAAATGGGGTGAAGGTGTTTTTATTATAGGTAAATTAATTGAAGGATTTAACTCATTAAATAAAGCACAAGTAGAATTTGGAAGAGAAACAGGTAGAAATATAGAGCATTTAGATACTCTTAATATGACTCTTATTTCTTCTTCTGATTATATTAAAACAGCTACAGCCTTATCTAAACAATTTGGAGCTAATGCTGATGCTATCTTTACAAAAGCAACACTTCAAGAGGCAACTGAAATGGTTAACCTTATGGGTATGGGTGCTGAAGAAGCAGGAAAATTAGCTCGTTTTAGTCGCTTATCAGGGAATGATTTAAAAACTAGTAATATATCTGTAGGTAAACAATTAGAATCTTTTAATAAAACTAATAGAACAGGTATATCATTAGCCGCTAATTTTAGAGATATTGCTAACACATCAGATGCTATAGCTATGTCTTTAGGAGGAAATGCGGCTAAAATAGGATTAGCTAATGCTGAAGCTAGAAAATTAGGTCTATCATTAGATCAAGTAGACAAAATAGCCAGTTCATTATTAAATTTTGAAGACAGCATATCAGCCGAATTAGAAGCAGAATTATTAACAGGTAAACAAATTAATTTAGAACAAGCTAGATTATATGCATTAAATAATGATATAGTTGGGTTAACTAGAGAAATAGGCACTAATCAAGACCTTATTAACTCATTCGCAGGTAGTAACCGTATTCAACAAGAAGCTATAGCTAAATCTTTAGGTCTAGGCCGTGAAGAAATGGCTAAAATGATATATGACCAAAGAAACATAAATGGATTATCAGATGAACAACTTCAAAAAGTTATGGGAGTTGGATCAGAAGAGTTAAAACGTTTATCTGTTCAAGAAAGTATAAATAAGTCTATAGAAAAAATGACTGAAGCACTAGCTGGTCCTTTAGATATGTTAGCTCAAATGTTATTTACTGGAGAAAGATTAAAAATAGTATTTGGATTAGTAGCTGGTATTTTAGCTGGAAGAATGGTAGCAAGTTTAGTAACAGCCGCATCTTCAATGGTTGCAACAGTAGTAGCAGCTAAAGCATATAATAGTGCTTTAAATCAAGGTCTAACAAAAGAAGCAGCTTTAACAGCTATGAAAGTAGCAGGAGCTGAAGCTGTATCTTTTGGAGCAGTAACCGCATCAATAGTAGGAGGTTTAGCAGTTGTAGCTGGAGCAATAGCAGCATTTTCATCTATGAAAGATGGAAAAATTAATAAATTAGGAAAACCTATTTTATTCACAGGTACAGATACTGTTAAGATTGAACCAAATGATTCAATATATGCTGCTAAAGATGGAAGCATGAAAGTAGGTACTAATTTATTAGGTAATGATAAATTTTCAAAAGCTATTCCAACTCAACCAACAGAAACACCTTCTATTGCTCCAAAATCTCAAGAAATAACACCAACAATGGCAAATCCTGAGTCTTTAAATGTATCTCCAACTAATACTACAACTATTATTAAAGAGTCTATACAAAAACAGTTTGAATTTGATTATAATAAAATGGCCGAAGCTATGCGCCAATCACCACTTCAAATCAATACCTCAGTTCAAGTAGATAAAAGAGAAATAGCAACCGCTACAAATGAGGGAAATTTAACTAACCAAACAAAGGTTCAATAATATAATATTTATAATAAAATATAAAACCATGGGATTACTAGATAAATTAATTAATAGAGATTCAAATTTGACTCAATTTGATGGAGCAACACCTCCAACAAATCCATTAGCTACAGCACAATCTAAAATGCATGATAGTTACTCTATTACAGGACAAAATGCTGGAGCTGTAAATTCTGATTACCAACAATACTTAGATGGTGCTAATAATTTATTACCTACCCCATCTCAATTAGATTTAGGAGGTCAAATTCCACCTATAGCTCCTCAATTTTTTAACAACTCTACAGCACAAAAACTACCATACACGCTTAACCAACCTCAGTAATGCCCGCATTAATAGACCTAAAAACTAATTTAAAGTCTTTAGGGTATGGGAGTGATAGGCCAGACGGTGGATCTAGTAATCAACCATATATTACAACCCCCATACCTGAGGAAAGGGAACAGACTTCTCCAGATTTTTTATTAAGAAATGGATACTTAAATGCTGTTAATTCCTTAGATGATGTTGAAAGAATAGGAAAATGGTTTATAGATTTAAAATCACCTAGTGGTCTATTATTTTTAGCTAAACAAGAATTACTTGAAAGGCAAAATCCTAAATTAGTAAATGTAGGTCGTTTTTATAACCCTTTATCAACTATAACTCAAGTTGGTCTAGTATCTTTAGGAGGACATGTTAATAAGCAAGGTATAGCTTTAGAACCAGGATATTTTGTTGGCGGAAGGTATGGTTATTATTTTTCTACTAAAAACCAAACTATAGGAGATGGAATCGAAAATAGATTAACTATAGCCTATACAGCTAAAATAGCTAAACAAGATTTAGGAGGGTTAACAATCAACCCATTTGGTATAACCAGAACTTCAGGAGACAGTATTTTATTATCATACTCTGGAGGTCCTGGATCTGTATTAGGTATAGGTAAAACTAATATTAGAATACAAAACCCTACTCAAACTAGAAAATCAGCTTGGTCATACGAACAATCATTAGAAGAAGAAGCATTCCCATCTGATATAAGTTTCAAACCAGTATATATTTCCTCTACATCTGATATTAAAGGATATTTAACTCCATCAGGTAAAAAACCTAACATAGAGTGGATTTATAATTTTGCATTAGACCAAAATACTGTTTCTGCTTTAGCATTAAAATCATCCCCTACAGATGAAAATTATAATACATTATATATTTACGGGGCTAATACAACAACAGATTCTACCCCAGGTGGAACACCTGATTATAATATAGCTGATAATCTTAATATAGATAAAACAGAAAATGTAGGAGTTAATGGAAGATTTGAATATGGAATTAATGTAACTGATGGAGTTGATAAGTATTTAGTTCCAAAAGGTAGTATACCTTCAAATATTCCTATTCCTTATAAATATGGAGCTACATCTGAATATATTGGAATAAATGGAGAAGATCTAACACAAGACGATTTAACCCAATTTGATTACACCCCAGATGAATACATAGCTAAAGATTTTAGTCCATCATCTATATATGATGCTGGAAATAATGCTTTTGTATTTTCATATAAACAAACTTTAGAGCAACCTTCTAAAGGGGTAGGTAAATCAACTAATTTAGTTGGAGTACAAGATTTCAGACAAATTATAAACGACGGTGAAAACTCTCCAGTAATACCATCAACAAATTATAATGAATTTAATAGAGAAACTACATATACTACTTCAACAACAAATTACAGAGGTAATTATAAAAATGGAGCTTATGTCTTAAATCCAAACGAAGCTATATCCCCAGATCAAACAGAAGTAGGTGTTGTTAAAGAAGATATTATTGATTTTAATTTTAACATTCAAAATCTTAATGGTGGTAATCAATTAATAGATTTTAGAGCTTATCTAGAAAACTGGAGTGATGATGTTAAAGCTAATTGGTCTCCTATTAAATATATGGGTAGAGCTGAAGATTTATACAAATATAATGGATTTTCTAGAGACGCTAATGTTACATTTTTAGTACCTGCTTTATCTAGAGGAGACATGATTAATAATTATAAAAAATTAAATGCCTTAGTATGGACTGTAGCTCCATCATACTCTCCAAAAACAGAAGGAAATACAGTAGTTGGTTTAATGAGAGGATCTATAACTAAATTTACAATGGGTAACTATTTTAGAGGAATGCCTTGTATTATTAAAGGTGTTAATTATACTGAGATAGAAGGAATGGGATGGGATATTAATAGAGACGAGTTAGGCAATGTATTTACTAATACTGATGATCAATATTATACAGGTCAATTACCTAAAGGAATTAAAGTAACAGTTAATCTAACCCCAGTTCATAATTTTGTTCCACAATATGGAGAAGCATTTATCGGGCAGAACAGTAAATATATCTTTTAATGAATCGTTATCAAGACATAAAACAAATAAAAACCCCAGAAGGTATCCCATATTATAGAGATAATAAGTATCCTATAATTCCATTATCAATTGATGATATATGGGTGATAACTACCTCTGAAGATAGATTTGATAGATTAGCTCAACAATATTATAATGATTATACATTATGGTGGGTTATATCTATAGCTAATGATAATTTACCTCAAAATTCTTTGTACCCTCCAGTAGGAGAACAAATACGTATACCCACAAATATAAGTGAGATTTTATCTAATTATAATAGTTTAAACTCATAAGTTATGCCTAAAAATATTATTGGAGCGGGATTTTCTAAATTTGTCCAAGATCAAATTAATCTCCGCCAAAGTAAAAATAAAATATCAGTTAGAGATGCTAATACTATATTTTATCAAAATGCTAATACTGCTTTTTTAAGATTATCATCTGGAGTAGATGTTGGAGAAAATAACCCAACAGAAGCTAAAAATTATCAACTATATAACACACGATTTGAAGGTGCTCAAGCTACAGGAGTAGGATTAGGGGGAAATACAGCATACGGTTGGAAATCAAATTCAGGGTATGGTTTTGTTCCTCCTCCAGGTTTAGTATCAGCTGATATTAAATCTATGAATCGAGGTTCATTAAGAGAAGCAAATATAAATATATTATGTCATAGTATGGATCAATTTGAAATTATTGATCAATTATACTTAAGATTAGGATATTCAATGTTATTAGAGTGGGGATGGTCATGGTATTTTACTAATCCTTCTTCTGACAATAATAATACCTCAGAACTTAAACCATCATATCATAATGTAGCTACAGATCAATTTTTCTTTAGTAATAGTACTAATTATATTAACATATTAAATCAAATTCAAAATGATAGAGATAAATCATGTGGAAATTATGATGCTATGTTAGGTAGAGTAGTAAATTATTCTTGGAATTTAGAAAAAGATGGAAGTTATAATATAATGTTAACAATGAGATCTGTAGGTGATGTTATTGAGTCTTTAAAAACAAATACTAATCTAAACACATCTACTGATACTGTTAATAATGAAGGCCCCGCTTTAAATATTAACTCAAATAAATCTACTTTAAATAGAATATTATATGAATTATCCGCTAAAGTCCCATCAGATAAAGGTAGTGTTCGAAGTTTAGATGGAGTTACAACTGGATATATTGGAGAATTAATTAGTGACTTAAAAGCATCTAATACTAAAGGAGATGATCCTAACTCAATAAAAGATGTACTGAAAGTAAATTACATTAATTTAAAACCAGAAAATGCTAATGGTGCCACATATAATCAATTTTATATTAAATTAGGAAAATTAATAGACATAATTCAAAACTTTCTTTTATATTATAGTCCTAAACAAAGTAACCAAGCTATTATTAATTTTAGTTCTGATAAAAATGAAAATTTTTGTTTCACATTCCCTTCTCATGGAAGCTTAGACCCTAGAATATGTTTAATCCCAGTAAATGCTAAATTAGAATCTTCAATTGTTGATGCCCAAAATCCAGACGCCCCAACAGGTGTAACTTATAATTATCTAATAAATCAAATTCAATATATTTGGTATGAAGTAAGAGTAAAAAATGGAGGAAGTAAAGTATGGGATCCAAATGATGAATCATTAGATAAATATTACAATCAAGAAGTTAGAGACTACTTAAAATCAGTATCTCCTTCTTCAGTTATTACCGTTTCATCTGAAATACCCGCTGGAGGCACAATGGGAAGTAATGTAGAAAGAGCCCAATTAGAAGAAGCTTTAACTATTCTTAAAAGTAATCCTAATGGAGAAGATTTTCAAGATGATTATGTTAATGAATGGACTAGTGAAACCTTTTTTGACGGAAAATCAGCTAAATCTTTAGTACCTATAGTAGAAAATAAAGAATATTTAATAAATGGAGGTGTTTTTAATTGGACAATCATTAAAACAATTTCAGAAACAACAAATGAATTTGGTACTATAGAATATGAGATACTTAAACATACCGCTATAGTACAAAAATATTATAATCCAAATACTTTAGTCTCATCTCCTACATCTAATGATGAAGCTTTACCTTCAGATAAAGTTACAACAGAATATATTAAAGGTACTGGTTTTAGAGTAGATGACAAATACATTGGTAGTACAATGGATATATATGTTAACATGGATTATATAGTTACTACTTTAGCTAATTATATTGATGTTAATACTAATACTATATCCGCATTTGACTTCTTAGAAAAATTAATGTCAGGTATTCAAAACGCGTTAGGGTGTGTTAATAATTTTACTACAGTATATGATGAAGATAGTAATATATTTAGAATTATAGATAGTACATTTATACCTAATTTAGACAAATTAGAAAGTGTAAAACAATATTTTGAAACCCCACCAGCTGAATTTATAACTCATACTTTAGATACTAGTCAAGGTAGTTTTGTAAGAGATGCTACTGTTAAAACTAAATTATCAAATAATTTTGCTACCCAAGTTACAATAGGAGCTCAAGCTAATGGTAATGTAGTAGGAGAAAACGCCACAGCTTTAAGTAAATGGAATATAGGATTATATGATAGAATTATCAAAGAAAAATTAGATACATTATCAACTAATAATCCTAATAGTGTAGGCAATTCCCAAACTCTTTTATTACGAAATTTCACTACATTAGGAGGACTATTTTCAGCTATTGATGATAGAAGTGTTACAGCTGACTTAATTGAAAATTCTAGAAATTCAAGTGTAGATCTTTTTAAATATTATATAGGTACATTAGATATCCCAGGTATAGGATTTTTACCTATAGATTTAGAATTAACTATGGATGGTTTAAGTGGAATCAAAATATATGAATCATATACTGCTGATACTAGATTATTGTCTAAACGATATAAAGATAAGATTCAATTTATTACAACAGGAGTAAGCCATAAAATCCAAAATAATGATTGGACAACTATATTGACTTCTATTTCTGGTCCAAAATATACAGGAGTAGAAATAAAAGACCCTAAAGAATTACCAATTGTATTTGCTCCATTAAAAGGAGGTGAAGGTAGCCAAGGAGACTCAACCACAACACAAGGTAACTTACAAACATGGGGATCAGGTCACTCTACAGGTATATTAAATGATACTCAATTTAATAAATTTACTAAACCCGCAACTAAAGAAGACCAAGATAAAGCATTATTAACTAAAATTAAAAATCAATTAGGTAAACAAAAGATTAAACCTTATACAGATACTACTGCTTATGATTTATATTCTGGATATACTTTAGGTCAAGTTGCTTATTTAAGATGGATTGAAGCATTTTTATTAAAAGCAGGGTTACCTCGAACATATGAAAATAAATGGTTTTGTATTCAATGGGCAACCGCAGAGAGCACAACAGCAGAAAATAATATATTCGCTACAACATGGAAAGCACCAGACGCTACAGACTTTAATAGTGTAGGTGTAAAAAATTACCCATCATTAGAAGACGGAGCTAATTGGAATGCTGCTACTATAAAACAAAAACAATATTACCCAGCTTTATATGAGGCATTATCTAAAGGAAATTTAACACCATTACAAATATGGCAATATAAAATGAAGTAATATGGCTTATTATCCTAAAAATAAAATAAAAACAAACTTAACCACTGATGGTAAAGAATATTTATTAGTTTCTACTTTAACCTCATATTCTGGATTTTATTATAAATTATATAATGGAGAAGCATATACTGGAAAATTTCCTGGAGATGGAGAAAATGAATTGTTAACCCCCATTATTCAAGGTATAACACAGCCTTCTCCTCAATCATTAACAACAACAAGTCTTCCTCCATTATATCCAACTGAAAAAGATTATAAAAATGGAATGTTTACTAGATATTTTTCTAAGAAAAGAAATGAATATTTATTTGAAGAATTAACTAAAGATCAATATGACGCTTTAAATAATCCTAAAAATGTAATGTTTACTCTTTATCAACCATTTTTTATTAAATGGATGTTAACAGGTGAAGCACAAACAGTAGCAGACTTTAATTTTTACTCAATTAAAAATGCTGAAGAAAAAGAAAAAGTATTAGGATTAAATGAGTTTTTAAAAATGAACTACTTACAATATTATAAAAGATAATGCCAGATAAAACAAGATATGATCTCTTAAGTGTACAAGTAGATTCAGCTGAAACAAAATTTGTTAATTCTACAGTAATAGGTACATTAAAAGCAATAGCACCTGATGGTACAATTGTATTTGATACTAATGAAGCTACTATACCAGGTATTTTAAACACTACTTCTTCTCAAGCTTTAACAGCATCATATGCTAATATATTAAATCAAAATGTGATTATAAGTGGTAACTTATCAGTCACAGGCACAACATACCTTAATAATATAGTTGTAGTTACATCTTCATATAGTAGTGGTTCTACAATATTTGGAGATGCTTTAACTGATACTCATAGATTTACAGGTAGTGTCTTTATAACTAACTCATTATCTTTAACTGGTCAATTTAGACAAATTGGAGATTACATCCATACAGGAAGTGTTTATCATAGTGGTAGTAAATTTTTAAATGGAATTTTTTCTCAAACTGGATCAATGAGTATAACAGGCTCAACTACTCAAATTGGAAATAACACATTACTAGGAAACACAACATTGTCAGGTAGTGTAATAATATCAGGAGCATTAGGACAACCTAATCCTACAATTAGTATATTTGGAGACCTAAACCAAACCGGATACACAAGATATCTACCTGTAACAAATAATTTAGACACGTCACTATCAGCATCATATATTTTTGTATCTGGTTCTACTCAAGATTTATATTTTAGTCAAAATAGTAAAGGATACAATAACGTAACTCGTTTACGTTGGTTGGAAGGTAACTTATACACAGGTATATTTAATGGTGGTTTAATTACAACTCAATCATCTACTGTATATCAAGTAGGTAGTGGTAGTGGTGTTATAGTTAATTTAAATGCATCATTTAATGATAACCCATATCCTATAGTACAATATATAAACTGGAATAATTTATCTGCTAGTATTGCTCCATTAAGTGCTTCTTTTGATCAATCATTTGTAGCGATAAATTCATCTGCAACCATAAATGTTCAAGGAAATCCATATGACAATGGGCAATATAATACTTTAATACCAATTGGTATTGTACTTCATCAAAACAACTCAACAATAAATGGAGTTCAAACATTTCCAAGTGTTGCGTATGGTTGGAAACAAAGATCATTTGATTTTATCAAAGCATTTGGTCCATTAAAAATTAGTGGATACACTTTATCACCAAGTAGTTCTCTTG
>Ga0315905_10008672_pt1 | contig 10289 bp, 1 predicted proteins | sample LakEriMetagenome_5_FD_203522 | JGI IMG/M metagenome (GOLD analysis project Ga0315905, IMG submission 203522) | Freshwater fungal communities from buoy surface, Lake Erie, Ohio, United States - Buoy 4 MA121 | ecosystem: Environmental > Aquatic > Freshwater > Lake | place: USA: Lake Erie, Ohio... | reverse complement strand
GGTCGTTCAAATAGAGCCTAAAATGTTGCCAACGGCCACTTTAATCAGTGAGAGGAAGATGGAGATGAACACAACCGTTACACTGGTAGCCGCGAACTTTCCTCAACACCTGCCGCAACAGTTGATTAGGGCTCAGCTTTGGCGTTCTAAGAAAGACATTTCTGTTTTGCAGATTCGTCATGTGCAGTCGTGTCTTCCGACACTAGCCGATTGCAATCGAAGCCTTATCGTATTAGCGACGCCCGGGATGGACTCACCTGGTGTCGAAGAAATCAGCATCTGGAGGATATCCCAGTTGTCAGCTGTGTCTAGACAAGACTTGTTTGCGGAGTTACCCAAGGTGGCTTTCATACCGCCATGTGACTTTGATAGCTTCTGCCGAGACCAGGGACTCATTACCAACTTTAAGCTGCTAAAGGACAAGCCTGCGTATCAATGTGTTGCCGATTATTGCATGGACCAGAATAGTGTGCTGGAAACCCGAGTTCTTGATTATTTCCCAAAAGAAGGCTTAGCGTCAGGTGGAACAGAGGTGGTTGTGAGGGTACAAAATCTCCCGGCCTTCGAGAAGGATGACGTTACCGTACAGGTGTTCGCATCGCTTTATGCTCAAAGTGCCCTTGTCACCAATTTGAAGCAATCCCCAACATCGACCATCGCAAGGGGCGAAGCTGAACTGACATTTGTTACGCCCAAGTTTACATCGGCGGATGTATTTGCAACAGTTGAAATAGGTGTCCCGCTCGGCAATTCCATGAGGAAGGTTTCGCTGAGATTTGAGTATTTGCCTGTCATTATTGGGCCCGCGCAAGTGCAGGATGTTTATCCAGAAAAGATTTACGAGACGCAAGACGCTGAATTTTTTATCACATTGGGAAATTTTGCAAGGCTGAACTTCCCATACTCATCTGAAGATATCAAGGCCATGGTTGCAGGACAAAACCCGCAAAACGTTCAAGTTGTATCGTCCTCCCGAGATTCTACCATCGTGCGGATTTCTGCAACATACAATAGTTCGTTCTGGCCCGCCTCAGGGAAACTTGAAATCAAGGTTGGTAGAGTACTGGGCACGCTAGGCGTGTACAATGTCCCACTAGTGCCTATACCATTCCCAGAATTCATCAGCGATGTTGCCTATCCACCGCAGACAGAAAAGCTGGCTCCCGATCGCAATAATATCCTACTTGTGCAGATTAAGTATTTGAGATACCACGAAATCGACCATGAATACTTTCGTGATTCAATATTTATGTCGTTCAACCGAGGTTCCGGTAGCGAGGCCACGACGAGATACAATGTGACACTTTTTGCTGATTACCCTAAACGGATAATGAGCGAGACATGCATGTCGTCTTATTGCTCCCTTGCTGAGTTCAAGCTTCAAGTACCAGTGTTGAGTGCAGACGACCAGGATGCGGGCGGGGTCGGTACTGTGCTGATTCAATCGAAATTGGAGAGCAGTGTCCCTGAGTTTTCGTACGTCTTCAAATCGGCTGGGTCGCCTGAAGTTGTCTCCCTGTTTCCTAAGGCCCTCGAGTTGGATGGAGGAGATTTTTTTCAGATTTATCTCAAAAACTTCCCCGACGCCAGTTGTAAGCCATTATGCTCCCGGAGTGCTCAAAACGTTGTAGTAGAGTTTTATGGTGTCACTGATGCTGGAACCCTCGCATTGGGAACAAAAGTCTCTGTGCAGGACTCAGGCGACATGTTACTTGTGACATTGACCTCACCTCCCAGCGAAAGGGCGGGCGATTTCCACTGCAAGATTCGGCTAGACACGCTCAGTCTTGATTTCACTGCGTCCTACGCCATGCCGCCTGCACTAATGAGCCCAATAGATGGCAGCATGGACGGTGGTGATTCTGTTACTATTACTGTGCGAGGTTGGTGGAAGAGTTCCGAGTTGCCAGATCTTGCAGTTTTGAGGAGGAGACTCAAGATAGTTTTTGGCAGATCTGTGTCTAACGTGAACCTTCTTGATGGTGACGTGTTCTTCAGTGACAATAATCTTATTATTGAGACAACCACCCCTCAGTCAGAGACAGCAGCCAGGGTTGTGGTAACTGTTGAAGATTCAGAAGATGGCAAGCGATCATATGCCACATTTGAATTTTTTGCGCCTGCCACAGTTGTTCAAGTTTCTCCGAACAGGGCAACGCTCCTAGGCCAAACGACTGCACGAGACGGGGACAGCATCCTTGTCACACTTCAGGATTTCCCTGCCCTTACTTCTGCTGGTGATTTCATCATCGAATTCGGCGATTTGCAATGCACTTCTGAAAATAGGTTGTGCGGAATAAAACAAATCAAAAGTGCAGAGGCGGGCGGCTCAGTGCTTCTCTATCTCCGCATCAAAGTGCCGGCACAAGAATCTCAAGGAGATGTGACTGTGTCCATCCATCGCCGATATAATCCTGCAGACAGACAAGAGAGGCGAGTGACTTTTGTTCTAACGTACTACCAGCCCCCACCGGTCATTCCTTTTGCCGAATGGTGCCAATCTTGTGGAAAGAGTGGTCCTAAAATGCCCTGCATAGTAATGGGGAGATGCGGTGATGGCAAGGAACCGTTGCGGAACTTGGTCCCTGTGTCGGGAGGTGGAGTGCTCACTGTTTACGTTCAAGACCCGCCAGATATCAGCAAGAATTCTGGAATATCCCTGGCTTTGGGGGATTCAGACTATGGAGAATTCAGCAAATCCATTGCTCAGACTCTTTTCAGGGTGGCCCTTGAGTTTTCAATACCAGATTTGGTCTCGCCGCAGGGAAGTGAGCTTCAAGTTACCATGTCGCCCCCGAGTGGAGTCTGTATATCTCCCTGTGAGGCGTCTCTTCGGTTCAGTTTCTTTGATGACACAGTCAGTCTCATGTGTTTGGAAGGGTGTGAAAGCGGTGCAAACACAAATCAGAACGTGCTGGTTGCCATCACCAACTTTCCGGTGTCTGATGACGTGCCTCTGCTTGATCAGGTCCTTGCTCAGTTTGGCGACGTCGAGGCAATCTCAATCGAAGAAGATCTAATTGCACTATTGCACCATCCTAATTGCACTATGGATGTGCGCTGCTTCAGGCTTGTGGCGCCAAGTTGTGACGAGTGCTCCTTTGACCGTGGCTCGCATTCGGTCGTACTTGCGCTGTCCCTGAAAGCTGATCCAACTCGCGGGGCCGGGACAATTTTTACTTACTGGTCGGCACCCTCCATAGACAGCGCACAAATGGACTCAGTCGGATCCAAGATCATTGTCATGTTTGATCAGCTCACCGATCAAGCTGGAATGCTGAGCACAGACGATGACTGCTTGCTCATTCTTGAACAAGAGACCGTGTCCATGTTATCGGCTGACGCAGCAGGAGCAGGGTGCGTGTGGAGTGCGCGGGACTCTCTCACCATTTTCCTTGGGTCTGGAGCAACAATTCTCCCAGCCCTGAAGAGCGCCGCCGGAGACGTGCTTAAGATCCGCAGAAATTCGTTGAGATCAGAGAACAAAATCTCAGATTTTAGCGACGCTGATGCTCGTGTACAACCTCCAGAGTTCGCCCAAAAGCCTGTCGTCACCGTTGTCGGAAGCTCCTCAATCGACCCATGCGCTAACTTGCTTCTGAAGGCCAGGTCTGACAGTCCCAGACCTCTGAAGTATTCGTGGGGCTGTGAAAACGATATTGAGCTCGACACGTTCCTCAGGCCCTTGTCTGGCAGTGTGCTTGAACTAGCGTCGGGCACAAAGGAGATGAAAAGACTCGATGAGACATATGCGATTGTTATAAGTGTCACCAATTTTCTTGGTATCAAGAGCGAGGATGTGTTTTTCAATGTCCTCAAGACAAGTTCCCCTGCGCCCCTACTGATATTTGAACCGCCTGCGCCGTATTCAATTTATCGCGATGAAGAGGCGCATATCAAGGTCGTTGCTCAATTTTCTAAATGTCCCATCGAGTCCGGAAAGCTCATTTTCGAGTGGAGCCTCGAACAAGATACAGAAAACTCAGGACAGATCGCTGCCTTGTTCGAGGCAACGGGGTCAGAGCTTCTCATCAAGAAGGACTCCCTGGATGCGGGTTCGACATACACGATTTTGGTTAAGGCATATGTGCAAAATGATCCTTCCAAGAAGACCTTGGGTGAGTACACGCTCGAGGTGCTGCAGAGAGAACTCGTCGCTTCGATCAGCGGCGGGTCGCAAATCGCAGGAAGCACCCTGCGTGCATTGACAATCGACGCAAGTAAATCGTCAGACCCTGATTACAAGGAAACGGGCGCAACACTTGTACAGTTGGCTTGTACATCGGTTGATATGGTGTCAGAAGCAGAGATTTCGGGCGTCACGTACGAGTTCTATTTTGAATATCCCGATGCTTTTGCAGGCTGCAAGCAAACCAGCAGCTGCGGATCCCTCCTCGTGTCCACAGCAGATGCCAAGGCGAGCGTGCCTGGGGAAAAATCTTACCTGATTGTGGCTTCGAAGTTGGGTTACTACACCGGCTACTTCACGGTCGACCTTGGCGCAGATGGCGAAAATCTTGAGTTAAGGCTTGTCGAGGAGATGTCAGCACACCAAGACAGAGTGGTGCTGAGTTGGGGGCACACCCAAGATCTTGATGTATGGGTGTATGATAAGAGCGACATGACAAAATCCGTGGGCTGGAATACAGACGGCGATCCTAATCCAACTGCAAGCGTTTCGGGTGGAGCCATCACTCTGGATGTGGACATGACGCAAGGTCCTGGAGTTGAAACGACACAATTTGTGGGGGTGGACTCGGGTACAATTGAAGTGTGGGTAAACCATTACGACGAGGCGTTTACCTCCGCACAAGTGCTCGACTACCCGGCAACAGTGGATGTGTACTGCTATCAATGTCTGGACGACAGCAACCAGGACAAGGCAGGATATGTGAAATCGGTGACTCAAAAGGCTTCTGACGTCCTTGTTGAAGGCATGAACTGGTGGAAGGTTGGAGAGTTTACATGGCCGTCAGGGTCTGCGAGGGCGAAGTGGACCACGTGCGTGACCGACTGCTATAGGAAGGCGGCGAGCGGGGATCTCACGAGCACACGAGCACTGTCGAGCTCAGCATCGAAGCCCGCCAAGGAGCACGCCTCCACGGCGCCACTCCGAGGTATGCACCGGCAACCTCACAAGCTATCTATTCCACGGGAATTTCATGTATTGTCGCCACGAAGGAGATCCGTGTCGGCCCGCCTGCATTCAAACGATCCCGAACTTCAATTCTCATGGAGGTGCTCCACTTTGCAGGGATCACTTGAGATTCCGTGTCGAGATAAAGATGGCTCCTTGCTGTTATTTCCCAACGTAGCCAAATTGGTATTGAGTCTAGCAGATGTCGGCAACATGTATCCCACCTTGGACACCCCATACGTGTTTACTCTAGAATTGTCCAAGGGCTCAAAAACGCCGAAGTCTTTTCAGATGCCCGTGACACTCATGGAACAGGCTATTCCAGCAGTTTCTTTGGCGGCAGCGAGTGGAAGGCTACAGCCAACTGGCAGTGTGCGGATAAATTCAGGGGATCAACTTGTTGTTGGTGGACAGTGCACTGTCCTGGACGAGGAGCACAAATACAACAATGCCTCCAACACTCACATGCAGCTCAAGTGGACTTTCGAGCCCGAAGTTCCCGCAGAGCTTTTCGAAACTCTGCCAGGAATTGAGAGTGAGCTTGGCATAGATGAGACGCTTGTGGTGTTTCCCGACTTTGGAGCGTTCGTGCCTGGAAGCTCGTATGTTGTCAGGCTCGAGTGCATTGATGCCAATGGACTTGCCGCCCATTCGTCACTGCATCTGTCCGTGAATGCTCCTCCCCGGGGTAGCCCATGCACAGCCTGCCGAGTATCAGGAGCAGTATGTGCAGTATCCGACCCTACCTCTGGGCAACCCATTTTCGACATTTTCCGGTTCTTTTGTCCCAACTGGGCGGATGAAGATGCGCCCTTGCAGTATCAATTCGCTTATTTTGACACTAGCGACGACGAATCGGCAGTGATCTTGGACTGGAGCAAGGCTGCTAGTGTAGATGTGATCCTGCCTCCCGGCCTGATATCTTTCAAGGCGCAAGTGCGGGACAGCCTTGGCGCATCCACCCCTTGGATGAACGGTGTGACGCTGGCAGTTGGACAATCGTCCGGACGTCGAATGCTAAGCGCAGAGGATCGGTGGCCTGACGCTCGAAATCTGCTGCAAGAGTCGCTAGACCTCGAAAACTCTGCCAAAATTAACCAGCTGGCCAGTGCTCTTGCGATTGAGGTGGATGACAGGGTAGCCAAGAAAGCTGATGACAGAGAAACAGCTTTGGAGAAGAAGGAGCATTTGTTGGGAACGCTGAACTTAGCGTCAAAGCGTGCGATCAAGACGGAGGGATACATGTGTGAGGCATTATCTACGGCAAAGATTATCAGCTCAGATTCAAGCCACATCAGTGCTGGGTCAATTTCTCACATTGCCGCCTTCTCTAAGGACTTGCTGGCATCGACTGATTCAAGCACCCTCGCAGAAAGTTGCGCTGGTTCCATGTTGACAGTGTTTGGCAAAGCACTTGGAGCCACGTACGAGAACCGCACGTGCTCGCCGGAGGGAAGAGGCATAGCACAGGGTGGCCACTTGAGCCAGTTTCTGACTGACATGGACATCAGTTTGAAGGAAATGCTGATCAAGTCTTCCTCTCAACTCTTGACGGGGCAACAGCTGTCTACAAATGAGCTGAAGGACCATTCCTCGAGTTCCTCGGGCTTCGCATATAGCGTCAGCAAGGTGTCCACATTGGGCGGGCAAATTGAGAACAAGCTTGATCGGTTTTCATACTGTCTGCCGTCCGAAGTGCAGCTGCCTGGAAACAGCGTCAAGATCCTCTTTGGCGCTTTCGAGCGTCCACCCAATATGGACGGGACAACTCCCATTTCTCCTGCCGTCTCGCTTACCCTTGCATCGGAAGAAGGCACGGCCTTGGATGTGTCGAACACTGCTACACCGATCAACATCACGATACCGGTCTCTACAAGTGAGCTGTGCAATGGGGCAGAGCGGACACTGTTCACTGGCAAGGTGCGCTGCCTCTTCTGGGACAAACTAAAGAGCGCGTATAGCTCCGACGGCTGTATCACAATCCAGGATCACGATTCGATGCCAACGCAAGTAACGTGCATGTGCACGCACCTCACGACCTTCGTAGTAGAGCCAGAGATAGAAGAGATCAACTGCGACCCATGTGATGCAGGTTTTTTTCAGGAACAGGCCTGCACATCCTCATCACATCGTGTGTGTTTGAGCTGCCCAGAGAATACCTGGTCTGACGCTGGCAGTGACTGCAAATGTAACGCGGGATACACAAGCTCTGACAGCACAACGTGCGTCGCATGTCCGGCCGGAAAGTACAAGGCTGCGGGGGGTGTCAACACTGCGTGCGACTACTGCCCAAAAGACACATATTCTGATACAGTGGGTGCCACTACTCTCGAGACATGTGAGTTCTGCAGCGCTGGGAAGTTTTCTGCGCCGGGAAGCGATTCGATAGACGATTGTAACGCGACATGCACGGCGGGCCAATTCGGAGATCCGGGATCGTGCACACTATGTCCTGCAGGATCCTATCGCACCGTCGCAGACGCGAGGGAGGCAGACAGTCTAGGCATTCCAGCAGACGGTTGTCAACATTCTTGTCCCCAAAACTCGACCTCCGTCGAGGGCAGTGACGAGCTGACAGACTGCGAGTGCAATGCTGGCTACTTTGGCGCCAATGGAAATGTATGCAGTCCATGCCCAGCTGGCACATTTAAGATACGCATTGGCAGTCAAAATTGTACCGGGCTTACCTCGGTTGAGATCGCGGACTCGTCAGTCGCCCCGAATGCCAGCAACTCCATAACAGTACGGTTCAAGGCTAACTTGAATATTCCCGCAGGAACCATAGTTCTCTTGTCAGGGCTGACCAAAACATCCACTCCGTCAAGTGAGTTAGCAATACGTAGCACGAAGGGCAACACTACGGGCTCATGGAGATACGATGAGGGCTCCCTGCGCTTTGGTCTAGCACAACCTGCGCGGCCAGGGGAAACAATTGCATTTTCATTCGTCATTCGCAACCCCTCTGCTGCACAGGAGGCACCAGAGATTCGGTTTGGATTGAGATTCAGCACAGGACACGAAATCGAGCTCCTCCTGCCCGCATCTACCGCAATGACTGTATGTGCATCTGGATATTATGGGGCGGGGTGCTCGGTCAAATGCTATGGCGATGTGGTTGGCAGGGCTTGCGTGTGCCCGGTTGGGCGATTTGGAACGAATTGTCGCCAGACAGGTTTGCTGCTACCAGCCGTCGTGCCGACATTAGTTCAGGCTGGTGTGGCTGCTGACCTGAAGTCACCAAGTGGTGTCGGAGTGTCCATCCCTGCTGGAGCCTTGACCAGTTCTGAGACCATTGAAGTCAACGAAGTAGACAGTGCAACTGTGGAAATGAGCGAGCAGGAGGCCAAGACAATGTTGCCTATTGGGCCATTGGCTGTTTTTACCCCGCACGGGCTTCAATTCGCGGTTCCGGTCTCATTGGTCCTGAAATATTTTCCTTCTCAGATGCGATATGGGCATGTACCCTACGTTTACTATTACAATGAGACATCTGCTTCTCCCCGCTGGGAGAAGATGGGAGGCACAATTGTGGGACCAGGATTGTTAGAAACGAATACAACACACTTCTCAACCTTTGGGGTCATGGCCGTCCAGCCTGAGCCTCCGCCTGCGACAGGATCGACAGGATCACCTCCGGCAAGCACTCCCAGTCCCAGCCAGTCTGTCCTTGCATCACCTTCAACAACGCCAGCGGTTGTTGACCCTAACTCTGGCATTTCAGTCCCGCTAGTCGCCTCACTGATTGCGGCAAGTGTTATAGTAATCTTCGCATGCCTGGTCTTCGCATGCCTCGAGCGGCGACGACGCACACATAAGTGCGAGGTAGGCTTTTCCAAAACGCAACGCAGCTACTCGCAGCCCTCGGTGCTGCAACCGAGCAAGGACATGTGCATAGATGCGGATATTGTTATATCCGCTGGGGTCTCGCACGTGGGATCTAGCACTAGCTCTACTAGGCCAGAGCCCGACGATGCTCAGCTGGGGGACGAAGCGCATGGCAAACCAACGACAAGACTGCCTTCGATGTGGGCCCCTCCTAGAGCATCCTCCTCGAGGGGCGCAGTAGCACTCTGGATGCCTCCATCTGCGACAACCGCCGCAGCACTGTCGGTACCAGCTCGCGTTGATGGCCCTCCACAAAATCCGAAGATTTCTCAGCCTCCGGCCTCCTCATTGTATTCGCTCATTGCAGACGGCGGCCCGACACAGCCTTCACAGGATCCTGCGCAAGGAGGCTTCGGCGGTGGGGGCTTCGGCCAGCAGGCGGAAGCTGTGGATAGTCTTGACATCAGAGTTGGCATGACAGAGTGGGCCTTTCAGCTGGAGTACCCAGGTCTTGAGCAGTCAGGAGCACCCTTTGAAGATATCCCGGGTCTTCAAGACGAAGACAGGAAAGAATTTGCACGCAGCTCGGAAGACGAGACAGAGTATCTTTTTTGAGAGTCTGCGACTCGTGACAAAGTGACTAATCCCCGTGGTGTGCTTGGGAAATGTAAGTACGTATGCGTGAACCTATTTCCGACTGAAAATAAACCGAAATACAAATCAGAACATCGTTTCTGTGTTTCGACCAAGTTCGAGTGAGTATACAGAAATTGCTTTGCTTTCTCTTGTCTGAGTCACCGTTATCTATCTATGTATTGGAAAGATATCTGATGAACAGTCCGTGCGCGGGCGACGCCCTAGACCCCCCGTTATGTAAAGTTCGCAATCAAGTTCTCTCCTTTCCTCCTCCTCCTCCTACTCCTCCTCCTCTGTAGACAATGGTGCCGGGGATCGAGGAGAGGCCATTGGTCTCTTTTGCAAAAACTTTTACAGCCTGCTCCCCGCGCGTGTGAGGGCGCCCTAGTCCTCGCCACATCTTCGAGTGCCACGCACGCAAATCCAACGCATGTGTCGCTCCTACCAACCGCTCATTATCTGCCAGTCCCCCTCCATCACCACCCCCTCCACTGTCCCCCTCTCCCAATCCCACACCCCCTGCCCCAATCACCACACCTCCTTTCCGGTTGAACGTCTTCACACCCACGGTGCGTGATACACCCATAGTGCTTGATAAGGACGTGGGGGGGCGGGGGGGGGCGCGGGCGGGCGCCCGGGGGGGGGGGGGGGCGGGGGGGGGGGGCGGCGCGCCCCGCGCGGGGCGGGGCGG
>Ga0315905_10008671_pt1 | contig 10289 bp, 9 predicted proteins | sample LakEriMetagenome_5_FD_203522 | JGI IMG/M metagenome (GOLD analysis project Ga0315905, IMG submission 203522) | Freshwater fungal communities from buoy surface, Lake Erie, Ohio, United States - Buoy 4 MA121 | ecosystem: Environmental > Aquatic > Freshwater > Lake | place: USA: Lake Erie, Ohio... | reverse complement strand
ACACACACACACACACACACACACACACACACACACACACACACACACACACACACACACACACAGTGGCTGCCCAACAGCTGTCACCAGTGATCGACAGAGAGGTTGCTGAAGCCATGTACATGGGGTCACGCAACCTCAGGAGGATAGGCTGTCCCAGCAGAGCAGCATCAAACATAACTGCCGTTATCGCTAACCGTTCGCCGGCCCCCAGCAGTGGCACCCACATTGTAGCTGCAGTTACAATGTTGTGCCGCCGGGCCCTTGGTCAGGGCGCCAAAGCCACCACCACGCCTAGCACTTGCCGTAGCATCTATCCTTCACCTCTCTCTCACCACCACACCCATCTCCGCCAGCCACACAACGCACCAACCCCAACCCTCTAACGAAAGACGGCAGCATGCCCAGGGAAAACCCCAGAAACCCAGAGCACACACCCACAAGCCCGCAGCAAGGGAGGAAAAAAAACCCAGGGGGGAAAAAAGGTCCCAAGAGGGGCAAGCTTGAGGGGTGCCACCGTCTGTGCCAGGAAAGGTTGGGGAGCGGCCGCCAACGGCGTCCGGGGGACCTGCAGGGCACAAATTGGGCACGCCAAACACACACACGCACCCGCACATCCACCACCAGCGCAGCCCCCATCACAAGGCGAGCATGGCGTTGGAGGCATCAAATTCCCCCCCTGAGCTGGTGTACAGGTAGGCGCCGCACCGCATCAGACTTCCAACGGCCATGCAGCATGATGTGCCGCAGGGACGCCCCCTGCTGCGCTGCGTGGGTGGCGCCGCCCCGCCGCAGACTGTGCGCCGCGCACAGGGGCAGCTGCGCGCGGGGGACTCCCGCCAGCAGCAGTGCCTGCCGCAGGCGCAAAGTGACCGTCTGCTTGGCCATGGCCACCTCGCTGCCCAGAGCAGACGGGAACACCGGCCCACTCGCCGAGCCCACAAATGCCCCCAGCGCCTGCAGGGCTGCCGCTGGCTGCAGCGCAGCGCTGGCACCAATGAACACCCACTGACCAGCCCCCGCCTGGTCAGTCTTGCTGAAGGGCACCAGGATGCGCAGCCCCCGCTCCTCAAACCAAACTGACTCCCACCGCATGGCCGCCAGCTCGGAGCACCGGAACATCCCCGCCCACCCCAGCAGCAACAGAGCAGTGTCACGCAGAAATTCGCTGCGCTGGTGCCGCTGCAGCGCCGCCAGCACCGCCTGCAGCAGCGCAACCCCCACAGGCAGCATCTGCCGCACCACGGGCACCGCCAGGCGCCCAGCCATCTTCATGGCCTCCCCCACCAGGGGGTGGTCCCGCAGCCCCACCCCCCCAGACGGCAGCACACCCTCCGCCTGCAGCGCGCAATCCCACTGCACCAGCGCTGCCCGCACCACCCGCACGGTGGACAGCGCCCGGCCAGCCTGCACTTGGTGCACCAAGTACGCCGCCACCAAGTATGGCTCCGGCGCCTGCCCAGGGTATCCAGCTTGCTCGCACCACCGCGTGTATGCGCGTTGCTGCCGATCATACGCATCCCTGGTGGCCGGCGCGCGGCTGCCCGCTGCCAGCAGCTGCCGCAGATTGGCCACAACCGCTTGAGCATGCCCCGGCGACACCTCCGCCACGCGCCTCTCCGACGCCCGCTGCGCACCATCTGCGCCTGGTGCGTCAACACATCATCGAGAGCAACCTGGAACGCCATCGCCCCGGCCAAGACCCGGGTCAACCAACTTTTGCACCACGGGGGGAGGGGGGGGGGGGGGCGGGGGGGTATGCTACACAAAGCAGCACTAACGCTGGCCCAAAAGAAATGCAATAGCGGCCAGGGGGCCGGCGCCGGCCTAAGGCACCGGCCCCCGCCGACAGGGCGCAGCAGCCCAGCAGCTGCGCCCCCAAGGCCAGCTGGCCCCTTGCTCAAGCCAGCGATAACAGCACTGATGCCGCTTGCAGCGGCTTCAGTTTCACTTATCGCTAACCGTTCGCCGGCGCCAGCCGGCCCCCAGCAGTGGCACCCACATTGTAGCTGCAGTTACAATGTTGTGCCGCTGGGCCCTTGGTCAGGGCGCCAAAGCCACCAACTCAAAGAGCCAGGCACGCCCCTAAGCCGTCACCCCCGACGGCCCGGCACCACCGCCACCACCCACTGCCCCGAGTGCGGTGCAGGGGGGTGCCGGCCGAACGGGTGCGCCGGCCCCCCTGGCCTGGCGGGCAGCAGCACTGGGCACCCCTGGCTGCACGCCAGGGCATCCAAGTCCACCAGCCGCTCTGCAAGGCGCAGGAGCACCGGCCACCACCACTGCGCCTCCCAGCGCGGCACCACCAGCACAGCTGCCGCCCCCTGCTCATCCAGCAGCAGCACGACCGGCCCCACCAGCGACGGCGGCGGGAACGCGTAGCACACACCGCCCATCTCCCCCCACCGCGCCGACAAGCCGTCGACGCCCGCCGCCCGCGCATCCAGCCACCGGCCCCAGTACGCCAGCGGCCGGCCCGTCTCAGGGCTCAGCTGCACCGACGCATTGGTGGCGAACATGTCGGCCGCAAAGGGCCCGAACCGCTGCCACAGCACCGCGAACAGCTCCGGCTGCAGCCTGCAATCCGTCTCATCCTCCAGGCGGGAGAGCAGATCTGCCCCCGACCGCAGCACCGCCGCCGACCCCACCCACTCCACCGCCAGGTGAACGTTGGCCACCATGCAGTAGGTGACAATGCGCCGCACAATGTTGGTGAGGCGGGGGCTCTGGCGTGCCCCCCCATTCGCCAGCACGGCAAACGTGGACACGCTGTCGGTGCGGCTCAGCACCACCTGCCCTGCCAGCTCAGCGCCGGCGGCCACCAGGCACCGCCACAGCCCCTCCAGCTCCGTCCACACGGACTGGATTGTGAGGGGGGCCACCACGGCCTCCCACTGCCCCGCCATCACCATGGCCACCTCCTCCTGCTCCCTGCGCCCCGCCACCCGGCGCAGCAGGCCCCCGTACCCCTGGCCTGACGCATCGGTGGTGAGCACCCTGGACACCGACAGCGGCTGCAGCAGGCACCCGTTCCACACCCGGCCCACCTCCGCCAGGAACCGGCACTCCAACACCGCCAGCGGCGTGAGCTGCACCTGCTGGCTGAAATCCAGCACCATGTGCCGCCCCCACTCCAGCAGCGGATACAGCTCCCGCGTGAAGGCCGCCACCGGGATGAGGGCCAGCCGCAAGGACTGCACAAACCCCAGCACCCCCGCCAGCTCTTTGCCGCCCAGCACCAACGCCTGGCCCGCCGGCAGCCCCTCTGCCCGCCTGCACAAGCCCCGCGCCAGAGCCTGCATTTTCAGCAGCTTCCCCTCCGGCACCCGCAGGTGGGGAACCGGCACCGAGCACAGCTGCAGCCCCAGATGCACATCCGTGGTGCCCCACTGCAGCATGCTCTTCTCTGGGCTGATGAACCACCCCAGCCGGGTCAGGTCCCCCAGCACCAGCGCGCGCAGCCGCTCTGCCGCTGCGTCGGTGCGCGCGAAGAACACAGCATCATCAATGAACATGCTGCACCGGATGCCCTGGCGCCGCCAATGCTTCAGCAGGCACCGCATCAGCTTGGTGAACACCCTAGGCCCCGTCTTCACCCCAAAGCACATGACCTCAAACCGGTACACCCGGCCCTGCCACCGAAAGCACAAGTGCTTCCGGAATGCCGGCTTCACAGGCACCTGCAGGTACCCGCTCTTCATGTCCAACGACATGATGCGGTCCCCTGCCTGCATCTGGCGCACTGCCATCGCCAAGTGCTCCATCTTAAATGGCTGATCCGGGATGTATGCATTCAGCACCCTGCCATCCCAGCACAGGCGCTTCTTGCCCAACGGCTGCACCGCCACCATCAGCGCCCTGATCACACGCACTTCCTCCTCATCCCACTGCACCGCAGTGACGTCGCTGACCGCGTTACAGCGCAGCAGGTCCGCCACTGCGCCAGTGACGAACTCCCCCTCCGCCTCCGCGCTGGGGCTGTTGCTGCGGTCCGAGAACGGCACCCGCTGCGGCAGGTACTCGCTCCACCCCCGCGACTCCACCCACCGCTGCACGTCCGCGTCGGTGCACTCCGTGGACTCCAGCAGCTGCAGCCACTCCGCCTGCCTGTCCAGCACCAGCCCCGCCTGGAACTCAGGCCGTGGGGGCTGGTACAGGGCAGCCAGCTCCGCAGCTGGGAGGGGCGTGGCGGGCCGCAGGTCGGGCCCCGCATACCGCACCGCCTCCGCCAGCTGCCCCTGGGGCTGCAGCTGCGTCGCCATGACCACCAGCTCCTCGGCTGTCATGGCCTCCCACGCCCCGACGTCCACCAGCGGGACCCCCGACGTGCTGGGCCCCGCTGCCTCCCCCCCCGCCGGGGCGGCCGGCCCCCCGGCCCGCCTGCCGGCGACCCGCTGCAGCTCCTCCTCCGTCCACTCCGGGTGCTCCGCCGCGTGCGGCAGCACCATGCGCGCAGTCCCCAGCCCTGGATCGTTCATCCGCTTAGGCCCGCGCACCCCCATGGGCCGCTGAAACCCCGGATCCGTGGCCCGCGCGCCTGCGCAGGCAGGTCGCGGCAGCGTTAATTATGGCAACTATCGCGCATCCCACCGCCCGGCTGCGACACGGCCCCTGCTGGCGCGGAAAGGGGCCGGGCGGCGCCGGCCGCCCGGCGGCGCGGCTCGGCGCCCGTGCCGTGCTGGGGCTGCCAGCCGCCAAGCATCGGCTGTTACAGCATCAGTGGCCACCCGCTTCCGTGCTCTGCACACACACGATGCCCGCTCAGACAGGATAAAACGCCCCAGTGCCTCATACGCGCTGGCCCCCCGCCCGCCGCGCAGGCGCGTCGCATGCCCATGGCCCCACCGGCCCACACATGTAGCAAACCCTTCCCGTCCAAGCTTCCACGCTGGCCGTTGGCGGCAGCCCCGCCCTCAGCCGGCCAGCTCACTCCTCACTGTCCCCTAGCAGGCTGGCCTCAGGGGCCCGGCGCCCCGCCGACCGCAGCTGCCGCCCCCGGGCAGTTGCGCGCCCAGTGCCCGAAACCATTGCACCGCCGGCAAACGTCCCCCGCCAGTGCCACCCTCTGCTGCCCCGGCAGGCCCCGCCCCCGCCCAGCCGGCCGCATGGCAGGTCCAAAGGGGCCCCCCGGGAACCCTCCACCCCCCGGACCATACCCTCCGCCGAACCCCGGCGCACCCGCAAACATCATGTGCATGGGAGGCGGCATGGGAGGCGGCGCCGGCGGCGGCACCTGCTGCGCCGCCTGCATCGCTCGCACAGCAGCGGCCACCACGCGCGCCTCGCGCGCCTCCTCCCCCCCGTCCGCCGGGGCTGCTTCTCCGCCTTGCCCGCCTCGCCGCCGCCCGCGCCGCTACCACTGGCCTCCTGTCCCGCCCCAGTCTGCTTCCGCACACGTTTCTTTCCCGCCAAGCGTTCCGCCAGCTTCCATGGACTGTATCTCCTCCTCTGACTTCTGGGGGTGCTCCGTCCACAGCTTGAAGCACAGCGGGATCAGCCTGACACGCTGTGGCACGTGCCCATCTCTCAAGCCTGGTGCTGAGGCTGAGGCACGTCCACGGCTCGGAGTTCACTTGCCTGAGTCGTAGCCTTGCACTGCATGAGCGCGGCAAGGCGACTGGGGGTTGCTGTTGCTGCCCGTGGGCACTCTCGAGAGGCAAGCGGGTCGGGGGTGTGCGCGGCACACGATGGGGTGGTAGCGGGATGGAGCAGCAATTCGTTACAAGAGTGCTTGTCTCAACAATGAGACACAAACTAATAAGTATGCGATATGGTGGAACGTTCTGGAGCAGTTGTCATCCTGAAATCAACCTGCTGTCAACCGGCGATCATCGCGCGGTCAACCCGCAAGGATTATGTAATCCTGCATTGAACCCCATGCAAGATCAAACTCTCCTCAGGCACTCAGCAGACAGCTTACTCAGCTGCTGCCTGAGTCAACGAGCTGCTCTTAGACTCAACAACTCAACTCACGACTTGCAGCCGTGCTACACACGCGCCTCGGTGTCCTCGGGCGACCCTCCGGCCTTGCGCAGTGACTCATCAGTGCACTCGTCCACCAGGCGCATGCACTTCTGCAGCAGCTCCATCGCCTCTGCACAGCACACACACAGGCCCCTGTCTGGCTCCAGCTGGCGGCGCAGTTGGCGGCGCAGCTGGCGGCGCATGCAGCGCCCCCCCCCCCCCGCCAGCGGCCCAGCCGCCGCTTTCACGGCCAGACTGCCCTCCCCCCTTCGGCCAGCCCGCCAGCGCCCGAAGGCCTGCGGCTGCCGGGCTTCCCATGCAACAGCCCATGCATAGACCAGCACAGCGCCCTTCGGCCTGCCTGCCTGCCTGCCTGCTGGCCCCCGAGCTGACCGCTGCCCCGCCGCCCCCTCACCTGCAGTGGGGGCCTTCCGCAGAGGCTCCAGCGCCGCGGCCATGGTGCCGATGATCGGGTCGATGAAGGGATGCACTGCCTGCGCGCGCTACTGAATGGTAGCGACGAGCGCGTTAAAGCCGCTGGCGTCCAGAGTAACGGCGCCCGCAGGCTGCCCAGCAGCCGCCCCTCCCATCAGCGACGGCGGCTGTCGCGCTGATGGGGGCATCAGATTCGGCCCCGGCTCTTGGCGCTGGTGCCGGCTGCTCCACTGCTGCCTCCTCCCCTGCCTCCTCCTCCCCCTCCGACCATGCTGAGGACGCAGCGCTGGATTCAGAGTCAGAGCTTACATGAGGCACGGCTCAGCAGTGGCCGCCTCATGCAGCGCTGCCTCCAGCGACCACACAAGCACAGCCCTTGTTCCGTAATTAATTATACATGTGCATTGTTGCATTGTGCTGCCGTCCAGCCCTGTCACACCTGTAAAAATTTTACTGCGCTTCACTATGATATGCATATGTGCAATTTTGACTTTTTGTCGGCGGCTCTCGCTACATGCCCTAAACATGAAAAGTCGTGCCTTGATCCAAGACCTGAGTCTCCGCCCCAGAGACGGAAAGGGTTAACCCTAAACCCTAAACCCTAGAGACGGAAACAAGGGTGTCTGCGACTCTACGGAGACCAGCACCCGGAGACCGCGATCGCCTCAGGTCCCTGCTGCACCAGCAGGACGCCCTTGGGTTGCGACGTGGCGCAATGGGTCATCCGTGCACGTCAGCGTGATCCACCCCAGCCTGCTGGCACGCCTTGCTGCGGATGTTGTCCCCTGCTGCGGATGAACCAGCATGTATAGCTGGTGTTACACAACGTACAGTTGCCTCCAGGCCAATCCAAAAACTTAAGCTGTCATGTTTGTCACTCGCTCACAGCTGCCTGTGAGGTGCAGGCCTGCCGCAGAGGAAAGAGCATGAAATTGCTTGCACATGAACGCTGCGTTGGCATAATGACATGACAGGATGCCTTTGACGGCAGCAAAATCCTGCAAGCAGCCATAGATGTAGATGTTGGTGCCACACGAGGCTAAACCCCAAACCCACACAACAGCACAACCGTCACCTGACATGTCCACTGATTCATCACATTCCTAGGCATGATTGTTGTCAACCCAGTTCTTCCTGCAGCCATTGCTGCACATCGTGCAACTGCATGATCTGAATTGTAGAAGCACCAAGAACCTGTACAATTTGTTACGAAAGGTGAGTCTTGTTCTGTGTGTGGTTGTATGTGGTTGTATGTGCAAAGCATGTCACTTACCTCCCCATTGCTGCATGATGCAATCATCCAGCACCGTATTGTTCAAACCTTCAGCCTGCTGCCACTGCTCAGTTGTGGTGTTGAATGAATAACTTGATAGTCTCTGCGGCTTCTGCAACAACAATCTAATAGTTTCATGACTGATGAGTGTGCCTGCGCCACCAAAAGTAAAGTCCTCGCCCTTTGCATTACTACCAATTAGCTGGTGCTGACGCCAGTCAAGTGTGCTTAGCCAAGACACTAGATTCCATGGATGAATGAACGTATCGTCATCAATGAGCATCACCCATTTCGGAACCTGCATGCAACAATGCGCTTGGCAATCAATTGGATACAAAGCACACCACTTGGACATGACCTTACCCGTGGATGCAGTTCTTCTAAAGCTGCGCGCAAAGCTGCTAATGGACGCTGCTGTGCACAAAGCCAGCCTACGCTGTCAGTCCTTCGATTGACTTTGTGTGGCGACGAGTGATCGTAGAATTTCGAGAACATGTCAAATTTATCAGCTTCGCAAATAATGCATTTTGGCAAATGCTGCTCCGTGTAATGCCATATCGGCAAAACCCGTCCCAGTGTCGTAATCTGCGCATGGACCTGTTCTAATCTACTTTCACTCGACACGCTGATTATCAACAGGTCATGCAATGAGAGGAGCCGGCCTTGCGATCGGTGATGTCTGAATCGATGATGTCTGAATGATGTCTGGCTACCAACGTCCAGACCAACGTCCAGACGACAATAATACGACTTGAGCAACAGAAGGATGAACATGAAGGAAATCAGAATCTTAAGAGGGCTGCCCATGGCGGCATGATTCACATGAACAACCCAAAGGGAGCTTGGGAGTCCCAGCCTGGGGCCGACCTCCCGGCAGAGGCTGGGCGGTAGCCGACTTTGCCACACTTTGGCGACCACCTCGCACCTCACCTTTCGTGCGTTTAATTGTGGTTTAATCGCAATATCACGGCTGCAGTCGTGAACCCCACCATTTGCAAGGACAAACGCATGCACAGCTGGGCGTGGGATCCGCGCAGCAGCCGGCATGTTGAGCAGCGTGTGACACAGCGCCAGCGCAGCGGCCGCAGCGCTGCGAACCATGTGCACGCGAACCATGTGCACGCAGACAACACGCAGCGTCCAGAGCAATGCTGCCGAGATGCTGCTGCGCTCTGGTGCTCCCTGCACTGCTGCTGTCGCACTGCACCATTGCTGTCACGCTACACTGCTGCTGTTGCTCCGCACCCGTCACGCCGCACCTGCTGCCACGTTGGCGCATTGCAACCGCGAGCCAACTTTGCAAGCGTGGCGTTTCGCAGCACGTACTAGCTGACATGCTGCAGTGCCTGCGCAGAAGAGACACTCCGCTGCGGTGATTGCTTCATGTTGCTGAACTGGCAATCGCAGCGCTGCTGCAGCTGACACTGCCGCCGTCGCACCAGCCTATAACGACTAGGTGTCAATAACTGAATTGCCCCCTTGAAGGCGGTTTAATACGTGCACCCAGGGGCTGCCCGCACGTCACCTGACTAGAAGCTGGGTCAGGCCCGCCACCACGGCAGGGGCCAGCATCATGACTCATGCTACCCCCTTATTAGCGGGGACCCTGGGCAGGGTCCCGTGCCATCCTGGCTCCAGGGCCAGGCCTGGCACCCTAACATGATACATGTCTCCCCCCTCAAGTAGCGACGTCCTCGTACGGTTTGGGCAAACTGCGGAGGAGCGTTGGGCTTGCCAGCCCAGTACTCGTAGGTCAGGGGTGATCCATGCCTCTGGTGCGGTGCTCTGGGCTTGGCCTTCCCAGTCCACCAGGTACGAGCGGTGCACTTCAGGCGGGCGGCGACCGGGTGCACGCTTTGCGGTCTCACGGTGGTCCAGTTGACGGCATGGAGTGGTCCCTCCTCATGCTCAATAGGAGGTGGGAGCACATTCTCCCGGCCAGGACCTGGGGCATGGTAGGTCTTGAGCAGGGAAACATGAAAGACAGGGTGGATGCGTTTGCTCAGCATGGACTGGGGTAAGTCCTAGCTTGTAAGACACTGGTCCATGGCGCTTCAGCACCTGGAATGGTCCAATGTACACAGGCATCAGCTTGCGACAGTCGCCTGGCACGCGCAGGTGCTTGGTGTGCAGCAGCACGCGGCCGCCTGGCTTGAGCAGCAGCTCACGGCGGTGCTGATCTGCATACGCCTTCTGCCTTTGCCGGGCAGACTGCAGGGCAGCCTTGGCACGGCGTGTGGCGTCCTCCACACCTGAGCTGTAGTCAGCAGCTGCTGGGACATGAGTGTCAACCAGTGCGCTCACATGGGTGAGGGGGTGCTGGCCATAGTTCAGGAAGAACGGCGTGTTCTGGACTGACACATGCCAGCTGTTGTTCACTGCAAATTCTGCCCATCAGGCGTTGCAGCTCACCTCACAGCTCAGACACAAACTGGGGCCCCCGATCAGAGATGATGCGGGGGGGGGGGGGGGCACGCCGTGGTACTGGACAACAGCATGCAGCAGCAGGCACGCTGCGGCAGCGTGTCAGGGCTTGAAGTGCACCATCTTGCTCAGACGGTCCACAAACACCACTATGCTCTCATAGCCGATGAAGTCCATGGTGACGTCTTCACAA
>Ga0315905_10008670_pt1 | contig 10290 bp, 12 predicted proteins | sample LakEriMetagenome_5_FD_203522 | JGI IMG/M metagenome (GOLD analysis project Ga0315905, IMG submission 203522) | Freshwater fungal communities from buoy surface, Lake Erie, Ohio, United States - Buoy 4 MA121 | ecosystem: Environmental > Aquatic > Freshwater > Lake | place: USA: Lake Erie, Ohio... | reverse complement strand
GCAATGATCTATATGCAAGTGTGTATCCGAGTCCGTCTCAAAGTTCCCATGATCCTTACTCTAATGCTTACCCCACGTCCCGGGACAACCGAGGAGGCGGCTTCAGCGGCGGCGGCGGCGGTGGCGGCGGCGGTGGTTCGGGGGCTTATGACCCGTATGCCAACGTCTACGCCAATGTCTACGGGGAGAGTGGAGGGGGGAGTTCGGGCGGGGGTTCGCGGGGAGGACGACCTGGCGGGGGCGGGGGCGGGGGCGGAGACGGGGACGGGGGTTGGGGTGGGTACAGCGGCGGCGTCAGCTCGATGGGCGCTCCTGGAGGGCCTGCGGTTGGCGGGCCATGGGGCGCCCCGTATGGTGGCGGGCCCGGTGGACCCCCCCCAGGAAACGAAGGTCCCCCGCATGGTGGCCAAGGGGGTGGGGGGGGCGGAGACAGGCGTGGGATAGGTGGGTGGGGAGGTCCTCCAGGGGCTGCACCCGGTTATGGGGCCGGTGGGGGAGGGGGCGGCGGAAGAGGAGGTGGTGGTTGGGGCGGAGGGAGGGATGGGGGTGGTGGAGGAGGGTGGGAAGGGGGGGGGCAGCAGGGTGGAATCAACTCGTTTGGGGGGGGTGCTCCGTACGATGCGGGCGGAGTTGGTGGTCCTCTGGCTGGAGGGGGTGGAGGTGGGGGTGGAGGTGTCCGCAGTCGGGCTGTCCCTATGCTCGCCGACGCCGCCGCCGCCGCCGCCGGGCATGTGCAATACACGCTGCATGTTTCAGATGGAGTTGTCCCGGCCATTTTGGGCCGGGGTGGGCAGGTCATAAAAGAAATTCAGGAACAGAGCGGAGCCTCCATCAAGGTCTCTCAGAAGGGCGACTATGTCCCCGGCACTTCGCTCCGCATCATCACCATCTCAGGCAGCCAGGTCACCCGTGGTCGCTCCGCTCTCCTTTGACTCTCTCACTATTTCCCTGTTCCCCCACGCCTCGTAATCTTTGTGTGGTAAAGCCGAGAAAGCCCTTGGGCCACAGCCTTGTGACCTAAACAATAAACCCGAAGCCCTAAACCCTAAACCAATGCAACTGGGAGCCCTTCAAGTCCTCGACCTGCCCCTTTCCCGGAACCTAGAGTGGCACGCAAGACGCCTACTTTTTCTTGTACTTGTTCTTGTGACATTACTGACGTGCTTGACGATGGAGCAGGAGGCTGCGTCATATGCGCATCAGCTAGTCTCCGCAAAGATCCCTCCACAACAGATGTGAAAAGTGCACTAGTAGACGAATTTGTCACGAAGTGGAAAGGGGGTCTACCTTAGCTCCACAAGGGGTACGCCCGTGAGCATCTTGGTTGGTGAGCACCTTGCCCTGCAAGTGTGATGGTTGTTTGTCGACAGCAATTCACTGGAAGAAAGAGGACGTGGCTGTGCGTTGCAGAGAAAGTTGATCACGTCTCATTTGCTGCCAACTCGGTAGTGGTTTGTTGAGACAGTTTAGCATGCGATGACGTTGACGGGGTTATCTTCCAGAAGACCATGTGTGCGGCGACAGCGTAGAGCTCCGCAGGGACCGTAACGTGCCGCAGGGACCGCAACGCACCTGGCCGCACGATTGCCCATTGTCCCTAATGCAGTGCGTACAGAATTATTTTGTGTTCGGTTGGGTTTCAAGTTTCTTGGTACGGAGTTGTCTGATGACAACATATATTTTTAATCTTTCACGATTCAAAAATGAACAATATGTTTCCAAACGACATTATTAGACCGCTGATAGCGGCAGTATTTGAAAATGTACATTCAATACGGTCCCTAGTGCCACGTGCATGCGCATCAAAGGTCAAGCGGCGGTGACTACTCGTCTCTTTCTCTCCCTCTCTCGCTCTTCTCTCCGCCTCGCTCACTCTACATCGCACGCAGCGAGTCGTGCGCAGAACGAATTGCTACCCTCAAGTATCTGCAAATCTACCGCGACCCCAGACCCGCCCTCCTTCCTCGGTGCTTCTCCTCCTCCTCCTCCTCCTGCTTCCTGTATCTCAGCCGCCGCCTCCGGCACGCCGGCTGCGGAAGATTGTGGCATTGACAGCGGCTGGGTGTCCGCCGTCCTGGTTCCTGGGGTGGTTTGTCACGGAGATTGTGCGCATAGATTTTGGTGTGGAACTGGGCCTGAATACAAGATTGCCATACTTCTCACGTGCTGCTTTGCGCTCGGCCACGATCTTCTGCTCACCAACATTGCGAGCGTCAGTATTTTTCTCTCAAGCCAGATTGTTGGAAACTGCGGCGACACCACGGAAGGAGGACGGGAAGATGCAAGGGCGATGAGTATGCAAGTACTCCTTGTGTCGTATGCATTTGTGGCTTGACTGTATACATAGTAGGGGCCCTATCAGTCAACATCATATTGCGCATGAATAAGGGTGTTCAGATGCAGCCGCCAGCGACGTCGCCCGCAAAGTCCTTCGTCATCCCTCTGAATTTACAGGATGCCGCTCCGATGGATAGATCCAGATAGATTAACAGAAAGGAAGAGGGCGGAAGCTCATGGAGGATGGGAAAGAAGAAGATTACCGCAAATTTTTCCGCCTCTGGATCCTCCTTATATTCCTGCCCCGCCCAACGCATCGTGCCGTAGAAGCCTCCCCCCTTCTTGGGCGGCTGCGAAGGGTAGAAAGGTTTCAGCGAGTCAGACTGAACCTTTTCTCGCCCACTCCGAGCGGAAGCGAGCCCCTCCACCGCGTACGAGTATTCCCCATTAAAGCCGTGCGGTTTGTCCCCGCCGTTGATATTGAGTTTCATGTAGCCGTATGTGCCCTTCTTTGCTGGCGACGACGGCACGAAGGGCTTCGGCTTGTCGCCCGCCGTTGCTGGGCGTACTTTAAACGGCTCCGATGCGTATCTGGCGCAAGGTTAGTGTCGGTGTGAGTTGTCACATTTATAGACATCATTGCATGAGGCAGGTGTGGTAGCATGTGGTAGGTCGGTTTATGTGTCAGTTGATTTTGTTTCTCAGATCCAGATGAAACACTTGCTCGTTGTGTACGATAGACGTCAGCAGCAGGCTGTACATACGAGTTAATGCCCGTGTGTAGGCCAAGGGGATTGCGCATGCATTTAAGTGACGCGCCTGTATCGTTTTCTGATTTAAACGATAAAGAGGCATCACCTAAATTCACCCGCAACACCCTCGGCCTTTCCACCGATGTTGAGACCGACGAAACCGTATGTTCCGCGCTTGGGCGGCGACGTTATGATATTCTTCAATGACACTCTCTCCTCGCCCTTCTTTGCTGGTCGCTTGTCGTATTCTGTCAAATATTTCCCAGGAAATTGTCACTGCTGTGCCAGAGCACACTGCAAACCCTATGTACAAGACCAGCAATGCTGCAGCGATCGCCAGTGTTGGCACAAGAGAACGCAGAATGACGTGTTGACATGAGGATTACGAAGAACAACAGGAGAAGGATTTGGGATGCGGAAGCGCTTGAGGCCACCGACCATCTGTGGTCTTCATATTAGGATATTTGCCCAAGGCGCCATAGTGTGCGCCTGAACCACAAGGTTTCTGAGGTGGGTGGGACGGTCTAAAAGCCTGGGGCACGATCTGCTTCTTCGCACTGCAGCCCAACACGATGCATACAAGAGGACACGTCAGTTCATAGAGCAATGTCCGGTACACAGAGCTTGGCTAGCTCCTGCAGCGAGACCGGAACGAAAGATGGGCAGCAAGGTCTTACTTTTCGTTCCGGTCTCGCTGCTGGAGCTTGCCCAGCTCCACGTACGGCGTACCGACTGACAGCGTCATAAACTGCGAGAACGTTACATCTGCAGTCTTACCTGCAAGCACAGTCTGCGTAAGTAACATCGCAAAGCATGGCATGCCCGTGTAAGTAACATCGCAAAGCATGGCATGCACGGGCATGCCATGCCTGGGCACGTGGAGCAAGCTCACGAGCAAAGGGGGGACCTCGCTTGCAAGGGTTCGTCTTGAACTGCGTGCCCTTGAAGCGATCATCATTCTGGGGGCCTTTGTTGGTCACATAGGGTGCCCTACAGTTTCAGTACACGCCCACGTGTCAGCACGAACGCCAGACCGGGCCCACTTATAACAGGAATACGCACAGACCGCATGCGGCTGCCATCGGCTCCGTGTGTGACTGCGCGCGCACGGTGCGGGAACATACCCAATGTTGATCGATGGCGGAGCCGAAAAGAGGCCAAGCGAATCCATATCATTTCGCTCCGGCATGGTTCCTGCGCTCGCAAAAGCGTGCGAAGCGTATGCAGGCTGCGGGCCGTGTGGGGGCCGGGGTGGGAAATGCGAATGCAAAAGAGAACCAGGGTCACGCGTTGCGCACGATACACGACATATGGTCGCGCACTGTCGTGAGCAGGAGACGCCGTGCGGACGCGCACACGGACCCGCGCGCCACAGAAGGGACGAAGGAGGGAACGACAATTTTCGCGATTTCTAGAAAGTTCTCTCCTCGCGATGCGCGGCGGCGGGGGCGAGGCCGACGCGACGGGCGCTTCCTGCGCGCACCGCACCGGGAAGTGCCGGGAGTCGCGGGGTGTGTGCAGGCACCTGACGGGGAAACCTCTATCCAAACTTGTCCGGGGCGACCTCTCTCTCAACCAAACTGTTACTGCCGACAGCTTAACAGCTGCAAATTGCGGCAGTTTCATACTAAAAATTACTTAACTCAAGCAAACCGTCGAGAAAACCGTGTAGTATGCTTCCACTTGGGTACAGGGTGTTAATACCAATAGATATTGAAGCGATGACGGGTTGGACGGGCGCCAAGTCTACCCTCGCCGAGCGCGCGCGCGTAAAGGTCTGACGCATCCCGGCGCTTGCGGGCCGCGAAATGCTCGCCGCGCAACGCATTAAATGCACGCCCCCCACACGCCCCCCCCACATGCCGCGCGCACCGTGCGCAGGAGGTACTGGAGCGGCAGAACAAGGAGCGTAAGGTGCTCTTTGAGAAGCGGCGCCAGATGTACCTCGACTCGCGGCTGTGCCCCGTACAGAAGCCATCCAGCGGCGCGTCGAACAACAAGGTGCGGTTGAAGCAGGACCGGGGGCCGGCATTGTCGGAGAGGACCCGGGGCAACGCCCACCCCCAGCAAACGCACTCGCGGTCCCTGATGTCCTCCTCTATTCTCGGCATCACATACTCGCCCACTGCGGGCTCGATGGACGCGATCAAGGGCGCAGACCTGCAGGAGGTTCACCCGTGGAAGCTGCTAGCTCTGTGTTCCTCCAGCGACCCCGCCATCAACGTCGCTGCGATACACGCGATCAAGGAGGTCGGGCGCGACAGGTTGTGCAGCGCGCTGCAGGGCGGCTATGCTGAATTGATCGACCGCATTCTGAGCGAGATTTCAGACCCGAGCCCCGACGTCCGGTCCGCCATGGCGCAAGCCTTTGGGGTCTTGGCTGTCGAGGGCGATGAGGTGGTTGTAGAGGAGCTGATGGTAGCTGCAGACGACGAGAATGACAATGTGCGCGCATCTGCGCTGTCGGCGCTTGCCATGGTCGCCCCTCGCGAAGCTAGCGGTGACCGGTGCACTTCGCTGCCGGTGCAGACGGTGCTGGTGCGAACACAGGATGACGACCCCGATGTGCGCGAAGCGGCTGTCTTTGCCCTCGGCGCCCTGGCACCCATCGGTACTCTTCCGTATCCATGCTGGCCGCTGGGCCAGCATCTGCATGCTTATATGTGTCGCATCCTTGGAACTTGGTGCACTAAGAGCTTGTCTGGATCTGAGCACAGCCTGAGTCACGCTTGGCTTTCGAGCAGGCGATAAACAAGCGGTCGAAACCGTGCTGAAAGCCCTAGAAGACAACAATCCTTCGGTCAATGCTGCTGCTGTAGACGGGCTCATCTTGCTAGGGGATGTTCATGAGCTCGAAGAGGGTGACAACCAGATTCTGGAAATGAGCGTCCAGGGCGTGCAGCTCCGCGACGCAAGGTTGGAGCAACACAATGCGATGCCCCAGACATCTGCGGCCCGTGTCACCTATGTGGATGATAGAGCCCACAGCGCGGGTGGGCAAGCTAACGATCATGCTGCGGCTGATGGAAGGTGGGAGTTGAGTGTGGCACTTGAGACAGACATGGTTTTGGAGGGCCATAGTGGCCCCATCCAGGCTCTGCAGCACTGGATCATGCTCTTTGGGGTACAGGACTTCGAATCGCGACTGCAAGGTGATTATACAGACCACCTTGTCCGATTTTGCACGTTTTGGTAGTTTGCCTCTGTGCCCTTGCAAAGTTGTAACCACAAATCGGGGTGTAATTATTGAAAATAAGGCGTGGACTACGTGAACACAGGGAGCCTGGCAGACGGAAGATCCAAACTGTTAGCATTTGTCGAAGACTCTCTGACAGTGATAGAGGGCGACATAGAAACGAATGGGCGTCTGGTCTTCTGGTGGCCGGCTGGCGCCCGTCGAGTTTTGTTTCAAACTTCTGGCGATTGGGCATGGGAGTACCGCAAACAGTGCAAGTACTTTAAAGGCTACAAATACCTGGATGCTGACACAGGTATTGCTGTTGCAACACTGATTTTGTTTGTTTGAACTCACATTGAGCTAGTTCTGATACCCCCACTTCTGGCTCAATCAGAAATGCGCTGCAATGCGCACGCACGATGAATAACTAATGTGTAAATCCAACTGTGTGGTAGGGGAGGAGCTGTTCGGATCCGACTTCTCATTCGATCTGTACTTTTTCGTCGACACCGACACGAAAGGCTTGTGGCACACCATTTTCACAAGGGGCAAGGAAGGAGCACTGCGCAAAGAGGTCGGAAAGTTTCCAAAGCCGTTTGTATTTCATCACTACCTGGACATGGACCACCGCACTGGTTTTGGCGCGGGACGGGTGCCTGGAGCAAGCCTCACGTGCTCGGAAGAATTTCAGATCGACACTGACGTAGTGGGAGGGTGTGAGGCGATTGCGGTTCTTCGCTTGACGCATCATCCTGCGCGACCCACCGTAAATACACAATCCGCCTCAAACCGCAAGCCTTCCGTGCAGGGGCCACGCGTGCTCTCAACAATCTTTCATCTGGAAAAGGTGGAGATTGAGGCCCTTCAAGTTAGCCAAGCGCTACTGTCCGAAAGCGACTTGACATGGTTTTCGGATACCTACGTGCTGATCGATCCCGAGGAGGATCTTGGCAATCACAACCAGAAATCCATGCCGGGTGCCGACTTTGTGTTGCCCTCGCCGCTCCCTCCCACGCGCTCACAGCTCTTCAGCGGCAAGGAATATTTCTCAGCGAAAGGCTCTATTTCTGTGCGCATGCGCCACTCAAATGTCGAGCAGCGCATTGTCGGGGGTATTTTGACGCGCCTTGAAAACGAAAATCTGAGCGTGCGGAACGCAGCGACGAATGCGATACAGCAGTTCATCGGCGTGGGCAACTCCGATGCTGTGCAAGGAGTCTTGCGCCGCCTCGAGCACCCCGAGGCCAATGTTCGAAACACCACGGTGAAGGCCCTCAAATTGGTGGCGCAGGTCGGTGACGAGCAGGCAATGCAGGGTTGTCTAAGCAGATTTGAGAGCAAGGATTGGTTCGTGCGGGCCTCATCTCTCGAGGCGTTTTTCGCAGTTTGCCCCTCTGAGGACCCTCGCCTCCTGGAGGTGTAAATGGATGCCTGTGGCGTTTGTGCATGATGCTGAAAATGTTGGCACACTAGCCATAAACAGCATCTATATACTATCCACTGCATGATAGGATGCACACAAGGAACAAGCCCGTGGGCGCGTCAGTATGTGTGCATTGATGCACCCATTGATGTGTCTCCATACATACATGCATGCTGTATCTGTTGTGTCCGCTCGGCGTGCGCCTCACGTGAGTTTAGGTCGCTGATGTGCATTTGTAAACTCATGTACTGTACATCTATCCGCGTGCACGCACGGAATGTGTGTACATCTTGCATAGGCATTGTCAAAGTTTGTGGACGACGAAGATTACAGAGTGCGTACACAAGCAGACCTGCTGCTGAACCAGTGCGCCAAGTCTCGCAAAGGTTAGGAGAGAGCAGAAAGAATTAAAACCCGCTCTCTACATCTCTGATGCGCCGTGCGCACGCTCTCTTGCGTGAATCCGTAAGCGTGCGCCGCATGTATTTTTGCACGCACTTTCAAGCACACCCACATGCAGGTGAACACAAACACACGCACGAACATTTGCGCAGACGAGCACGAACTCACGTGCGTACAAATACAATATGCACTCTCACGCGAACACAGCTAAGGACTTTGAACTCAGTCGTGCGGCGGGAAAAAAGCTCGAGGAGCACCAGTGTTATCACGCTTGGCATGCAAAAGAGCGTGCGCTCGTCGCTCGGCAACAGGTAGTGTGTATTCATCGTTTCATTACACACGCTTTGTTCGTTGCAAAGACGGACAGCGAGAGCGTGCAAGCGAGGGACAAATAATTGGAGTCTTACACAGCTTTGAATTTGCCAGGGAACCTCACAAACAGACAACGCGGGTCCAGCATAGCGTCGACCAACTAACAGTGTACAGGTGATGGTGGTGCGGGGGATGCGGTGGTGGTACGAACGGTGACATGATAACGGGGGGGGAGGATCGGGGCAGGGAGAAACTGAAGGAGTCTTAAGATAATTATTTTGTGAATATAGACGCATGTACATAAACGTTTCTAAGCCCTTTCTCCTCGCATGTACACCCCTCGTCCTCCGCATTGGCGCCCAGGGTCCTCCTCATTCATCGCTTTACCCCCCTTCCTCCTCCTTCTCCTCCTCCTCCTCTTCCTCCTCCTCCTCCTCCTCCTCCTCCTCCTCCTCCTCCTCCTCCTCCTCCTCCTCCTCATGCTCTCATCTTCGATGCGCGCAAGCGAAAAAAGGGTGAGATTTTTACAGATGTTCAAGGAGTCGATTAAATCGCCGATATAATCCCTACTGAAAGTCCTGTCAGTAGTGGACACTATCTACTAAAGTCTTGTGGGTAGTGGATCTCTCCGTTTGGCCTTGTGGCACGCCTTGCGGCATCGGAGCCGAGGGCTTCTTCAAACATGAAAGTTCCTTCTGCCCTGGGTCCCTCTATAGTGTCGTTAATGTCTCTCTCTTTCTGTCTCTCTCCCCCGGGCCTCCTCCTTTGGACTTTGGAGTCAGGTGTTTCACGGGTTGGTGGGCAATGCTAGACGTGCTGGATTGGCCTCAGAGCTCTTGACGATTGGCCACCCGGAAGGCCCTGAAAGCCGTCAGCGGGTGCGCTGCGTCAAAGTGTGTGTTTATTACTGCAGTAGCTATTACAAAGCTGTTCGCGTGGGGGGAGGGGGATAGTGTGTTTTACTCGCTCAACAACCATTATGCGATCATGCTCGCCACCCGCGTCTCTCTCTCCCCGCCTCCCTCCTGCTCTCCTCGCTTCTCTCTTTCCCGCTCGCAAACAACCTGCGCGCACGCGTAGTTATTCGTAATTATTCGTAATTATCGGTGATAAGAACTTCATACACGTCCTCATCAGACTTCTAAGAACTGATAAGACCTTCATACACGTCCTCATCAGACTTTCCCCCCCCTCCCCAGCCACGCTCCCACACCAGTGTCTTGACACCTCATGTTGGGCCAAAGTTGAGGCTGAAAGCAAGGCAGGATAGAGCTGACCACCTCTCTCGATGTCCTTCCCGTCACGGTAGATCTCAAGCAGACAGTTACTAAAAATTTATTACAACCGCCGTGATACCCGGGCAGGCTGAGATCTTGGTTCGGGCCGGTGAAAACTGGGTTTCACTTTCACTGGCAGGGCCGGCTGAGAATGCGAGGCCTGCTCGTCCGAATCGTCTCTCGTAGCACATGTCCTCCTGAAACTGCCGCTGCCTCCCGCGCAAGCGCTCAGTCGTGGTGATGCGGAGTCCGTGCTGCGCTCGCCGCCCTAAGTAGTAATAGCTGGAGCGTTTTCTGTTTTGTTTCCATGTAATCACATCATAAATATTTAAAAAAAATCTTTTTCCGGCGAAACAAAAGACAGCGCAATGTTTCCCTTTTATTTTTTGCTTCATGAGAGAGCTAAACCTATACTCCCCCCCTTGTGTCCATTTCTCAAATCATAAATCAATCGAAACACCTGAAACCTATATAGCTAAAACGCGTACCCCTGGGCCATCTAGGGGCTAGAGGCTAGGGACGCGTGGGGGAGAGATGCGGAGGCATACTGTAGTTGGAGATAGGCTTTACTGAAAAGGCACTCGTGAAAAGTCACGATAAAACCAAACTAAACCTAGGTACCACAAATTGAGCTGAAGAAGACTCTCAATTTCAACTGCCCTCCTAATC
>Ga0315905_10008669_pt1 | contig 10291 bp, 11 predicted proteins | sample LakEriMetagenome_5_FD_203522 | JGI IMG/M metagenome (GOLD analysis project Ga0315905, IMG submission 203522) | Freshwater fungal communities from buoy surface, Lake Erie, Ohio, United States - Buoy 4 MA121 | ecosystem: Environmental > Aquatic > Freshwater > Lake | place: USA: Lake Erie, Ohio... | reverse complement strand
ATGATGTTGCGCCACTAATATCTGACCAGTTAGTCCCATTACTACTTGATTGCCATTGATAGCTGATGCTTCCAGTAATGCCATCAGCATCAGTAACTACTGCCGTTAAGGTTTGACCTCTAGTAAGACTACCTGCTACTACTATTGAACCTAGGGTATTAATTCCTGTAATAGAAGTAGTAGCCAAACTAGTAAGAGATTGACTTGTTCCAAGTTCATCAATATAGGAAGCTGTTACCCTAACTTGTTTCCCCACTAGTGAAGCAGTTAAGACAAGGGTAGATGATGTTGCGCCACTAATATCTGACCAGTTAGTCCCATTACTACTTGATTGCCATTGATAGCTGATGCTTCCAGTAATGCCATCAGCATCAGTAACTACTGCCGTTAAGGTTTGACCTCTAGTAAGGCTACCTGCTACTACTATTGAACCTAGGGTATTAATTCCTGTAATAGAGTTTGTAGCCAAACTAGTAAGAGATTGACTTGTACCAAGTTCATCAATATAGGAAGCTGTTACCCTAACTTGTTTCCCCACTAGTAAACCAGTTAAAACAAGGGTAGATGATGTTGCACCTACAATATCTGACCAGTTAGTTCCATTACTACTTGACTGCCATTGATAGCTGATGCTTCCAGTAATGCCATCAGCATCAGTAACTACTGCCGTTAAGGTCTGACCTCTAGTAAGACTACCTGCTACTACTATTGAACCTAGAGTATTAATTCCTGTAATAGAGTTTGTAGCCAAACTAGTTAAAGATTCACTTGTTCCAAAACTATCAGTATAGGAAGCTGTTACCCTAACTCTTCTGCCAACATAGGAATTAATTAGCTCAAGAGTGCTATTAGTTTGACCACTAATATCTGACCAGTTAGAGCCATCTAAACTAGATTGCCATTGATAAGAGGGATTTCCACTAATTCCATCAGCATCAATAATGATTGCAGTTAAGTTTTGACCTCTAGTAAGACTACCTGCAATAATTATTGAACCCGCAATATTTATATTAGTAATTATAGCAGTTGACGTACTAGCAATGCTTTCCGAAGCACCCAGTAAATCAGTATAGGAAGCAATGACTCTTATTCTTCTTCCTACTAATGAAGTAGTTAGCAATAATGCAGTGCTTGTTTGCCCACTAATATCACTCCAAGAGACTCCATTGTTACTGCTTGATTGCCATTGATAATTAATTGTAACCCCAGAAAGACCATCTGCATCTGTAATTGAAGCAGATAAAGTCGAGCCTAGGACTGTCGCACCTGCAATAATTACTGTTCCAGCATCATTAACATTGACAATGGAAGTAGTTGCAGAGCTTGTAAGACTTTCAGTAAAGTTTTCCGAATCGGTATAAGAGGATAAAACCCTAATCCTATTATTGGCAAATGATTTTAAGAGCAATAATCCTGCTCTTGTAGCTCCTGGTATATTGCTCCAAGAGACTCCATTATTGGTACTCGATTGCCATTGATAATTAACGTTAGCAGGATTAACTCCATTCATATCGCTAACCGCAGCAGTTAAAACTTGCCCTGTGCTAGGGTTGCCTATTATTTGGACTCCACCATTAAACGCTGGAACAAATACAATATCTACAAAAAATATCGCAGTTGCGCTATCCGGGGGAAACCCTGAAGCATTGAAGTTTAAAGATCCAGAGCTAGTTACACTAGATAAAAATCCATTGGTAAATGGAGGAGAGATAATGGGTCTTGTTTGAACCCGTGAAGCAAAGTTAACTGAGACTACATAAACAGTATTAGCCGTTATGTAATAAGGGGTAGCTAGTCGTTGCTCTTGCCATCCAACAGCAGTTTGATTTTGATATGTTACGTTAAAGAGTTCTGTTTGAGTCGATTTGTCCCAAAGCCTTCCTATGTGAGAACTTGATGGGTCAGTATTGTCTCTAAAATGACGTAACGCTAAGATATAACCAGGAACGCTACTTGAGAAAGTTCTTCCTTGTATTCTCTGGCCAGCATAACCAGCTTGTGTAGTAGGAAAAAGCATACTGGTATTGAATAACGTATATTCTGGCATTACTCAAGTCTCTCCACAACTCTTAAGAATTTTTCTATAATAGCTATTCTGCAATAAGGAACAATGCCCGCATCTAAGTTGTAATCGGGGAAAACGGGAGAGGTAAATCTAAGTTGATTGTCCTGAAACGCATCTATTAAAACTTCAACTGCTCCATTTAATTCTCCATTCCCGTCCCATTGATTGAGGTAAATTTCCCACTTGCGAGTACGCATACTGTCATTCCCTAGCATTGCTGTAGCACTTGGTCTAGGTCTGTGAATAACCACCTCAATCCCCGATACGGTTGTTTCAGGGGGAGGATAGTTAGAACCATAGATCTTATCGGGGATAACAGCGATCGCTAAAGTTGATGATGTTGCTTTGGGGAGAAAATAAACTCCTAACTTATCTCCTAAAGCATTGATTATTAATGTGCGCAAAAACATGGGAGTCAAAAACAAGGGAGTAGTATTAGTCATCTAATTCTTCATCTCCATTGTTTACAATTTCTGCACTTAGCCCTTGTTGTTGAAGGTAAGCAACAAAAGCCCTAGTAACTCCTACTCCATTTAATTTTTTAGCTGCTCTTTCTCCCCAATGGCGACCGGGGACAAATTTCTCCCCACCGTAAGGATGAAACCCAGCCCATACAGCTGGCGCGTAACTAAACCCAGATTCAGGATCTTTAGGCGACCATTCTAGTGTTACTTCATTAGATGTTGCGTCGACAATCTTGCTATCTCGCAATCTTCCAGTGTCTACAATGTCTTGCCCGGAAAATCCTATATCTCCGAATTCTTCAGTAGACTCAATCACTTCATCTACATAGACATTATAGTCAGCAACTGTTTGCCCAAAAGCTTCCTCAATTAATTTTTCTATTTCATCCATTACCTAAAGCTCCCTCTTTTATTTACTTTTGGAGAATTCATTTCTGTAGAGATTGTGATTGTTTGATTTTTCATCGTCACTTTTAAATTTCTCCCTAAATTAGAGTCATAGGACTGCGTTATTTTTGGAGTTCTTGAGTCTAGTATTCTTTTGATTGCTTGTTGAATTTCGTAATTACTTTGCATTTTCTTGCTGATGATGCCAGTTTAAAAATTCTTCTAAAAGTTGAGGGGTTAAGTCTTGCTTTATTCCTAACTCTTGTGACTTTCTTGCCAACGCCTTCCACTCAAAAAACTCCATGAGTGTTTCTGGGTCTAAATCATTTCCTTCGTAATTAATTTTATCTAACTTATTAAGCGTAATTCTTTGCTTAATAAGTTCAAGAATTAATCTTAAGAAAGAAACATCCCCAGCATTAGTAGGCTCAATTCGGTGAGTTTCTATTGTAGGTCCTTTTTGATTGGTGACATCGTTCTTATAGACAACCACTTTTCTCCGTTGGCTAAGCAAGAAAGATTGAAAAGCCATCTTGATTAAATAATTAATCTGAGATTCTGTGTACGCAAGATTAGATTGTAGGCTGTAATTATGGCTAGATTCATTTAACCATCTATCTCGAAGATTGCGTGTTGTTTGAGTAATTTTTTCCTTACTTGCTTTAGTTTTTTTGTAAATCTCTTCTTTAGTTTTCTGTTGGAATATGAGACCTTCTACTAGATCCTCAAAAGCTTCGTTAGATAGCATTTTACTTTTATTTTATTAAATTAATATATACATAGTTTGTTTTCATTATAACTAATCTTATTGGAGATGTTTTCTTATGGCAGTTAAGTCACTTCCTTTTGTCACTAAGCCTGTTAAACAAGATTTAGTGATTATTGGAGATGAACGGTCTGGGACAATTGCATTACCTCGTTACGATGACCTTACTCCTAATGAGAAAATGATGATTGATGAAGAAATAAAAGAATTGCCAGATACTGAGCAAATGCTCATTAAGTTGGTAAATAATATTTCGGAAAAGACGGGAACTCCTGTAGAAGAGGTTTGGGATTCCGTTCGCAATAACGACGCTTCCAAACTGATGAAAGGCGATATGGAAGGACTAATGGGATTACGCCGAGTCCAAGAAGAAAACGCAGGGATTAAACGACTTATTTACGCATATGTTATGTTAAGGTTCAGATGTCCTGAGTGTACAGAATGGACAATAAAAGACGTAGGAAATCCTGACTTAGTCCCAACTCGGTTATTGAGGCATTTAGAGATATTCTGCATAAAAGAAATGAATAGAGGAAGACTCCCTCTAGAAGAGTTAGACGCGGATGATATTGAAGAAGCGGTGACAGTAAAAAAAATCAAAGGGGTGAAAGTAGAGGAGGAAGCAGCAGCATAGATATAGATTGGGTCGAGATTTTTTGGAGAGTACACAAGTATTTTCCTCACGACCCAAGATTTAATTACGAGAATTTCGGTAACACCCCCATTAATATTATTTTTCAGGCACTAGAGTATGGACACAGATTCTACAAGGAAGATTTGCATTACCAAGAGCTTGGTATGGCGACACTCACCAGCTATTTTGTTAATGCCAATAAAGACCCCAAGAAGGGCTCTGGGGTTACGCCGTCCGATTTCTTCTACTTTAAACCTGATGCAACCTCAGATATTAGCCCAGATGTAGCTACTACCTTTTTCTCATTAGTAAAAGATGAAGTCTTGTCTAATTGGGTTGTGGGATTGCTACCAATAAAAGAACTAGCTGCACTCAAAGATAAAGGGAGAATAGCTAAAAAAAGGGCGTTTATCGGAGTTGATTGTAATGTATTAGTTATTTGCCCTGCAATAGTAGGACAGAAGCTTTTCTGTGGGTTTTTGGCTATCTGGGAAGTTGATAGAAATGAGCACCCGTCGATGTTGCTTAAATCTGTTGATAACCCAGATAACATTATTAGGATCGTTACCCCTGAAAGTGAATCCAACATTGTTACCATGAGCTACTCTAACTATTACTTAGTAATGACAAATCTTGTAAGAGGGTTACCTAATGCCAGACATTGATAATTGCCTTGCCATTGACCGCGTCCAATTACAAGGTAAAACCTATGTTTTCATGCCAGAAATAGAATTATTTTTCTGTGTTGAGGATTCTAATGTGAAAGAAAAGTTACCTGTATTAGTTATTGACCAACCGAGACTGGGTTTATCAGCTTTTGCCAGAACTAAAGAGAAGTTACTACATGAAGCCATAGAACAAATCAAATTTCTTATCGAGGAATATGTTCTGGCAGATGATAAAAATTTTTCCCCAGGGGCTTTGCAGTTACGGAAGAATTGGTTAAAGATTATTAAGCATTGATTGACTTAGTTTATTTTTTCACAAATCTCTGCTAATATTATTTTATGCGCCGCGAACAAGGAGGCAGTTAGCGCTACCGCCTATCGCATTCAGCGCAGTCAGCTAAAAAGACTAGCCAACGTTTAAAATTTTAACAAATTTTGCGCAGTTGCTTGTTTTTTAACAAAAAATAGGAGAAGCATCATGAGCGAGATTGAATACACTGTTAATATTTCAGGTCACACATTTAAGTTTGTTGAGATTGGAGATATTATTTACGTCGATACAACAATAGTTTTGTTGACAGAAAATGATGTTTTTCCAATGTGGAAACAACAAATTGAAGAAATTCAAGGCGTAGTAAGAGTTGAAGTTTTTCATAAATATAAATTAAGCATACACAAAGGAAGTTGTTTTAAGTTGCAAGAAATAGCTGACCAGATTGTAAAATGTTTAGTAGAAAACTTGGGTAGTAATACTTCGTGTTTATCAAGCCCTGCGCTTAACACCGTAGTAACTGATACTGAAGCTTCAGCAGTACTTGATTATTTTTCAAAATTAGCAGAAATAGAAAACAAAGAACCACTATTCAAAAAAGTAATAATAGTTACTGATAATATTGGTAGTACAACTCGTAGGGTTTTCTATCAATGGCAATCTAGCACTAATGGAATTGATTGGACTGATATTAGTAATGCAACTAGTGATACTCTCCCATTAACTAGCTCATTAGTAGGAGAAAAAGTCAGGGTAACTGCTAGTTATACTGATAATTTCGGTGATAATAAATCTTTAACTAGTTTAGCTACTGCTTCTATTACTAGTGAAAATATCACGTTAAAATTTCTTGCAAGTAGGCTAGTCATAAGTCAATATTTGACAGCAGTAGTTATTGGTATTAATCAAACCATTACTTACCAATGGCAGTCAAGTAGTGATGGAACTGATTGGAATGATATAAGTGGGGAAATATGTAATACCCTTTTACTTACTAGCCCATTAGTAGGAAAAAAAGTTAGGGTTAAAGCTTTTTATAATCACGATTTCGATGTTGACAAGTTCTTAACTAGCACAGCTACTGCACCTATTACTCATGCAAACATTGCAGATTCAATAGCACTTAATTAATTTGAGCAACGCGAATCAGATAATTACGTTTGCTTAACGCAAATGGCAAAAATCTTTACCAAAAATGTCAAGGATTGGACAAGAACAGAGTCAGCCTAGGCTTATATAGATGCAGTGTCTAGTGAGGTGCAGTACTTGATTATTGTGTATCAAAAGCGTTTCGAGCGATCGCGCTAAATTGATTTTTAAAGATTAAATCAGGAGGTATGTGTGGACAATTTTGAATGCACTTTTAATGTTTTTCTCTACACAATTCAATTTACCGAAAATCAATACAGTGCTGGTAGATGTATGTCAGTTGATACAAATATATCTTTTCTTTTAGACGAAGATATATTTCAAGTCTGCAAGTTGGAAATAGAAGAGATTCCCGGTGTTGTAAAAGTTGACGTTATAACTAAGTATGAGCTGAAGATTGAAAAAGGGCTTTGTTTTACATGGCACGAAATAGTTGATCCAACTGTAGATATTCTAAAAAAATACATAGCTAATCCTAGTTTTTATCAGAAAAATGGGTTTAAAACCCCGTCCCTTCGACAAGCTCAGGGCAGGCCCTTTTAGGACGGCTTTCTGTTAAGATTAATCTATAGCGTAAACGGCTATCTACTGGGAGTCCCCCAGAAAGTAACGCATGACCTTGAATTGGCAAGGTGTCTAGCAATAGATGGAAGTATGACCCAGCAGGTAAATACCAGTCAGCCCATGAAACCTTGAAAAAGAGTAGGGAACTACTAGTAATTGTAGTTCAGAATCCCCTCACCTTTAGGTAGGGGAGTTCGTCAATACTTGTATGTTTTCTTGAGACTGTAATTTACTCAAAATTTAAAATCAATAAACCCGCCAGCTTAAATCAAGGTTGACGGGTTTTATCATGTCCAATTAAATGTTTATGTCCAATTAAATGTTTACCCTAGATTTACCTAACAGCAGCTAGTTGTTTAATTATTTTTTCTACTTGCATCATCTCTTCTTTTGTTGCTATGGCAGGTATCGAACCATCAGTTAAATAGTTCTCTAATCTGTTTTTAAGTGCTTGAGATGAAATGGGGTAAGTGTTATTGTCTCCGTCAAATTCTGTCGCAAGATAATATTTTCGAGAAGATTCAAAAATAATCAACTCTCCGTTTAAATTAAGTAATCTTGTTGTATCAGGGAAAATTTCTACGCAATCTCCTATGAACTTATCAGTGCAATCACCTAAAAATCTTTCTAATTGATGATATAGTAGTCTTTTAGGGCTATCTTCTTGTTTGATGATTAGCCAGGCAAGATAAATTAAAAATTTCCACGCAGTAGGGTCTTCCCATGTCCCCTTATTATTATTTTCATCATCAAATATTTCTGTATCTTTTAAATTCAAAAAAATAGTCTTACTTAGATCTATCCTATGTCTTTGGCAATAAGTAAACACAAGAAAAGTGGTTTTAATGTCATCACTGTATTCACTCGTCAATAAAGAATCTATAATTTTTTCAAATTCAAAATCATTGATGCAATAACTAATAATTCCACGTTCATCATCTTTAAATTCATTAATAACCGTTCTTGAATAAGCCAGTCCTTTGTATTCAAACCTTGTTGTTTTCATTATTTTGCTTAAATTGATTATTTAAAAATAATACACTAAAATTTTCAGCTTATCCTAGATTTAGTTAAAATTTGGTAAAATAGTAACACCGACACAAAGAAGAAGTGCTCGAAACACTTTAACTTTGTTTTACCGTCGGCGACCCCAAACACAACTTGAGGATCTTAAAATGGTATCATATTTACGCGCTGAATTGGCGACAGTTTGCATTGGCAGTCTAAAATTAGAAGGCTTAATGATTGAAAATGGAACTTTTGGGATTGCAGTGCCACAAATTTGTAGTCTTTTCCGGTTCGACAAAAACCAAGCATCTAGGGCTATTAAATCTATAATGGGCGCATCTTTCCAGTTCGACAAGTGGAATACTACTCTAAACCCAAAAGCCGTTAACGTATTGCTTTTATCTAATTTTGAATTAGTACTTTTTGAGCTAGCTATCAAACAAAACCCAATAGCTATTGACCTTTCAAGGACTTTGATGGGACTTTCTCTCCAGCAGTTATTCTCAGATGCTTTTCATGTCAAGTTTGAAACAGAAGAGCGTCAAGCATGGATATTTAGCCGCGATCGCTCAAAGACAACATTTAAAAAATATCTGACTGACTCTTTAAAAGCTTATGGGTACACAGAAAATTGGCAGTACGGTAAATTTATCCATGAGATGCAAGCCGGGCTAGGAATCGAAGATGGCACGCGAGATGATTTGGATAATGAGACGCTAGTAAAGCTGACAACTACTCAAGAATCTATCGGATTAGCTATCGAGATGGGGCTAGAACCCTATGAAGCTATGCGCCGTTGCGTTAACCGTATGAACTAACTACAGCTAAAGCTTCTTTTTCCCGTCAACCTGCTCTTGGTTAGCGGGTTTTAATTTGTCCGATTGAATAGCCAATTAAAGCCAATTAAGCATATTTTGACCATGCCACATCTTTGCTGTCTTTAGAGATGAAAGCCAACGCTGCTAATACCGAACAATAATCATCTACTTGCAGTCCACTTCCCCCTGATACAGTCCAAGAGCCTGACTTATTGTAATGGACCTGCAAGTTAGTTAACTGGCTAATGGTCTTGTCGTGGGGGTATAAAGCTATTTGATTGAGGTTAAACAATTCTTTTAAATAGCCATAGGCAATAATTTTATTGTTATGCGTCCAAGTTAATTCCGCAATTTTAGATCCTAGTTTTGCACTGAGTCGCTGAATGGTAGAAGCGCTTTGAAACTGGTCAAGCACTATCTTTTTAAACCCGTAATCCTGGTGTCGAGCTAAGATCCATTCCTCTACTTTGCTAATGTCCACGACCTTTTTATTCCCTTGATGAAACGACGGGAGAAACTCGTGGAAATAGTCAATAACCAATGTAGTCCCTTCTTGATGAGCGATCGCAGCAGTAAAAGCATCTCCAGATAAGGCAGGGTCAAGAGCCAAGAAATACTTGTTGCGATAAGTTTTCTGTGGCGGTGTTGTCCCAGGTAAGGTAACTGATTCCCTAATTTTATCCACATCAAGAAATGCTGCAAAGTCTACCGAGAAGTTAGCCCCATATTCAACCTCATACATGATAGGGTCTCGTTTTTTTGCCGAGGCTAGGAACGCTTCCGAAATAGTGGGGTTAACCTCCCAAGTGGGGTAATTAGCTACATGAATCTCTGGGTATTCTCCAGATAAACCTTTTTGGTAGTTATCATAGAATATTCCTTGCTTAGTCCAGGGGGTACTAATCATTAATAGCCGACCATAGTCACCGAATTGAGCAATAGATGGTGCGATCGCTTGATAAAGTTGCTCTCCTGTCTGTTCCCCATAACCTGTCCTATAGTGCGCAGCCTCGTCAAAGATAGCTAACGCCACAGAGTATCCTCTCACCCCTTTGGCTGTATTGGGAACGGCTTTAAAAATAGCTCCGTTCTTTAAAGTAACTGAAGTGGCGTTATTACTTTTAATCAGCATCTTAAGCGTAGGGGAATTCTCTAGAAATATTTTTACTTGGTCAAGAGCGATTTTTGCTTGCTCTTCATTGTTGGCAACAAATAAAACATAATAACTCTCGTTAGCCCTAATGTATTTCTTGAAGATAGGAGCTAATGCTGTACAGGCATAAACCGCGCTTGCAGCTGCACAAAAAGTTTTACCGCTTCTTCTCCCTAAACACCAAACTCCCATCGTATAGGGTTTATTCCAAAAGTCATATATTATTTCTTTTTGAATGGGGCGAAAGGTGATATCTTTACCTATTAGATAGGGTTCGGTGACAAAAGTCTCAATTGATGGAATTAACGGAATTAACATGATGAATACGAGTAATGTTTTGTCGA
>Ga0315905_10008668_pt1 | contig 10292 bp, 9 predicted proteins | sample LakEriMetagenome_5_FD_203522 | JGI IMG/M metagenome (GOLD analysis project Ga0315905, IMG submission 203522) | Freshwater fungal communities from buoy surface, Lake Erie, Ohio, United States - Buoy 4 MA121 | ecosystem: Environmental > Aquatic > Freshwater > Lake | place: USA: Lake Erie, Ohio... | reverse complement strand
GCCATCTTCGACACTCAGATTTCCATAGGACGTTGCGCCATGGGTGTATAGATTTGCTCCATTGCCTACAACCACATTCCCAAAAATCGATCCCTGTAGCGCATCGATCGTCTGCCCAAAATCCAGCAGCATCGATGCACTTGCAAAATTGCCACCGCTGATCGTTATCGCGCCGCCTGCTGCATGAATCGATCCGGTGTAGGAAGCACCATCGTAAATAGTTGCATCAAGTGATCCACTGAAGTCAATATTGCCACTGTTCGAAATGCTCTGGATCTCAAGCACACCGTCACTGGCCACGCTGAACGAGCCTTGAGCGTCCATCATCCCAATGGATAGGGACGACGAACTAGGTCCTAAAACCGTCACACCGTTCAACGAAGTTACAAGACTGAATTGTGCATTGACAGAATTCCCTAGCTCAATCGTAGACTGTGGGTTCAATGGGCTGGTTCTGAGCAGAAGCGGTATGTTAAAGACTACGTTTTGATCGATCTGCAAGTCGACTACCGACAAACTTTGAGACCCATTCAGAACATAGCCAGCGCCGGTGACCTCAATCGCAGATAACACACCCTGCACTTGAACACCATATATGTCCTTATGGGTCGCCGAAGATCCAAGCACCACTGTATCGTTGATTGTAGGAAGGTACCCACCGACCCAGTTGGCTTGGGCATTCCAATCCCCGCTTTGTGTGCCACTCCAAGTCGCGACCGCCAAGAGACTTCGATCCTCAAGGGTTTCGTAACTGGGCTTCCGCCATGCGCTCGGCAGTCGAATCGTATCGAACTGCTGAATCCAAGATACGATAGCGCGTCTGATCTGTCTGCTGAAGTAATCACACCTGCGAGGCTTACAGAGACTTCTTCGACGCATCAATAACAGTCTGATTCGATGCAAGAGATTCATTGCTGAAAAACTCCAATTTCCATGTAGCCTAGGAATCCAATGCGATGGAGATAATGAATCCATTCACAACACCCGTTCAATCCTGGTTACTCAATCTGGATGGATGTGAGTGGAAACCAAAGCCGGGGATTTGTCTAATATGTCGTTTTTTCCAATGCCTATCTACCCTCCCTCGATCCGAAACGACGAAATACGCCTCCGATCACCCTGGGACTCTGACCCAAGTTTCGATGCATACACCCCCACAAACTGGCGTGAATCATCTACAATTTGGGTCTTTCAGGTCTGACCAGGCCCCTTGAAAAATACTCCCACTACCCGGTTTACCATGAGCGAAAAAAAAGATTCCAAAACCGACTCGAATAAGGAGGCTAAGAACCAAGCTTATCCAGGACATTCCGAGGATTCACAGGGAAAGGACTTTGATTCGACCGTCTCTTGTGGAAATGACTGCACCAAGGATGATTCAACCGGGATCTCCCAACCCCCGAGCGACTGCATCGAGATCCCAGAATCCCTCCTTGCCGTAACCAACCCAGAGGCGACGATGGATTTTGCGCCAAGCCATGAATCGAACGCCGCTACGCAGCATTTTGATAATTCTCGAACGGAGCAGAATCCCGCAGTGATGAGAAACCCTCTTATCGATTCGGTGAATTCCAATGATCCAAATGGTGAGACCTGCGATTTCAACCCGTCAGAGTTCGCCAACCCCGACGAAACTGCCTTTTTACCCGAAGGATGGGTTTCCGAGAAAAACGATAAAAACACATTCTCGCTTGCTCCATCACCTGTTTTGGATTCAAGGCTTCACAGTCGTAACGGCCAAACAAAGGAACAAGCACGAATTCCTAAGCAGATCGGCTCATACACGATCGAAAGAGTGTTGGGACGCGGCGGCATGGGAATCGTCTATAAGGCATTTCAAACCAAACTCGGCCGTCCTGTTGCGCTGAAAATGATTCTCACAGGCTCCCATGCTTCAGAACAGGTTCTGAGTCGATTCATCGCGGAAGCCAAAGCCGTGGCTCACCTTCAACACCCGAATATCGTTCAAATTTTTGAAGTTGGAGAACACGACAACCTCCCCTTTTTTTCACTCGAGTATGTCAACGGCCCTCCGCTGGACAAGAAACTAGACGGGAAACCAATCCCCCCGGAACAATCAGCACGCTGGATGATCGATATCTGCACAGCCATGCAGTACGCACATGATAACGGAGTCTTGCACCGAGACCTTAAACCCGCAAACGTTCTTTCGACCAAAGACGGTATCCTGAAAGTCTCCGACTTTGGATTGGCAAAACGGCTTGAAGACAATTCCGACTCGTCGAGCACCCGAGAAGGAACAATCATGGGGACACCCAATTACATGTCTCCCGAGCAAGCTCGAGGTGAGGTCCAGAAACTCGGTCCAGCGACCGATCAATACTCCTTGGGCGCCATGCTCTATGAGTTCCTTACGGGCAGGCCGCCGTTTATGGCCCCCAAGCCACTCGAAACGATCATGCAAGTGATCAACAATGAGCCAATTCCCCCACGTCAGTTGCAACCCAAACTTCCGATCGATATCGAAACAATCTGCCTGAAAGCCTTGCAGAAGGATCCCACGAAGCGGTATGCATCGTGCAGCGAACTTGCTGCCGACTTGAAACGGTATCTGAATCGCGAACCAATCCTCGCTCGCCCCGTCGGTAAAGCCGAACAGGCTTGGCGGTGGTACCTGCGAAATCAACTCGTTGGAAACCTGGCACTAGCCACCGCACTTGGATTGGTCTCCGTCGCAGGCGTTTCGGCCTACGCAGCTTATTCACTCAACGGCAAAAACAAAGCGCTCGAACTCTCTGAGCAGGAAACCAAGAAACAAGCCGAGATTGCAAAGGCCGCCGAACGCCAAGCGCTAGCGAATGAAAAGCTCGCCAACGACCGGGCCGATGGTCTGATCAAAACCACGCAACAGTTCTACAAAGAACTCAAGCAAATCGACCCAAACCAATCCCCTCGAATCAAGGAGAGCCGCGATCAAATGATGAGGACCCTGCTACCGATGTTGCGGGAACATATCCTCTCCCAAAAACCTGATGACGAAGCTGGGCGATTGACCGCAAGTGCACTTGCATTGGATTACGGAACCAGCATGGTTCAGTACGGCATGAAACAGGATGCAAAGGATGTGCTATCAGAAGTCGAGATGTTTTTTCGAGAGCGGGCCGAACAAAAGAAATCCGATGCTGCGAAATCCAACTACCTGCAAATCGTAAGAGTCGTAGCGAACATGGAACGCGAACTCAACCGCGATCTGGATCAAAGCTTGCTCTGGTATCAAAAGCAGCTAGAGATAGCTCAAGAGATGGTTCAATCCCCCTCGGCAGATGACAAGGGCCAAGGAATTCTCCCGTGGTACCAGTCCACCGTATTCCAAGTTCGGGCAGTCCACGAGTTGGCCGTAACCTATCTGCGAGTCGGTAAGATTTCCAAAGTACTCAATCTCTCAGACCTTGCCCAAAGTATCTGCCGCGAATCCATCAAACGCTTGAGTCAAGAGCTCGAAAACAAAGACCTCTCCGACGAACAACGCAAAGGGATGAAAGTCTCTGAGACGACTTTCAAAGAAATGCTAAACACTAGCGAACTTCTGCTGGGCGCCTACCGCTTCCGATCTGGACAGGTCGAACAAGCCGAACCGAAGATGAGGTCCGGGGTCGAGCAACTCAAAATCGCTTATGAAAAAGACGTCAACAACAGCGCACTGCTCAAGCAATTGATCCTGCAACTAGGACTCTATTCCGAGTTACTCTCCCAGTCAGGGCAACCCGACCAAGGTATCGAAGGGCTCGAACAAGCCTACGAACTTGGTAAAAAACTCTTAAGCTTCGCGCCCGACAACTCCGACTTCATTCGCGCCGCAACACTCTCCGGTTTTCGTCTAACGCAGTGGAGAAGGCAAAGGAACATCCCAGACGCAGATTCCCCTGGGGTCGATGCTCTTTCTCAAAGGCGCAAAAAATCCGAGAAAGATCAGTCCAACGACGTCGCTCGAATGGACTGGATGATGTCCGAAGCACAAGTTGGCGATGCAACCAAAGCCATCGAATTGGCCCAGAGGTTCCTAAGCCAGACGAAGGTCGACAACGAATTGCTCGTCTTGATAGCCAGGACCTATTGCCTAATTGCGTCTCGAAGCGAAAAACACGACGAAGCTCAAGGCTACTTAGACAAAGCCGTCGAATCGATGCAGCGAGCCATCTCGCAGGGTTTCGAAGACGTCGGGCTACTCAAAACCGAAATCGATTTTCACTTCCTCAATGAGCAAAATCGTACGCAGCCACTTGTCGATGCAATCCAGGAAAAAATCGAGAGTTCGAAATAAAAAAGCCCCCCGGGTGGCACAAAATACTCTTGTACCCGTTCCCTGCAAAACAGATGCAACTTATGACGCTCTACGCATCTACTTCTTAAGTCGTTGAATCAGGCTTCTACCAAATCGAACACTGGCCAAGCCTGCAAAGATTGCAAGCATGGACGGTTCTGGGATCGGACCAAGCGGATCAGGAGGAGAGGGGGCATCGGTTTGATAGAAAGCAACCTCGCCAAGCTGGATGATCTTAAACTTATCCCTAATGGGATCCCCATTGGCATCGAGGCCGACTGTAAGAAGGGAGTCAAATCCAAACCCTTCGAGTAACTCAAGCTTTAAGAGCCTCACCGAAATCGCATCAAATGTCTTCACCTGGGGTTCGCTGTAAGGACCAGTCGATCTGGTCAGGCCGAAACTGCCAAGAGTATCGCTTCCAGAAACATTAATGGTAGACCAACTCAGCGCTGCGTAGTCATCTGGGTCGGTGGACGAATAATCAAACCCATCGGATGGGTTCGCATAAGAAAGTCTTGCGGTCTTCAAACCTGATCCGCCTGGGGCGGGAGCATCATTCTCATCGATTGCAGTATCGCCAGCGTTAGAGTTCCATACGATGAACGCATCGGTCCACTGGAGGCTACCTAAGTTGAGGTAAAGCACCGGTGTTGGAAGTGGGTTATTAGAATCATCGAACAATCGAACTCCCCAGGAATTCAAAGCGCCGACGGTTTGGTGGTATGGCAGAGCTGACCCGATGCCGCCAAGATTCGGTCCGTCATCATCAAAAGTCCCGTCGGAATTGACGAAATCATTTCCGGGGGAGCCCTGGATCAATTGGCTCTCCGAAAGTGGAACTTGGTATCCAATCCCAGGTCGACTTGCAAGGATGCTCTGAAATGTCGAAGAAATCGTTGCTGCCGATCCAAATGAAGAGCAAAACAGCCAAAGGGAAAGGAAAAAACTCGGTACCAATCCTTGGAAAATATCCGCTTCCGTGCGTCCCAGTCGAATGAACGCAGAACGCATGACTCTACTTTGTTATTTTTGATGGACTCTGAAAATGGTTTCACTCTGCAACCGAACGTCTTTTGCTTGACATGGCTGCAACAAACTCACATGCAACACATCGTACATGATAACAACATCGAAGGTGTTTTTCTTGGTGTTTTAGTGTCACTTCAAAAATTTTTTGTTTCAGCGACTCGCCCTCTCCAGATCGTACGATGGGAATTGCTCCGCAGAATGGAGCCGAAATTGCTTAGCACTCGCATGATTGCGCCTGCGAAACTCATTTGGAGCACGAGTACGAGTCCCCCAGCACCTACCGATGCGGGTTCGGTACATGTCAACTGAGTCATTGCATTTCACCTCGCCACCGATCCGGGAGCCCTCAATAAAGACTTGCCTCATTCAAGTGCCTGCATGATACTTGCGAAGTGGCTCGAGTATCGACCAACGGGCATCGCTGGTATTCAATTCAGTATAAGCCACTGGGGTAAGAGTATTTTTTCGAAGCTAGTCTATGAACCGTAAGTGTTTTCGACTGATTGCAATCGCTGCCCTCCTTGCAAGAAAGGACAGCGAATCGCGATAACCCTAGGATCGCTCAATCTACGTTTCGGAAATTCCTAACGAAGCACTCAAAGCTTTAGTTTTTTAAAGGTATTAAAAAGTGTTTCATCGATCAAATCAGCTTGAAAGTTGATGCAGCCATCGCTAAAAAACAGACGTGACTTCTCTCTCTTCTCATCAAAGGGTTCATAGCAATGGCGTACAGAGTACGAAGATCGCAGGGTTTTACCCTGGTTGAACTGCTAGTAGTGATCGCAATTATCGGTGTTTTGGTGGGTTTGCTTCTGCCCGCAGTCCAGTCCGCCCGAGAGGCTGCTCGCAGAATGCAATGCTCAAACAATCTCAAATAATGGGGGCTTGCCAACATCAATTTCGAGTCGGCAAACCGCAGACTTCCTTTCGGAATGCTACGAGCTGACGGGACTGGTTGGGGGCACCCAGAGTGGGGCACTGCTGGACAGGCTCGTCGTTTCGCGTTGATGCATCAATTGATGCCTTTTGTCGAACAGCAATCCTTTTGGACCAACTGGAATCAATTAAACTTCGGTGCAAACACCCTCTCGAATCCTCTTTACGGTGGCAATCCCGCCAACACTGCTTCCCCTCCATTGGATGGCACTTCGGCCGTTGGTCAACTCGTGATGCCAACACTGCGTTGCCCATCGAACCCAGGTAGTCCCTACAACGAAGTACACACGAACCCTACGACCGGTCTTAATTCCAGCGGCGGATATGCGCGTGGTGACTATTTCGCTTGCGCCGGACGACGAGGATACCCTGGGTTCAGCAACACACTTCCGAGCCTTTGGAATCCGTTTGGTCCTGGGGCGGATTATCCACGTCCACCCGGAACTGCAAGTTCCGCGAACCAAGCTCGATCCGACGGTATTTTCACCCGCAATGTGGCGCGTAAGCTGAGCTCTGTTACAGACGGGCTAAGCAATACCATTCTCATGGGTGAACGAGCTTATTTTGATCCCGTCTTTGATCGATGTGGACCCGAGACAGGATGGAGCACAACCAAGATTGGTAACTGGGGTTGGGTTTGGTTTGGCGCCGAGGGAAATGTTTTCTTGGGAACGGGCGTACCGATCAACTATCGGATCCGCGATTGCGTCGAGTACCGAGATCCGATTCGATATGATGACCGAATCAATGCGTTCGGAAGTCTGCACGGCGGTGGTGCACAATTCACCATGGCCGATGGTTCGGTTCGCTACGTGAGCGAGACCATTGATGCGATCACCTTCAACGCCATGGGTACTCGCGCTGGTTCCGAAGTCGTCAACATGCCTGATTGATTGGCCTTCAGACTCCTAACGATTCGTTTGCTGGTCGCTAGCGGGGAATGTTCCCGCTAGCGATTTTCAGTTCCGGTTGGATCGTTTCTCGATCTGTACCTGTTGCATGCCAAGACTATATTCAACCCAATAAAGGATTCTACAATGGTTCGGAAGATTCATTCCTACTCGAGCGCCGGCAAGAGCTCCCTTGAGACGAATCGGGCAACGATGGCATGGCTAAGTTTAGCTTGCATGATTTCGATGATGATCGGCTGCAACCAGAAAGTTGCTGTGACAGAAGTCACTGGAGTTGTGACGATGAACGGCAAGCCGATGGAATTGATCCATGTGGAATTCTGGTCCAAGAACGGTCCGAGATCGTACGGAAAAACCGACACCGAGGGGAAATTTGAACTCAAAATCGATGACGGATCAGCCAGGAAAGGGGTGGTTGTTGGTGAGCAGAAGGTCTCTTTGCGGGATACTTGGCCCACGAAAGACGATTATCTGGACGAAGGTGGAGCTTGGGTCGATAAGTCCGATGGGAAAAAGAGTCGCATCGATACCAAGTATTTTGATGCGGTAAATAGCCCAATGACAGTGAATGTAGAGTCAGGAAAGAAGAACTTTTTTGAGTTGAAGGTTGACCCTGCCCAATAAAGTTTTCTCAAATCCAACATGCTGGGAGAGCTAAGCCCTAGGGCTTAGCCTTTTCCGGAATTCGTCAAACCCCGTTAGGAACCAACGCTTTGAATACCGTTTCGGCCCTCGATCAATCATCGGTTCAAAGCAGTAGTCAAAACGGGCGGCTTATCTCGCTTGATCAATTCCGTGGCTACACGGTGCTGGGCATGTTGATCGTTAATTACTTCGGCGGCTACCAAGCTTGCCCGCAGGTGCTCAAGCACACGCATGATTATTGCAGCTACGCCGATACGATCATGCCGCAGTTTCTATTTGCCGTCGGGTTCTCCTTGCGATTGACCGTCGGACGCCAGTTGCAAGCAGGAGGCTCTTTCGAATCCTATAGTCGTGTGATCAGACGCCTGCTGGGGTTAGCCTTAGTCGCATTCGTGGTCTACAACGTTTCGCCTCGGGCTGCCAACTGGGAGCAACTCAAGGAGATCGGTTTTTGGGGGGCGATCCAAGAACCGCTCAAGCGGCAGTGGTTCCAAACCTTGATGCACATTGCCGTGACATCTCTGTGGATCGTGCCGGTGATCCATCGACCGATGCCAATTCGATCGGCTTGGTTGATCGGGTCGGCTGGACTCCACGTGGTTCTTTCTTACCTTTTCAATTTCACATGGTGCAACACGGATCCAAATGCGATCGATGGCGGTCCACTGGGCTTCCTAAGCTGGGCAATTCCTGCATTGCTGGGTACTTTTGCCTGCGACTGGTTTGTTCCGAGCAAGGATCAGCAGGCCTCACAGATCCAACGCGGAAAAGCCATTGGGTGGGGGCTCATCATGGCCATCTTCCTGATGGTCTTGGGCTATGCGTTTTCGTGTGGAACGCGGTTCTACGACGTGGCTGCATCGGGGGCAGATTCAAGGATACTTGAAAAAATACCTGCGGACCCCGTGATCCCTGATCGTGCACGACTACAAGCAAAGATCGAAACAAACTCCTTGGGCTCTTGGCTGGCCGAGCCACCTTTTATCAAGCCTCCTGGGCGTTCGCAAAGGCAGTGGAATTACTGGATGATGAGCCAGCGAGCAGGGACCCTTTCCTACCTTACGTTCGCGGCCGGGTTCTCGTTGGCGGTCTTCGTGCTGTTTTACTTTCTTTGCGACGTGCTATCCTTTCAGCTACCTATTTTCAAAACATTTGGTGTCAACGCCCTAGTCGCTTACGTCCTGCATGACTTAGTCTCCAACGCTGTGCAGCCGTTTTTTCCAAAGGACTCTCCGATGTGGTACGCCTACACCGGCTTGTTTCTCTTTTGCTTGATCAATTGGCTGTTTTTACGCAGCCTACAACAGCAGAAAATTTTTCTGAGGGTCTGATGGTTGTTTCGCGGAATTGATCTCCTGGGATCCTCCACCGGACTTCAAACCGAAATCGCAATGAGAGTCATTGCTGAATCGCAGTGCAGTAGGCAAGGCATTCAGGTCATGTGGGTCGTCCTTCGGCATGCTCTAATACATTGAACACCCGCTTCATCGGAAATGAACCGCGCGTTCGGTGCCGATGTTTGGACTCGTAGAAAGTGGTACAAGCAGTAGCGGCGGCGGTAGTGGTACCGTTCCCGAGCCGACCTCGATGGCGATCTTTGGCCTAGGTGCTTTGGGCTTTGCTTATCGCAACCGACGCAAGCTCCTGAAGTAATTGCAGGTTGGTGTCCAGTCACAAGTCAAAAACCTTGCAAAAAGCGGGCTGCTTTCGAGCGGTTCGCTTTTTATTTTTGATTTGTAAACGTAATGGAAGCAAATCATTTTTTTGTAAGACCGTAGGGTACGTGAAGCGGTCCCTGGTATTTATTGCCTGGATCGTCAATGCCCTGCCCTGCCCATCATTTCGCGAACCATGGAAGGGCAAAGGACCGCGCAACGTACCGTGGAGCGATCGGCCACGTTGAGAGCGCCAAGGTACGTTCCGCGGTCCCGACTTCATCGTCAAACATGCAAGAGTAATGGAGCTAGTCGATGTCGTGGGCTTTCATGACAGCATCAAGAGGACCGCTTCACGTACCCTACGGGACTAATTAAATATGGCGGACGGCACATGGAATGTGCCTGCGACTATGTACCTTCGAGCATCCGAAGAGGTTAAAATCTTTCATCGAACCAGCGTATAAGCCTCGCTGAGCCCTGTGATCGCGATTGCTAGATAAGGTTCCACTCCTAGCACCGAGTTCCCGGACGCAAAAGTGCTGAATGTGGTGATGCCGCGCAGCGGTGGCAGGCTCGACTCAAGTCTCTATTTTTTGTATCATGAAACTACTGCGATGGGCTCTAATAAGCCGCCGGCTATCTACTTTATGAAAACCTGATTCATAGAAAGACATCTCCATGACCCGAAAATTGCGATTTGAACAACTGGATTCAAGAACCCTTTTTGCGATCGATTTCGATATCGATGCCAATGGACGCATCGATAGCCTCGACCCTTTAGCCATCGTCGATGTGCTCAATGGCGCTAGAGCCTCCCGTGCGCGCATG
>Ga0315905_10008667_pt1 | contig 10293 bp, 18 predicted proteins | sample LakEriMetagenome_5_FD_203522 | JGI IMG/M metagenome (GOLD analysis project Ga0315905, IMG submission 203522) | Freshwater fungal communities from buoy surface, Lake Erie, Ohio, United States - Buoy 4 MA121 | ecosystem: Environmental > Aquatic > Freshwater > Lake | place: USA: Lake Erie, Ohio... | reverse complement strand
TATAAGAATAATTTTCAACATAGTCTTAATACTATAATAAAAAAACTAAATGAAAAATAATAAATTTAATGCGATACTCTGGATTGGGTTAATCCCAGTAATATTCATAGCATTTGTTGTCTTAACGATAATATCCGGCATATTATATTCATCTTTCAGAGACAAGCCAGACAGATATAATATATTGGTAACACATGAACAAAAAGTAGACCCACCTAAGCCGGAAAAAATTTATATCCATGACACTGTATACGTAAACGTACCCCAGCCTTGTCGCAAAGAGCACGTTTCATCTGAAAATAAGAGGGTAGCAATCGAGCCAAAGACTATAAAAGATGACAAGGACACCAGCAATGCAAATCATTCAATCAATTAGAATAAATCTGATAACTCAATGCCAACATTAGTTTTCATATCAGATACGCACACGAAGCATTATGAAATAGACGGGCAGCTCCGCGAAATACATAGCAACCACCCCGATGCTATATTAATTCATTCTGGCGACATATCATACAGAGGAAGAATACATGAGGTTGAAGATTTTATTGAGTGGTATTCATCTTTACCTTTTAAACATAAAATCATGATCGCAGGAAATCATGATTTTTTATTTGAGACTGAACCTGATAAATGCAAAGAAATTATCGATAGACTAGGTCCAGATATAATATATTTAGAAGATAGCGGGATAGAGCTAGAGGGTTTAAAATTTTGGGGTAGCCCAATAACCCCATGGTTTCATAACTGGGCATTTAATAGAGTTGCAGATAAAATAAATGAACATTGGGATCTTATACCTACCGACATTAATGTTCTGATAACACACGGCCCACCATATCTAACACTAGACGATACCAGATCCGGACTTAGAGTTGGGTGCCCTGGATTATCAGAAAAAATAAAGAATCTTTCTGAGCTAAAAGTCCATGTCTTTGGACACATCCATGAAGCTCAGTGTATTGTTGAAAAGATGGAGTAACCTACGTAAATGCAAGCATACTGGATCTTTACTATGAGGTAAAAAATTCTCCAGTAATTTTGCATACTTAATGAAATTTATTCGGTGAATTATTCTAGAACTACTATAAATTAAGACATGTCAGGCATAAAAACTTTTTATAAACCCAGCGAAGCTATTAAATGGACCAAGGATGAATTATTTAATCATGGATACGTTGTTAAAACTGAAAGATGGCAGGGTATAGAATCGCCTGACGATATGTGGGAAACTATGAATCATTCATTTCAGTTTTTTATGCCACACACCATCGACGAATTAATAACTGAGATTAGACCAAATCTTCCTTGGGCAGATGAACACTTTGAGGAAAGAGTTGGGGGACAACCTTTGAATCCGCCACCTTCACATGTCAGATGGCCTTTTGCTCAAAAAAACAATGAGCAGTTTGGCGGACATGAACAATTTTCGCACACATACCCAGAAAGAATCTGGCCTAAATTTGCTGGTGATAAATTCGAAGATTATGATGAACCCCACAAAGGGATCAGATATGAATACGGAGATTTTGGTGATGTCGTGGATCTGATGGAGAGAGAACCTTTCACTAGACAAGCTTTTTTGCCTATCTGGTTTCCTGAAGATACTGGAACAGTTCACGGAGAACGTGTGCCCTGCACATTGGGATATCAGTTTATTAGAAGAGGCAATTGGCTGCATATGACATATTACATAAGATCGTGTGATTATATAAGACACTTTAGAGACGATGTTTATATGGCATGCAGAAAGCTTATGTGGTTATTGGAGAATCTAAAACAAAGAGATCCTGAAAGATGGTCTGACGTTACACCTGGTTACTTTGCTATGCACATAACTTCGTTACATTGCTTCAACAAAGAGAAAGGTATTTTAAAGCAATCTAATATGTAAAAATAAATAAATTTTTAAAACAATAATATATGAAAACAATCATCACATCTTTAATGATGTTCTTCTCGGTTATGGCGTTCGCTCAAAAACCGATGGTGGGTTTTACCCCTGCAGAAATTAAACAACAGAATTACCTTGAAGTTGGTACTTCGTACGATTCTTGGAATGTAGACGAAGGAGACGGGTTCTATATGTTGTATACGGAAATTCCAAGTATAGATGGATATGCGTACTATTACTTCGCCAATGGAGCTGAAGCAAATTATTTAAGTGCTTTGATAATGTATGACTACAATTCGTACAAAGATATTAAATATAAAACTATCAAAGGAAGCGTTTATCAATCCAATGGTTGGTACAAAGAAAGAAAAAGCGGATTGTATATTTATTTCCAGTCGGCAAATGATGACGGAAAAAAAATATATTCAATCCTTTATTCGTACAAAATGTTTGAAATGAAATAATTTTTAAAAAAATAATTAAATTTAATATGAACAACGAACTACAGATTATAAAAACATATGAGGATCTAAAAGAATTAATTATTAAGATCTCACATGAAACACCAAATGACATGGCATTAGGTAATAAGATTAGAAAAATTTCGGATTTTCTGAAGATTGATAAATCTTTGGATTCTGCTGAATAAAATAAAATCACAATTTAATATGGAAAATACAGAAGATAAAAAGTCAGAATTAATTGCATTTAAAGCACCAGGTAAGGAGATGCTAGTATATTACAGCGATCTTTATGAAAGAAATCAATCTAAATGGATTAGAAGATCCTCTCTAGAAATTGAGCATCTAGGAGCAGAATTCCAGTTTGAGGGAAAGAATCTTAAATTAATGGGGACAATAGACGCTATTAAAATGCTGGTAAAAGATTCAGAAGATAAGTACTATCGAATGGATTGCAATACTATATCAGAAATAGTAACGGGAAAAAGATAATGGTTGAATTTTATATAAAGACACAAGATCCTAAATCACATATAGAAGCATGTTCTTTGATAAATTGCTTTAATTGCGAGATAATAGTCGATAGGATATGTGAAAAAGATGAGCCTTTCTATGGCTTATTTTATGTAAAAGCCACAGAAGATGCTTTCGAGGTGTTCAGCGGATTCTCAGCTGGTATATCAATCGAATATCCTCCAAATAAAACTTTACGATAGCTTTAAAAATCAATATTAGATGCTATGAGTTCGGATATATAATCGGTTATCTTTTGGAGATTGGGCAAAATTAACCAAAAGACAATGGAAGAAAGGGATATAACTAGTACGTTTTTAATGAAGCAGATCTTGGATGAACTGAATCATCTTAAAACTAACATGCCGAATGGTGAACTAAAACACCTACAAACAACAATGGAAGACCTTAAGAAAGATCAGAGACTTATGAAAGATGATATTTCTGATATGAAGAAAAAGCTTCTTGATCCAGAATCTGGAGTTATCGTTAAGGTTAACGAGAATACCAAATTTAGATTAGCTGAAGAAAACAGATATGAAGATTATATGAAATTTAATATCGATGTCGATTCACTTAAAAAATGGCAAAGTGGAGTTAATAAAGCACTCTGGATTATTTTCGGAGCTATATTAGCTATTGCATTAAAAGTTATGTTTGGAATAACACCTTAAGATAATATAACTAATTAAAAATGACCCTCATGTTAATATATAACATGAGGGTTTTTGTTTAAAAAAGATTGAAACTAGCTGTCCGTAAATGCTACAATTTTTATAAATTGAATAATATTAGAGTGATCCAGTGAAAGAAAATGAGAAGGAAATATATAATAAGAATCTGATAATCTATTCTGGGATAATAAGAGAAAAAATCAAGAATAAAGATAAAATATTAGATTGCATAAAATTACTCGAACATTTTGAGGAATATGAAAAATGCAATCATCTTTTGAATATAATAAAAAAGATGGATAACCCAATAATAACATAATAAGAATTGGAAAGAAAAATAGATAGAATAGTATTCGAAAATGCAATAGCCACTATGGAAAAATATGGTGTTGGTAGTATATTGTCTATGAAGATATACCCAAAGAGAGAAGAAATCAGAAAATCGCTTCTTGCATACTATGAGTCTACTGAGGAATTTGAGAAATGCACTTATATAAAGAACTTCTTCGATGAGCTGGAAAGAGAAGCAGAGGATCTAAAATATATGATGGTATAATATCGTTTATATTGAAAAGTTTTTAAATAAATATTATAATTTTTAATCCATTATTTGTTGTTTAGTATAACCGAAACCTTTAACTAGAAAAAGTATATAACAACAAATAACCATTAACACTCGCTAATGAAGTTTGAAGAATTAAACGACGAGCAAATATCTGAAATGTCGGATATTTACTGGAATAGAGATCTGACATGGGATCAGAGAATGCAAAGTCTTAGTGATCTTATCGGAAAATCAGAAAGGACTATCCAAAAATGGATTTCCAAACTAGGTATAACTGAAAAGGCACTAACCGAATCACCTCAGTACATAAGAGCTAAGGAAAAAAAATTCAATAAGAAGAGGAAAAGGTTTATAATCACCTGGGCACAGAACGATACACCAGTTCACGAGGACTTTGTAGCAAACATGGAGGCTTACGCCAAAGTAATTGATGCAGACATTCACGTTATCGCAGGAAGATATAAAAACCCAACCTCAGTTTTCTCCGACAAAAATTATGATGAATGGTCTGATAGAATCGCAATATATCTTGACGCCAATCGTCACGAGGTTCATAAGCATATGTGGATCATGTCAGATGTTAAGATACAGCCTACTGCAGTAGATCCAATGACAGGATTGCAAGGCATGAGTGGAATTAATTCGTGTGTATTTGGATCTCCAAAAGTTCATATGGAAACTATTCCTGTTCTTGAAGGAAATTTACCTAAGATGATGATGACTACAGGAGCATGTACTCTTAAAAATTACACTGATTCAAAATCAGGAAAGAAGGGAGAATTCCATCACACTTTAGGATTTGTTGTTATAGAGATCAAGGATTCGAATACTTTTTTCTCCCGACAAGTTACCGCTACCGACGATGGAGATTTCTGTGATTTATATTACAAGGTTGAAAGCGGGGAAGTTTCTAAGCTCAATTCAGTTGCAGCTGCTGTACTTGGTGATATACACTACGGTCAGCATGACGAGAGAGTCATTTCAAAAACACTCGATCTATTCAAAGATCTAAAACCAGATCATGTAGTTCTTCATGATGTATTTGATGGACTTTCAATTAACCACCATGAATCAAAAGATCCTTTCATACAATATCAAAGAGAATTGGACGGAACTAATTCTCTGAGAGGTGAAGTTGATTCGATGCTTGATGGATTAAAAAGCTTTGAAGGATATAATGTGATAATCGTTAGGAGTAATCATGATGATTTTTTAGACAGATGGTTAAAAGGAACAGATTGGAGAAAAGCTTCAACTATGAAAAATTCCATTGAGTATATGGAATACAGCGCATTGCTTCTTAAAGGTGAAGCACCAAACGGGGTTATACCTTATTTAATCAATGTTAAATATCCTAAATATAAAACTCTAGGAAGAAGTGATAGCTTAGTAGTTAAAGGATGGGAATTGGGCCAGCACGGAGATATCGGATCTAATGGATCTAGAGGATCTTTATTGCAGTTCAGGAAACTTAATACTAAAATAGTAGTTGGCCACTATCACTCACCAGGTAGAAAGGACGGAGCACTTGCAGTAGGCACATCGACTAAACTAAGAGTTAACTATAACATTGGACCTAGCGGATGGCTTCAGTCACACGTGATAATCCATCATGACGGTAAAGCTCAACACATCAATTTCATTAAAGGTGAATTTACAACTCTTAAACCGTAATATGTTAGACGTATCAAAATATAATTTTATCGCAGGTGTAGACGAGGTTGGCAGAGGGTCTATTTCAGGTCCAGTGGTTGCCGCAGTAGTTATTCTGCCTAATGGTTTTTTAGATCATAGAATTAAGGATAGTAAAACCATAAAGAGTCTAAAGAAAAGAGAAGAGGCGGAAGCAATAATAAAAGAAAATGCAATAGCATGGGGAATAGGTGCAGCATCTCCACAAGAGATAGATCAAATGAACATTCTACAAGCGACATTTCTAGCAATGAAAAGAGCTATAGATTCATGTAAGATAACTCCGGATTTTCTTTATGTTGATGGCGATAGATTTCCTGGACATAAAGGAATAGATTATGAGTGCGTGATAAAAGGTGACTCTAAAGTACATTGCATCTCTGCAGCATCTATCTTAGCTAAAGTTCATAGAGATAGACTAATGAAATCTATCAGCCCTGAATTCCCACATTATTTATGGGAAAAGAATGCCGGCTATGGCACATCAGAACACATTTCAGCAATAAAAGAAATTGGTTTATCTAAGCATCACAGAAAAACATTTTGTCAAAATTTTATATAAAGTAACATGGAAAATAATAACATAGAACTAAAAGGTGAATCAGCTACAATAGCGGAGGTTAAAAATTTCAAAGATGCCGAATGGGTTTTTCAATTCGATGACGAAGCTCCTGTAGTATTTGCATGGAGCAATAGCTCAGAAGAACCTGGAGAAATTACAATTACTTTAAAGCCAAACGAAAAAAGTAGGATAACATTCACCAATGCAAATGGATCAAAAGTAATGAGCCTTTATTCTCGTCCAACAACAGAAGAAACTATAAAGGTTAGAGAAAATGCAGAAAGTCAAATAAAATAGGTGATCGCTCGCGGTATATACAACTAAAAAAACAATGAATAATTATATTTTAAATGCAGAACTAATAACCAATAAGAAGTTCACAGCTAACGAAATATTGGATATTAAATTATTAATGGAATCAAGAGAAGATTTTATTATCCTATATAATATATTTATAGATTGCATGGGGTCTAACTTCAATGGATGTTTAGAAATATGCGTTGAGGATGTAGAATTAGATACAGATCTTCAGAATGATTTAGAAAAAGTAGTTAAAGATCTAGATTCTATTATACCAGGAGGTTTATCGAACGATTCAAAAATAGAGTGGACAGCCGGAACACCTGCTATAAACACTGTTTGGTATAAGGATAACGGTAATTGGTTCGAAAGAATTTCTGAATCAGAAAGAGAATTCTTTAGCGATTCAGAGTTCGAAGATGATGACTATGGTAGACCATTCGGAGGTTATAATGATCTTTCGAATGGACAAGAGGGAGATGATTTCTGGTAATAGCCAGTTATTATATATAAGATGTATTGAAGGGTGCCTTTCGTACTTAGTGTCCCGGGTCAATAATGGCCTTAGAGTTGTTAAAAATAGCAGCGATGGGATTTTAAAAAAATAAAAAAGGTAAATGAAAAACAACACAATCGGAGTAAACAGTACTCCAAAACCACAAGCTTGGGTAGCCGTATCCAATAACAGACAAAAAATCTACGGCGCAAAGGATGATCTAGTTTATCTAGACAATGGACAAGAGTTTCAAATTGAACTATATAATCCAACATCAATATCCTATTTAGCTAAAATCTATCTTAACAGCAAGTTGATTAGTAGTTCTGGTTTAATAATTAAACCTGGACAAAGATACTTCTTGGATCGTTACATTGATGATAAGAAGAAATTCTTATTTTCGACATACGAGGTTGATGATACGGAGGAGGTTAAAGAGGCAATCAAAAACAACGGTAAGATAAAGGTTGAATTCTATCCAGAACACACGGGTTACGGCACGATTTCAGCATGGACAACAACTTATGTTACTTACCCTGAAATTCGGATGCCGTATAATCCAGGAACATTTAACCCGATTATTTACGGCGGGACAACAACTAACAACGTTTATCTATCCACCACGTCAAGCACGTTAAACGTAGGATCTAATACTTCATATACATCAGGAGCAGGATCTTATTTTACAAACCGCTCAGTCGCAGGTTCAATTGAAACAGGAATGGTAGAGAAAGGTGGGAAATCAGATCAGAACTTTGGTAATGATTCTGGTAGCTACTCTTGGTTTTGTAGCTACACGTCGGAATATCAAATTCTCCCAAGATCGGTTAAACCAGTAGAGGTTACTGAGCTCAGAGAATACTGCACTGGTTGTGGAACCAGGTCAAAGAAAAAAAGCTGGAAATTTTGCCCTAACTGTGGCGAATCTCTAGATCAATAAAATTTCGTACAAAGGCACCCCTTCAATACACTTTTAACGCAAATTTTATTTGACCTTCGTAAAATACCAAAACATTGAGAGTTTTTTACATTGCAATTCTTTCTTTGGTAGACCTATAATAAATGTAATATAAAGATTAGATATCGGAATAAAATCGATCATGCGAAGATAGATAGTACTAAAAAACATTAATGAAGAAATTAATATTATTACTATTATTACCTTCTTTGGCATTCGGACAGGAGCTAAGAGAAGCGGTTAAGGTAAAAACTCCAATATATGAAGTGATATACAACGAAAAATTAGAACAGCCTACTTGGATACAGTATATTGTTCAATGTCCAGACGGGACAGCTTCTAGAGCAGGTATGGATTTTTATACTAATGACTCAATTAAAACATCAGATAATGACGATTACGTAAAAAATCTCTACGATAAAGGTCATTTAGCACCTGCAGCAGATTTCAATTGCACTAAGGATATCTTATATCAAACATTTAGTTATTTGAATTGCGCTTTGCAAAACCAATATTTAAACAGAGGGGTTTGGAGAATGTTAGAGGAATATGAAAGAGAATTAGCTAAGACTGAGAAAGTTACAGTTACTATAACTCTCGTATTCGATAAAAAATCAATCAAGCTACCAACCGGATCCACTGTTCCTAATGGATTTTACAAAACGATATATTTAGAAAATTCTAAAAAAACAATAAAATATTATTTTCCAAATGAAGCACCGACTAAGCCCAAATACACAGATTACTCAATTAAATAATTGAAATAGATATATACATAAACATTAAAAAAAAAATTAAAAATGGAAAGAATAGTATCATTTGAAGACTTCAAGAAAAAAGCTACAGAAATAGCAGAAGACCATACTATGGAGGGAGACCACGAAAAACAGCACTATATGTTTTTCCAAAATCTAGCTTCGATTAAACATTACGTAGACGAGATTATGAAAATGAATCCCGATGATGTTGACAACCTTATTAAGAACGGACATGATTGGGCTGCGGATCACATCTCTACTTCTAAAGACGACGTTCAGGAAGTTGCTGAATGGATCAGAAACGAAATGAGAGAAATGGGTGAACAAGGCGAAGAGGAAGAAGAGGAATCTGGAGAAGAAAACGGAATGATTGAACCAGAAAATATCAAGATCGAAATAGAAGGTGACGACGATAATGTTGAGATAGAAGACGGGGAGAAAGAAGAGACTGAGGAAGAGGACGAAGACGAATAACTAAAATATCAATAATAATTAAAACCAGATTTATCTGGTTTTTTTTGTGGAACTTTGTATCGGTAGTAATCTATGAAAAAGAATAATTATTTATGAAAGTACAGTTTACAGACACATTTGGTGATAGCATCAAAAGATTAATGAGACACAATACATGGTGGTATAAAACATACTCACTATTTAGATACGACATTCCGAGATTCTTAAAGAATGTTTGGAGATTTAGAAAGCCACTGGCAAATTACTACTGGTGGGATCATCATGCTTTACTCGAATTTATGGAAATAGGCTTTACCGACATGGGCGAAAAGATGGAAAAATACGGAAATGAGATTGATGTTACTAGGCTAAAAAAGATTAAAGCTATCAAGAGAGCTGCAGAGCTTATTAGAAACTATAACGAGGATTTGTATACAGAGATGGCAGAGGCAGAATTAGGAGATGTTGTACACCACGATTGGGAATTTGAAGATGTAGAGGATAAAGATGGATGTTATAGATTGGTCGATAACGAAACTGAGGAGGAGAAGAATCATAATAAAAAGGTGTTTAAAAGATCCCACGAAATAGGTGAGCAAGAATGGAAAGAACTATGGAAAATTATAAGAGGACAGGATCACAAAAAATATGAAAAATTATCAAAATCACTAACAGAGGAAGAGCGCACAAAAAGTGATCATTATTACGAATGGTTTGACGGAACAGGCCTTCGTGGATGGTGGGATTAAAAAATACAAATGTCGGACACCAAACACAACGAAAAAACCATCCAGAAAAATCTAGAGAAAAGATTTGACAGCGGAAATATAAAGTACACGGTAGGAAATCTGTATCTATTTAAGGAGGATTGGGAAACTGATTTTCTGGTAGTTCAGAAAAACGGATATTGTTATGAGATAGAAATAAAAATCAGCAGATCTGATTTCTTCAATGATTTTAAAAAGAA
>Ga0315905_10008663_pt1 | contig 10296 bp, 7 predicted proteins | sample LakEriMetagenome_5_FD_203522 | JGI IMG/M metagenome (GOLD analysis project Ga0315905, IMG submission 203522) | Freshwater fungal communities from buoy surface, Lake Erie, Ohio, United States - Buoy 4 MA121 | ecosystem: Environmental > Aquatic > Freshwater > Lake | place: USA: Lake Erie, Ohio... | reverse complement strand
GTGTTCGAGCGTGTAGCAGGCGTAGCGGGTCTGTCCCGCCGCGCGCGAGAACTCGGCCGAGACTCTCTTGCCGTACTCCTCCAGAGTGCGACACGCCTCCTGCACCCGCTTGAAATCGGCCCGTACCACGTCGGTCAGCGACTGTCTCCGCAGCTCGCGCTGGGTGTGCAGCGACGTTCCAATGTCACCCCGGGTGTCGCGGGCCGCCAGACGCGGCGCGGGGGCCAACAGTTGCTCGGTCTGGGCAAATTGATGGCGGCACTCTTTGAGTCGTTCCGTGAGGTGGCGGTCATTCAGGGCAAACCGCACATAGTCTTCGATCACACGCAGACCTTCCCGCACCCGATTGGCGGCGGCGTCGAGAATGCGGTAGAGGTCGGACTGATCGGTCTGCGGAGCGGGAGCAGGTTCCAGACGCACACCAGGATCGAGTGGTTCCGTGGAATCTCCCGTCTGTTCGGTCACCTGCTGCAGGACCGTCTCGGTCCCCAGAGTGAGTTCCGCCAGAAGTGGGGTGACTGTGGAGGAGACCTGCGTCAGAGCCAGCAGCAGATGCTCGGTTCCAATCTCCAGATGTCGCCCCAGATTGCCGACGTGGTCGCGGGCGGCGACCAGCACCTCCACCAGAGTGGCAGAGTGTGCGAGGGAAGCCGGTCTCCCCGCGCGGGAGGTCTCGGACGAACCGGTTTCCTGCCAGCCGGCCGCCAGGGGAAAGTGCCGGGCGAGTCGATCCGGCGAGAATCCCCGGTCGGCCAGGATCGCCGCTCCCCGGGACTCATCGAGCCAGATCGCCCAGAGCAGATGCTCCGCCTGAATTTCCGGAGCGTGTGCGGCGTGGGCCAACGCAGCGGCCAGTTCCATCACACGGCGACTGCCTTCCGTCAGGGGTGCGTTCATGAGAACCGGGGTGAGCGGGGGGGGAGCCAAACAGGCGGACCAGCAAGAGAGAGCAAAAGATCATACTGAGCCGGGAGAGAGCGAACAGGAGACACCAGTTCTTGTCTTGCTGTTGTCTGGAGCGTGAGTGGGGTGAGAGTGGGGGAGAACGGAACGCGGTGGCCGTTGGACGCGAGTCCGTCGACCATCGATCGGTTCAGAAGGATTCGGTCGGAGCGCGCAGGAGGGGCGTGGGAGAGGGGGGGCGGAATTCCGGAATCGAACTGTCTCCGATCACAAAACCCGGTATACTGCCTGTTGAGAGGTTGGTTGAAAGCCCGAGTTGTCCCCGCTGGAGCCTGATCCACGTGTCTGCTGCATTCCTCAAGATTGCGCGGCAGTGGTCTCATGGGGGACTGGTTTTGGCGCTGCTGTGGGTGACTGCCCAACTGCCGGTGCCTGTGCTGCATGCGCATGGTCGCCATCCTGCGGCCCCCCATGAGCTTCCGCTGGGGCAGCATGTCGAGCGGTGCCATGGGGGCGAGTTGTGGGCCGACTTTCTCGATTGGCACATGCATTGGTTCTCTCCACAGACAGTGCGGAAGGGTCTGGGGGAGACGCCGGGAGACGCCCCGGAGAGCTCTCCATCCCCCGGTGAATGTCCTGCCCTGGGCACCCAGGATTTGGGTTTAAGTCAGTTGATGGCGTGGGCCAGCTCGGTGAGTGATGCCCGGTCTGGGTTATTGTCGATCGTGAGCCGGATTGTTCCCCCGACGAATGCTCCCGGGGGGAAATATGGTGCCGCTCATTCGTGTTCTTGGTATGGCAGTCCCCACATCCGGCTTTGCCAAATGCAGACGTGGCTCTGTTGAGTCGCGGCTAAGTGCTCTTGCTTCGTCGATACCGCGTTGAGGTTTCGGCGATTGCTGTGACGAGTTGTCCACCGCAGCCGGATGGCTGGAGCGGTGGGACTGGGGAGCTTTGGCACCAGGTCCGCTTGGAACTTCGCGGGAGATTTTGGCATGACTTCGACAATCTCGGTTTCCCGCCTGTGGTGGATACCGGCTGTGATCTGTCTGGGGGTGGGGACATGGCTGGGGCAGCGCTGGTCAAAAACGCCAGCCGCCCCCATCGATGTCAGCCAACCCGCCGAACCAGTCTTGCAGAGCGAGCCGGGGGGTGGCCATGTGGAGCTGTCCGGCACCAAGCTGGCGGCAGCCAATCTGCAGATTGAACCGGTGGCGTTGCGGGGTCTCCGACGGACCAGCGTGGTTCCGGGGCGGCTGCAATACGACGATCTGCGCCACGTGGAATTGAAGTCGGCCACGGATGGGATCCTGACCCGAATGCTGGTCAAGCCCGGGGATCGCGTGGAAGAGGGGCAGGTGTTGGCCTGGCTGAGCAGTCCGGAGGTTGGTTCCGCCCGCGCCGATGTCCTGCAACGGCGGGCGGAACTTGATCTGGCCAGCAAAACGCTCGAGTTTCGCTCGCAGGTTGCCGACAGCGTCGATGTCTTGATCCAGGGCATCGAAGGACGGCAGTCCATGAAAAAACTCGAAGAGCGGTTCCGGGAACGGATGTTGGGGGAATCGCGGGGAACGCTGCTGGGGGCGTACAGCAAGTTCCTGCTGAGCCAGACGTTGGAGAGCAAGGTGGCTTCGGCCGCGGAGACGGGGGCGGTTTCTTCCCGAGCCGTCACCGAGCGGACCAGTGATCGGGAGGGAGCCGAAGAGAACCTCAAGGCGGTTTGCGAGCAGTCCGCCTTCGATACGCAGCGCGAGCAGGAGCGGGCCCGGGCCGACTTTGAAGATTGCCAGAGACGCCACGATCTCGCACGGCATCATCTGAATTCGCTGCTGGGGTATCCCGATCCGAACGAGAGCACCCAGGGAGAAGCCCCCGACCTCTCGCAGGTGGAGATGCGCGCCCCTTTCGCGGGAACCATTGAAGAGAGTGTCTACGGCGTCTCGGAGCGACTGAAGCAGGGCGACCGACAGTTCGTACTTGCCGACACCAGCCGGCTGTGGGTCTCGGCCGACCTGCGTGAAACCGACTGGAAGGCGCTGGGAATCCATCCCGACACTCCGTTGACGGTCGAGTCCCCGGCGTTGCCAGGAGAGAAATTCACCGCCAGGGTGTACTACGTGGGACGTGAAGTCTCGCCTGTTTCGAATGCTGTTCCTTTGGTGGCGAGCCTCGAGAATGGTGAGGGACGCCTGCGTCCCGGTCTGTTCGTGCGGGTGGCGATTCCCCTCGAGGAAGAGACCGAACTGCTGGCGGTACCGGAACGGGGGGTCATGGAACACGAGCGGCGGAAGTTCGTCTTCGTCGACGAGGGGGCAGGGCGTTTCCGCCGGGTGGATGTGAAGACGGGACGTGAAGCGGACGGTTGGGTGGAGATTCGTTCTGGATTGAAGGCGGGCGACCGGGTGGTGACCCAGGGCGCATTCCTGCTGAAATCGGAATTGCTGCTGGAACGGGAGGAATAAGCCCATGTTGACTCGCCTGATTGAATTCTCCCTGCACAATCGGTTTCTGGTCCTCGCGATCACAGCCGTCGTTTCACTCCTGGGATTGGCGGCGGCGTTCAACCTGCCGATTGATGCGGTTCCGGACATGACCAACACCCAGGTGCAGGTCGTCACCGAAGCGGGGCCGTTGTCGCCAGTGGAGGTCGAGAGGTACATCACCTATCCGGTCGAGGCCACCATGAGCGGCCTCCCCAAAATCGAAGAATTGCGCAGTGTTTCGAAGTTTGGCATCTCGGTGGTGACGATCGTCTTTCAGGAAAACACCGATCTGTATCGCGCCCGGCAATTGGTGACCGAACGGCTGCCGGTGGCGAGTGCCCAGATTCCCCCCGGCTATGGAACCCCTCGCCTCGGCCCCCTGACGACCGCTCTGGGAGAAATCCTGCAATTCGAGGTGCGCGGCGACGAGCGGTACACCCCGATGCAGCTGCGGACCATTCTCGATTGGGAAGTCGCCCCCAAGCTGCGCGAGGTGCGCGGCGTTACCGAGATCAACACCCACGGAGGGTATTTCAAGACGTTTGAAGTGCGCCCCGATCCCGACCGTCTGACCAGCTATGGCATCACCCTGGCCGACCTGTTTGAGCAACTTGAGGACAACAACCTGATTGCCGGCGGCGGCTATGTCGTCCATTACGACGAGCAGCGGTTCATCCGGGGACAGGCGTTGCTGACCGACATCGAGGGAATTCTCGAGATTGTGGTGCGGCGCGAACCGGATGGCACTCCCATCCTGGTGCGGGATGTCGCCACGGTCGAGATGGCTCCCATGACCCGGCAGGGAGCGGTCACCCGCGATGGTCGGGGTGAGGCGGTCACGGGGCTGGTGATGATGCTGATCGGCGAGAATTCCCGCGTCGTCGTGACCGCCGTCAAGGAACGGATCGAGCAGATGCAGTCCGCGCTTCCGGACGGCGTCTGGATCGACGTCACCTACGATCGCTCGGCGTTGATTGGCCGCACTCTCAACACAGTCATGAAGAACCTGTTCGAGGGGGGAGCGCTGGTGATCATTGTGTTGCTGGTGATGCTCGGCAGCCTGAGGGCCGGTTTGATCACCGCTTTGGCCATTCCGCTGTCGATGCTGTTCGCCGCCAACCTCATGCACCTGACGGGAATCACCGCCAGCCTGATGAGCCTGGGGGCGATCGACTTCGGGTTGATTGTCGACAGCTCGGTCATCATGGTCGAAAACTGCATCCGGCACATTGCCCACGATCGCGGCCGCAAGAACCGGTTGCAGATCATCCGGGATGCGGCGATCGAGGTCCGCAAGCCGACGATGTTTGGGGAATTGATCATCGCCGTGGTGTATGTCCCCATCCTCGCGCTGCAGGGGATGGAGGGGAAGATGTTCCGTCCGATGGCCCTGACGGTGCTGTTCGCGCTGCTGGGGTCTTTGGTGTTGTCGATGACCTTCATGCCCGCGATGGCTTCGCTGGCGCTGCCGCGCGAGATCGATGAGAAAGACGTCTGGCTGGTGCGGTTCATTCGCCGGTTCTACGAACCGCTGGTCAAACGGACGATCGCCCATCCGGCGCTGACAATCGCCGTGGCTCTGGGAATCTTCCTCGTGAGTCTGCCCGTGGGACGCTACCTGGGGGCGGAATTCATGCCCCGCCTGGAGGAGGGAGATCTGCTGATTGAAGCGGTGCGTCTTCCCACGGCGTCGCTCGAAGGTTCGATTGACATGTCGACCCGCATCGAGCAGGTGGTGGGGGCGTTTCCCCAGGTTCAGACCGTCTTTTGCAAGACCGGCCGGCCCGAGATTGCGAATGACGTGATGGGGGTGCACCAGACCGATGTGTGGGTGCTGCTGAAGCCGCACGCGGAATGGCCCGAACATATCTCCCGGGATGACTTGATCGCCCAGATGTCGGCGAAGTTGAATGAGAGTGTGCCGGGGGTGGCGTTTGGCTTCACCCAGCCGATCGAAATGCGGGTCGACGAACTCGTGGCCGGGGTCAAGGCCGATGTGGCGGTGCAGTTGTATGGCGATGACCTGGCGGTCTTGGGGACGAAGGCCAAGGCGATCGAGCGGGTGCTGAAGACCATTCCCGGGGCGGTGGACGTGAAGGCCGACTATCAGGCGAATCTGTCGACCCTGCGCATCGAGCCCCGGCGCGACGCGCTGGCCCGGTATGGGATCGACGCGACCAAGGTCATGGATGTCGTCTCGGCACTGGGGGGGCGCGAGACCGGGGTGATCTTCGAAGGACGGGCCCGGTTTCCGATCATCGTGAGGATTCCCGAAGAGTGGCGGCGGGACATCAGCCGCTTGCAGCAACTGCCGGTGGCCGCCTCCCGGGGAGATCCCGTCCCTCTGGGAGAACTGGCCGACCTCATTCTCGAAGAGACCCCACCCGCCGTCGATCACGAGCAGATCCGCCGGCGGACCTTCATCTCAGCCAATGTCCGCGGTCGGGACGTGGCCAGCTTCGTCGGGGAAGCCCAGCGGAAAATCGCCGAACAGGTTTCCCTTCCCGCGGGTTATGAACTGCGGTTTGGGGGCGATTTTGAAAATCTGCAGTCGGCCGCGCTGCGCCTGGCCATCATCACGCCGGTGGTGTTGATGATCATCTTTCTGCTGCTGCATTCGACCTTTCACTCGGCCCAGCTCGCCCTGTTGATTTTTCTGGCGGTTCCCATGGCGGCCTCGGGGGGAGTCTTCGCGCTGGCACTGCGGGGCATGCCCTTCAGCATTTCGGCGGGCGTTGGTTTCATCGCCCTGTTTGGGGTGGCCGTGTTGAATGGGTTGGTCTGGGTGAGTGCGGCGGAACACCTCCGGCGTTCCGGAATGCCCGCCGAACAGGCGACCCACGAGGCGGCGGAAGGACGCCTGCGGCCCGTGCTGATGACCGCCATGGTCGCCGCCCTCGGGTTTCTGCCGATGGCCCTGTCAACAAGCGATGGAGCCGAAATGCAGCGTCCGCTGGCCACGGTGGTGATCGGCGGCCTGGTGACCTCGACCTTGCTCACCCTGCTGGTTCTGCCCGCGATCTATCCCTGGTTCTCGCGCGGCCTGCCGGTGGGGCATGCCGACGGAGATCACGGCACCACACCGGGCCACGCGGTCTGAAGACCGGGGGGGGCAGGCTGGTGGTACCAGCCTGCGCCTCACGACATCCTGCCGATCAGCCGCGCGGTCACACTCCTGGCAAGTCAGCCGGTCGGGAGCGGGCCTACAACGGCAGCGGCTGTCCGAGTTGCCGCTCGCGGGCCAGCTCCAACAGCCGGCCACCCAGGGCCACATCTTCGATCGCCAGTCCGACCGACTTGAACAGCGTGATTTGCTCGGACGTCGCGCGGGATGGAGCACGTCCGGCGAGCACGTCGGCCAGCTCGTGCATGTTTTGCCAATCGATGGCTCCCGCCGTCAGCGCCTCGACAAAATCGCCCGCTTCGAGGCGGCATTGCGCCAGGCTGTCGCAGACGATGGTGTCGGACCGCTGCAGCGTGGTGACGTCGACTTCCGCCTTCGTCAGGTGGTTCGAGCCAATGACATTCAAGTGTGTTCCCGGGGTCAACACGCCGCCGTCGAACAGCGGTGTCTGGGAGGTGGTCGCGCAGATGATGATGTCCTTGTCGGCGGCGACCGCCTGGGGCGAACGCTGCGAAACAATGCGGGTCCGGCACAGCTCTCCCATCTCTTCGGCGAAGAGCTGGGCGCGATCGGGTCGCCGCGAGTAAACCTCCACGTGTTCGATCCGCCGCACCTGGCAGATCGCCTGCAGTTGGGTGCGGGCCTGCCCCCCGGCACCAAACAGCCCCACCACCCGGCTGTCGGGTCGGGCCAGAATGGAGGTGGCCACTCCCGAGGCGGCTCCCGTCCGCAACTGGCCGAGGTAATCGGCTTCGATCAGGGCCAGCAACTCCCCGGTTTGGGATGAGTACAGCCCGACCAGGAAGCGCATGCCGTGCGGCGTGGTGGTGTAGCACTTCCAGCCGACCAGGCCGAGATAATCGGCCGAGGCCGACATGCTGTGCAGCATGATCCGCTCTCCCCGTACCCGGGCGCGGGGGACGTTCTGCGCCCGTCCCGTCGCCAAGTGCTGGAACGCCCCTTCAACAGCGGCGAGGGCGATTTCCATGTCGAGCAGTTCGCGGACGTCGGCTTCCGAGAGATACAGCGCGGGCATGGGGAATCCGGAGATGGCAGGCGAACAGTTCGGTCCTGCAGGGGAAGAATGGTGGCAGAAAAACGGTGGGGGAAGGCGGGCCGGAAAGGGTGTTCCCGGCCCGCCTCCTCTGGGCAGACCCTCCGCCAGTGGAAACTGCCAGGTCGGGGAGGTCAGGAATGGGCGGTCACAAATCCGGCCAGCGTGGCGAAGTCGGTTTTCAACGAGCGATAGAGCTGCTGGTACACGGGATGCAGCTCGTCATACGTCCGTTTCGCCCGCGCCTGCGGGGTGTTCTGGTCGATCACCTTGATGGTGGCGTCGCAGGCTTCGGCCACCGTGCGGTACGCCCCGGTCCCCACCGCCGCCAGCAGGGCCACTCCATACGCGGGCCCTTCATGCGAATTGGTGATGGCGGTGGGCAGACCATACACGTCGGCCTGAACCTGTCTCCAGAACGGGCTGCGGGCCCCCCCTCCCGACAGACGCACTTCCTTCACGGGGACTTTCAGCCCCCGGATGATTTCCAGCGAATCGCGCATGGCGAAAGTGGCCCCCTCGATGACCGACCGCGCCAGATGCGCACGGCCATGCCGCAGCGAGAGGCCGATCCAGGCGCCGCGGGCGTTCGCGTCGGCATGGGGGGTCCGTTCACCGGTGAGATAAGGGAGAAAGACGAGTCCTTCGCTGCCCACCGGCGCCTGGCGGGCTTCTTCGGTGATCAGCTCGTAGGGATCGATCTTGTTCTTCTTCGCCCGGGCGATCTCGGCCTGACAGAGTTGATTCCGATACCACTGCAGGCTGCCCCCCGCCGACAACACCACGCCCATCATGTGCCATTTGCCCCGCACCGCATGGCAGAACGTGTGCAGCCGCCCCTGCGGATCGTACTGCACCTCGTCGCTGTGGGCGAAGATCACACCACTGGTTCCCATGGTGGCCGAAACGACTCCCTGTCGGACAATGCCATTCCCCACCGCGCTGGCCGCCTGATCGCCCCCGCCGCCGACCACCGGAACTCCCGCCGAGAGCCCCAGCGCGCGGGCGGCACCCATGGTGAGCCGCCCACTGACCTCTTCCGACTCGTAGACCTTCGGCAACCAGGCGGAGTCGATTTCGAGCTTGGACAGCAGTTTTTTGGACCAGACCCGGTTGCACACGTCGAGCAGCAGGGTTCCCGAGGCGTCGCTCACCTCGGTGGCGTATTCGCCCGTCAAACGCAGCCGAACATAGTCCTTGGGAAGCAGCACATGCCGGACCCGATCGTAGTTTTTGGGCTCGTGGTTTCTCAGCCAGAGAATCTTGGGCGCGGTGAATCCCGTCAAGGCGGGGTTGGCCACCATGTCGATCAGCTTGCGGCGGCCGCCAGCCCGTTTTTCAATCTCGACACATTCGGCTGCGGTCCGCTGGTCGTTCCAAAGCAGGGCCGGGCGAATCACCTGGTCTTCCGCATCCAGGAACACGCTGCCGTGCATTTGTCCCGAGAGGCCAATTCCCGAGATGTCGGACGGCTTCAGCTGGGCCTGCTTGACGACCGACTTGATGGTCTTGACGGTTGCCTGCCACCAGTGCTCCGGATCCTGTTCGGACCAACCGGGACGAGGGGCCAGCAGGGGATACTCGGCTGTGGCGGAGGCCAGAATTTTGCCATCGCGCCTCATGGCAATGGTCTTGGTTCCGCTGGTGCCAATGTCCACACCCAGGTAAACACTCATTCCGGCCGCCTTCAGCAAACGTGTCAAACCGTTCTGTCTTGCGAGACTGTACCCAACCAGTCCCATGGTCGCCAGTACCGCCTGTCGAAACCCCGCAGGGACTGCCTAGAATCTGGAGAGTCTGGCCCCCGTCCCGTTCTCCTGGCAAATCCGATGGACCTTTCCCAACTTTTTTCGCTGTTTGTGGCCTCCCGTGTCTTGCATGTGACGACCGCCGTTGTGCTCGTGGGAGGGGGCTTTTTCCTGCGTTACGTCCTCATGCCCGCCGCCAGTTCCACGCTCTCCGACGCCGAGCATGACAAGCTGCGGGGCGCCGTTGTGGGCCATTGGAAAAAGTTTGTGCACGGCGGCATTGGGGTGATGCTGCTCTCCGGCCTCTTCAACTACTTCAAGGTCATTCTGGAGGGAACACACAAGGGGGATGGGTTGTACCACGGACTCATCGGGACCAAGATTCTGTTGGCCCTGGGGATCTTCTTCATCGCCTCGGCTTTGGTGGGACGCTCGGCAGGGACGGCCGGCATAAGGCAAAACGCCCGCAAATGGCTGACGGTCAACTTCCTGCTGGCGTTGGTCATCATCGCGATTTCGGGTTTCCTCCGCATGCGCGGGGTTCCGGCCCCCAAGGGAACCGCGGCGGCCGTAACCGCGGTCGCTTCCCCGAAATAGTCACACCGGCTTACACGCCAGGATCCGCCGCGGGGGTGTCATCGGGGGGCAACCCCCGAGCGTCCGGCTCTTCCTCGAATTCCTCATGGGGAACCTGGGCATACGGGGCCAGCAGTTCCACCAGGCGTTGCAGGTGGGTCCCCGTGGCGGTGTGGATGACCACCGACTGCTGCTTGCCGACCGATTGGATCTGGCGAACTCCCCAGCCGTGTCCCTTGAGCCGTTTGCGAACCTGCGAAGCGCCCAGGTTCACCAGCAGCCTTTGACCGTTGATCGGGGGCATGGGTTTCTCTTCACGGGAAAGTCGGCCTGTCGCCTGCAGTCTGGCTCCCGGCCGACAGGGTGGTCCGGGGCCGCACTCCACCCTCCCGGCAGCGGGCTGGACAC
>Ga0315905_10008662_pt1 | contig 10296 bp, 2 predicted proteins | sample LakEriMetagenome_5_FD_203522 | JGI IMG/M metagenome (GOLD analysis project Ga0315905, IMG submission 203522) | Freshwater fungal communities from buoy surface, Lake Erie, Ohio, United States - Buoy 4 MA121 | ecosystem: Environmental > Aquatic > Freshwater > Lake | place: USA: Lake Erie, Ohio... | reverse complement strand
CCGCCGCGGGCGACGACCACGCGCGCGCGCACCGGCGCGGCGCCACCGCCGCCGTCGGCCAGCTCGGCCAGCGGCCGCAGCACCCACCGCCGCAGCTGCCGCGCCAGCGGGCGCGCGCCCCGCGCCTGCGACCAACCCGCGCGCGCCAGCCACGCCCGCGCCGCCTCGTCCACGTCGAGCGCCACGCCCAGCCGCGCCGCGGCGGCGCGCGAGATGCCCTCGAGGCGCGCGTCGACCAGGCGGCGCATCGCCGCCGGCGACAAGGGGCCCAGGGGCACGACCTCGTCGACGCGCGCGGCCAGCTCGGCGAGGGCCTCGGCGGCGCCCGGGTGCCTAGCGGTGAGGACGGGCGGGGGCGCGTCCGACGAGATTGACACGGCGACGGGGGCCGCAGCCGCCGCCGCCGCCGCATCGTCCTCGTCCCCGTCCCCGTCCTCGTCGTCCTCGGCGGCGCCGAGCGCGGCCGCGGCGCCCCCGAGGCCGCCGCCGCTGCTGAAAGCGCGCGCCGCAGCGGCGGCCGCCGAGCGGGCCCGCTTGGGAGGGCTCGAAGAAGGTGAGGAGGACGGCGTCCGTGGTGGCGCCGCCCCCGCGGCCGCCCCCGCCACCCTGGCACCGACCGCCGCCGTCTCTGCCGTGAACACAAACGTGGCCGACGCCAGGCTCGCGCTGTGCCCCGCGCTGTCGCGCAGGCTCCCCTCCTCGAGCGCCTGCAGCAGGAGCGCGAGGACGTCCGGGTGCGCGCGATGCGCGTCGTCCAGCACCACGACCGAGTGCGGCCGCCGGCGCAGCGCCTCGGTCAGCAGCCCCCCCGCGCCGTAGCCCACGTAGCCCGGCGGCGCCCCGATCAGTCTCGCGACGCTGTGGCGCTCGCCGTACTCGCCCATGGGCAGCACCAGGCGGGCGGCGGGCTCGCCAGGGAGCAGGGCGGCGGCGAGGGCGCGCGCCAAGGTGGTCTTGCCGACGCCGTCCGGGCCGAGGAGGAGGAGGGTGGCGGCGGCGCGGCGCGAGGCGGCCGGGGGGGAGGAGGAGGAGCAGGACGAGGAGGAGGGCGAGGAGGCGCCGACGGCGACGCCGCCCGTCACTCCCGCGCCGCCACTTTCGCCGCCGCCGCCGCCAGCACCGTCCGCCTCGTGCTGGAGGCCGAGGCGGGCGAGGCGCAGGGCGCTCGCGACGGCGTCCACTGCGCGGTCCTGGCCAAAGACGACGGCCTTGAGCGTGTCGGCGAGGTGCGAGAGGGAGGCATCGGTGGACGACGCCGACAGCAAAGAGGGCGACAAAGACGACGCCCCAGCGGCGGCGCCGCCCGCCTGCGCGCGGGCGCCCTCGGCCTGCAGCGCCGCGATGACGGCCGCGAGCGGGATGCCCGTGGACGAGGCCACGACCTCGTACACGTCGAGGGGCTGCACGGCGGGCCACTCCGGGAGCGCCGCGAACGATGGCGAGGCGAAGGAGGCGGAGGCGGCGGAAGCAGCAGCAGCAGCAGCGGCCGCGGCCGCGCGCTGCCGTGCCTCCTCCTCCTCCTCCGCCGCCGCCGCCGCCGCCGCCGCCGCCGCCTCGGCTGCTTGTTGCTCCTCCGTCTTTTCGTCGTGCTCGAGCGCCAGCCGCGTCGCCTTGCCCTCGACGCGGTCGACCCCTGCAGGGACGCTGCTGCCAGGGGCCACCGCCTGCTTGCCCCCCTGCCCCTCCCCCTGCCCCTCGCGCATCTCGCGCAGCAGCACGGTCGTCCCCAGCGCCAGGCGCTCGGGCGGCACGTTCAGGAAGCGCGCGCCGCACGACGGGCACTGCAGGCGCACGGCCCCGGCGCCCGGGGGGGTCACGAGCGTCCCGCAGTGCGGGCAGGGCTTTGGCGCGGCGCCCTCGACCTGCGCGCGCGCCTGCGCGGACGCGGCGGCCGACGCGGCGGCGGCGGAATCGGCGGTGCTGGTGGCGGCGGCCGGAGAGGAGGAGGTCGGGGGCGCGGCCGCCGCCGCCGCCGCCGCGAGCTGCGCGAGCCACGGCTGCCTTGTCTCCTGCGGCGGCCGAGCGGCGGTTCCCGCCGCCGTCGCCCCCTTGCCGTCCTGCCCCGCGTACCACCGCTCCGCCGACGCCCGCAGCGCCACGCGCGCCGCGCTCTCGTCCACCAGGTCGATCGCCGAGTCCGGCAGACGCCGGTCCGAGACGAACCGGCGCGCGGCGCCGACGGCCGCGCGCACCGCCTCGCGCGGGATGGCCACGCGGTGGAACGCCTCGTACCGCGGCGCCAGGCCCAGCAGCAAGGACTCGCACGCCACAGGCGAAGGCTCCTCGACGAGCACGGGCTGGAGGCGCCGCGCGAGGGCCGGGTCGGGCTCGATGTGCCGGCGAAACTCGTCCGGCGTCGTCGCGCCCACCAGCTGCAGCCTGCCCCGCGCGAGGGCCGGCTTGAGCAGGTTGGCCAGGTCCAGCCCCCCCTCGGCGTTGCCCGTGCCGACGAGCGTGTGGATCTCGTCGACGAAGAGGACGATCCCGCCGCGCGCGGCGTCGACGTCGTGCAGGACGGCGCGCAGGCGCTCCTCAAACTGCCCGCGGAACGACGCGCCCGCGACGATCGCGGCGACGTCGAGCTGCACCAGGCGCTTGCCGTGCAGGGCGGGCGGGAGCGGGAGCAGGAGCGGGCGGGCGGCGGCGGCACGGGGGGGGGCGGCGGGGGAGGAGGAGGAGGAGGAGGGGGAGGAGGAGGCGGAAAAGGAGGAGGAGGGGGGCGGCGCCTGGGACGCGGCCATCATCTGCGCGAGGCCCTCGGCCACGGCGGTCTTGCCGACGCCTGCGTCGCCGATCAGCACCGGGTTGTTCTTCGTGCGGCGGCAGAGCACCTGCAGCGCGCGCGAGATGACGTCGTCGCGCCCTAGGACGGGGTCGAGCAAGCCCTTGCGGGCGTCCTCGGTGAGGTCGCGGCCGTAGCGCTCGAGGGCCGGGACGGCGCGGTTGCGCGAGGGGGAGCCCGTCGGCACTCGCGGCGACGCCGTGGGGGCCGAGTGGCGCGGCGTGCTGCTGCTGCTGTCGCCGAATTCGGCCGCGAGGGCGTCGGCGGGCGGAGGCGGCGGCGGCGGAGGGGCGGCGGCGGCGGCGGCAAAGGCGCGCGCGGCGGCGGGAGGGGTCCTGGACTCGTTCAGCAGGAGGCGCGCGGCGTGCCACCGTCGGAGCAGGTCGCCGCGACGACGTCCCGCGGCGGCTGCGGCGGCCGCGGGCAGCAGCAGCATTGTGGTCGTCGCGCGCGGTCTCTGCTGTGTCAATGTTGGCGTCGGAACAACTGGTGGTGCGTGTGTCTCGCAATCGCGTCCCGAGAAGCAAGGCGACGGCTCTCGATGCGGCCGATGGGCCAGATGGGTGAGTTAGAGTCAATTCTTGAGTGGTGGGGCGATTGCGGGCGTGGCGGCGACGAGCGCGCGCGCGGGGCTGTTTGTGTCGCTTGCGCGGCGACGTGGCGGCCGATGCGCCGCGCGCGCGCGCCCAAAAGCACGGCGGCCGCCCGGGCACAGCGAGCGCTCTCGCACATCCTCTCTCTCCTCGCCGCAGCAAAAGCAAAACACAACCACACACACACACAACACACGCCCAGCGCATGCTCTTGCGCTGCCCGCAGCGCCTCCACAGCACCCGACGAGCCCCGTCCTCCTCCGCCGCCCGCGCGCACGTGAAACCGCCGGGCTGCACGATGGGCGAAGCCAATGGCGCGTCCAAGAAGGCGCGCACGGCGGGCGGCCACGCGGGCCACTCGACCGTGGTGATCCTGGACTATGGATCGCAGTACAGCCAGCTCATCACGCGCCGCGTGCGCGAGATCGGCGTGTTCTCCGTCATGCTGCCGGGGGACGCCGACATGGTGAGCGCCAACACCCGTGGGGTTGTTGTCCGCTGCGCGCGCGCCGCCACAGCCCCTCGCCGGCCGACGCTCGTCGCGCGCGTCCGTCGTGTTCGCGTCGAGCGCGTGCACCCGCCTGTCGCATCGTCGCGCGCCGCCGGCAACGCCCGCGAACGGGGTCGCTCACGTTCAAACGTGGCCACCCTTTTTTCGCAACGTGCTGGTGGGGCGAGAGGAGGGCTGGTGTTTTTCGTGACCCCGCCCGCCCTCGTCCCGTCCACCCCCGGGGGCCCCGCCCCGCTAGGTCGGCAGCACGTGGACCTCGGCTATCGACCCGCACGATCATCGCCGCGCGCGCGCGCGGCCGCGGCCCCATTCATTCGCCCGCCGCCGCCGCCGACGACGACGACGACGCGCGCATGTGATCGCGCGAGCGCCTTTTTTGCTCTGCGCCCTGCCTCTGTCGCCTGCTCACCTTGCCCCCCGCGACGCCCCTCGGCACGCACCAACACCCAAAACAAACAAATCCCCCCAGGCCCGCATCACCAGCCACGACCCGAAGGTCGTCATCCTCTCGGGCGGCCCCAACAGCGTGCACGTCGAGGGGGCGCCCTCGGTCCCCGCCGGGTTTTTCGAGTGGGCCGCCGAGAGCAAGGTGCCCGTCCTCGGCATCTGCTACGGCATGCAGCTCATCGTGCACCTCCTCGGCGGCACGGTGACGTCCGCGGAGAACGGCGGGGAGTACGGCCGCATGCCGATCGACATCCAGCAGGGGTCGGCGCTGTTCGAGGGCCAGGAGGGCGCGCCGGGCGGCCTCGAGCCGCAGGTGTGGATGTCGCACGGCGACGAGGCCGTCAAGCTGCCCGAGGGCTTTGCGTGCGTCGCGCGCTCGCGCCAGGGCGCGGTGGTCGCGGTCGAGGACAAGGCGCGCCGGATCTTTGGCCTGCAGTACCACCCGGAGGTGCACCACTCGCAGGGCGGCACCGACACGCTGCGGCACTTTTTGCTCGGCGTCGCCGGCCTCAAGGCCGACTGGTCGATGGCCGAGGTGCTCGAGGAGCAGCTCGCGCGCGTGCGCGAGCTCGTCGGCCCCGACGAGCACGCCATCTGCGCCCTCTCGGGCGGCGTCGACTCGACGGTCGCCGCCACGCTCGTCCACCGCGCCCTCGGCGACCGCCTCCACTGCGTCTTTGTCGACAACGGCCTGCTGCGCCTGGACGAGCAGGCGCGCGTGATGGCCACCTTCACGGACCACCTGCACCTGCCCGTCACGTGCGTCGACCACAGCGCGCAGATGCTCGCGCGCCTCAAGGGCGTCAGCGACCCGGAGGCCAAGCGCAAGGCCATCGGCGCCGAGTTCATCTCGGTGTTCCAGACGTTTGCCGACGGCCTCGAGGCGTCGCTGGGCCACAAGCCGCGCTTCCTCGTCCAAGGCACGCTCTACCCGGACGTGATCGAGTCGTGCCCGCCGCCGGGGAGCGACCAGAAGCACTCGCACACGATCAAGTCGCACCACAACGTGGGCGGCCTGCCCAAGGACCTCAAGTTCACGCTCGTCGAGCCGTTCCGCGAGCTGTTCAAGGACGAGGTGCGCGCGCTCGGCCGCCTGCTCGGCGTGCCCGAGCGCTTCATCGCGCGCCACCCGTTCCCCGGCCCGGGGCTCGCCGTGCGCGTCCTGGGCGACGTGACGCAGGGCGACGCGCTCGACGTCCTGCGCGAGGTCGACGAGATCTTCGTCAACACGATCCGCGAGTTTGGCCTGTACGACGAGATCTGGCAGGCCTTTGCCGTCTTCCTGCCGATCAAGAGCGTCGGCGTGCAGGGCGACCAGCGCACGCACTCGCACGTCGTCGGGCTGCGCGCGGTGACGAGCGCCGACGGCATGACCGCCGACTGGTACGCGTTCTCGCCCGAGTTCCTGCGCGAGGTGTCGACGCGCATCTGCAACAAGGTGCGGTCGGTCAACCGCGTGGTGTACGACATCACGTCCAAGCCGCCCAGCACGATCGAGTGGGAGTGATCAAGCCCGGGGGGGGGGGGGCTCGCTTTTTCCCTCCGGGGCGGAGGCGCGCCGGGGGGCGGGGGGGGCAGAGAAGCGCGTCGCTTCGGGCAAAAAGGTGGTGGCGCGCGCGCGCGAGCCCCCTCTCGCTGCTTTCTCGAGCTCTCACTTCGAGACGCTATACAACGCATGCGGCTGCTGCCGCTTTTACTCTCTCTCTCTCTGTTTTTTTTACCGTGTTCCCGCTCCTCGAACAACACGTGCCTCTGCGAAACGCCCGCCGAGACGAGCGCGTCTCGCGCGACAGCCCCCGGCCGACCAAGCCGCCCCGCCGCCGCCGCGGCGACGACGCCCTTTCTTGTGACGCCCCCTCGATCGCTCTCCGCCTCGCTCGACGATCGATGCGCTCTCTCCCTTGGCGCGATTGCTGACGGTCTCTCGCTCTCCAGCGTCGCGGCCTGTCAACTCTTACGACGACGAGGACGACGACGACGACGACGACGACGACGACGACGACGACGACGGACACCCCTCTCGCTCTCTCTCGACCCCTTGCCCGCATCGTTGCGCACGCGCGCTCCACACTTGCGCGCGCGCGCGCGCGCGCCTCCCGTTACTAGCTCCTTGCGGTGCTCTACATCGTCGGGCTCGTCCTGCTGTGCGGCGATCGACCAGCATCGGGACCCGAGCGCGTGCGTGTGACGCAAAAGCCGCTTGCGCCTTGCGGCCCTTCCGCCCCACCACACGCGCCGCGGAGAGAGAGGGTCGGACCGCCCGAGCTGCCGACGTCCGGCCCCTCTCCAGTGACGTGAAACGCTAGTATTGCGGCTCCGACCCCTGCAAGGGCGGGCGGGGGCCAGAGGGGGCACGAGAGAGGAGCAGCTGTCGAGGTGAGAGCCCTTTGCCAAAACGCCGGAAGCGTCAGTTGGACGATGGGCAGCCCGGGACGATTGCTTCGATGCGCCGGCGCGGTGCGCCCTAGGGCCGTGACCACGCGCGCCGCGCGACCCGCGAACGACCATCGCCCGCTGCGTCCGAGCGCCGTCGATCGCCGTCGTCGCTCAACGCTGCCCCCCATCGACCGCCCCCCGCGCACCGACCCCCCGCAAGAACAACCACACACAGCAACAACCATGGAGGCCCTGCTCTACGGCGACACGCTCGACCCCTTCCCCTCGATGCCGGACGCGGCCGGCACGACGGCCACGCACGCGCTGCTGATGGACGACGCGTTCGGGGGTGGTGGCGGCCTCGTCGAAGCCGCCAAGCCGCCAACGGCCGCCGCGCCCGGCGTCGCTGCTCCTCCTCTGCAAGCCCCGCCGCCGCCGCCGCCGCCGCTGCCCCATCCCCAGTTTGCCCTGCCGTCGCCGTCCGCAGCCGCCGCGGTGGCGGGCGACCGGCTGGCCTCCTACGTGCGCGTGCCGGTCGGGTTCCACACCGACAGCGCCGACCTCAAGCGCGAGCTCGGGCTGCTGCTGCTCCCGGACGGCGGGGGCGGCCGGGCGGCGGCGGCGACGTCGACGCCGCAGCGCGAGCCCGCGGTGCTTGGGCTCGTCCCGCCGCGCCTGAGCGAGGTGCGGCTCGAGGCCGAGCGCATGTCCCGCATGCGGCAGGAGGCGGCAGAGGCGGCCGCGCGCGTCCTGCTGTACCAGCAGCAGCAGCAGCAGCGGCAGCAGCAGCAGCAGCAGCAAGCGGCGGGGCCGCCGCACGCCGGCCCCGCGCCGTCGCCGCCGGCCGGCCCCGCGCTCCCACCACCGCCGCCGCCGCCGCCGCCCACGCTGCACGAGCGCGTGACCGCCGACCTGCGCGCGCGCGGCGGCGACGAGCCCGCCCAGCTCGCCGCGCTCGAGGCGCGCTTCGCTCTGCGCGCGGGCGACCTGGCCGCGCCGCCCGGGCGCGGCGCGCAGTACCTGCTGGCGGGCGGGGCCGAGGGGCGCGACTCGGCCGCGGCGCAGGCCGCGCGCCTGCGCGAGCAGCCGCCGCCGCAACAGCAGCAGCAGCAGCAGCAGCAGCAGCAGCAGCAGGGGGCCAGCAGCAACTGGACGCGCGTGCCCGTCGTGTCCGTGCCCTGCCTCGCCGTGACGTCCATGCCCTTGCCCGAGCCACAGCCGCAGCACCACCAGCACCACCAGCACCACCAGCACCAGCAGCGGCGACCGCCCGCCCCTCCGCTGCCGCCGCCCCACCCCGCAGCGGCAGCGACGGTGGCGGGCCTCGTGCAGCTGCTCGCGCCCGCCGCGGGCGACCCCCTCGGCTTCGAGGCCGCCGCCAGCGTGCGCGTGATGCAGCCGGGCGCCCGCCTGCCCTCGCGCAAGGACCTGCAGGCGGCGCGGCGCGCGTCGGCGTCGTCGCTCAGCGGCAGCGGCGGCTCGAGCAGCGGCGGCGGCGGCGGAGGAGGAGGGGCGGCTGCGGGAGGCGGCGGGCGGGCGTCTGGCGACGACTTGGCCGGGGGGCCTTCGTCCGCCAACAACGGCGCGCTGAGCGGCGCGGCGACGTCGACTTTGGCCCCTCTTCAGCAGCAGCAACCTCCACGCCCCCGCGCGCAGCAGCCGCCGCACCGCTCGCGCCAGCAGCAGCTGCAGCAGGAGCAGCAGCGTCGGCAGCGCGAGCTGCACCAGGCGATCGTCGCCGACCTGGCGCGCGCCAAGGCGCTGCTCGAGCGCGGGGCGAGCGGCGCCGCGGCCCCCATCGCCGCTACCGAGCTGCGCGCCGAGCTCGAGCGGCTGCGCCAGCAGGCGGGGACGCCCGCGGCCGCGCCGTCGGACGCCCAGGCCGCCGCCGCCGCCGCCGCCGTCATCGCCGCCATGCCGCAGGCGCTCGTCGACAGCCAGGTCGCGGTGGCCGTGCACCCTCTGACGCGGCACGCGGACGCCGGGGTGGCGGCGGCGGCGGCGGCGCTGATCCAGCACTGGCGGGAGGTCGTATCCGAGGCGGTGCGGCGGGGGCAGCAGCCGCAGCAGCAGCAGGGCGCGGCCGCGAGCGGTAGCGGCGGCGGCGGCGGCGGCGCTGCCGCGCCGAAGCGGGCCCCGCGCGGCAGCTCGGGCAGCGGCGGCCAGCAGCAGCCGAGGCGCGCCTACCACTTTAACTTTCAGCAGCGTGGCGCCCAGCAGCAACAGCCGCAGCAGCAGCAGCCGCAGCAGCCGCCGCAGCACGTTGGGGTGGCGGCGGGGGTCGTGGCAGAGGCGGCGGCGGCGGCGGCGGCGGCTGGGGCGGCCGCGCCCTTTCGACAGCAGCAGCAGCAGCAGCAGCAGGTCCCGTCCCTGCCCCCGCCGGCCGCCCCCCAGACCCTCTACTACGGCAGCGTGCCCATCCTCGCCCCCCCGCCGCACGCGGCCGCCGGCGCAGCCGCCGCCACCAACGCATTTGCCGCCGCCGACGACGACCGCCGCGCCGCGGGCGGCGTCATGGACGAGAGCGGCACCGTGTGCTACTACGGCGCGCCCCCTGCGGCGGAGCAGGGGGCGGTCGTGGTCATGAAGACAGGCGGGGGGCCCATGGACCCAGGCCTGGCGCCGCCCCCCTTCTTTTACCAGCAGCAGCAGCAGCAGCAGCAGCAGCCCCCGGCGCCGGCGTTCGCGCACGCGCCCGGCGGCGGTGGTGGCGGCCGCGGCCGCGGGCGCTCGACGACGCCGTCGCCCCAGTCCGGCAAGCGGTCGCGCAAGCACGGCGGCGGCGGCGGCGGCGGCGGCTCTGCCGCCTCGTCCGAGGGCGGCGGCGGCGGCGGCGGCGGGAGCGGCGGCGGCGTGCGCATGTTCAGCAAAACAGAGATCGACGCGTTTTTGGCGGCGCTCGCGCGACACGGCCGCGACGACGAGGCCATCGCGGCGGCCGTCGGCACGCGCACCGCCAAGCAGATCCGCAGCTTCTTCCACAACCACCGTCGCGCGCTCAAACTCGACGACATCCTGCTCGCGAACGGTCACGCGCTGCGGTCGCCCGGGGCGGGCGGCGCCGGCGGCGGCGGGAGGCGGCGGCGCGGCGGCGGCGGCGGCGGAGGCGGCGGGAGCGGCAGCGTGCAGGACTCGCCGGCGGCGGGCGCGGCCCGCAGCCCTAGCCGGCGGGGCTTGGGTGGTGGCGGTGCGGGCCTGATCACGAGCGGGGACGAGGCGGACGACGAGGTCGGCGGCCTGGACATCGAGGAGGGGGAGGACGGGGCGTGAGAAAAGGGGTGGTGTGTGTGTGTGTGTGTCAAGCGGGAGGGGGCGCCTGGCGGCCGCCGCCGCTCGGCGGGGGTTGATGACGATTTGACGTGCTCTCTCGCTTGCCCTCTCTCGCTCTTTCGTTTCGACCAGTTGTGCAGAGATATATTTACAATATTTGCGCACGCAGACAGGCATGTCAAAAGAGGCGACGTCTTGCACACGAACGCGACTCGATTCTGTACCGAAAGGACGGGCGCGCCGAGATGGGGGGGGGGGGGGGGGGGGCGGCGGGGCGCCGGGCGGGCGGGGGGGGGCAGGGGGGGGAACGGACAAGA
>Ga0315905_10008657_pt1 | contig 10300 bp, 9 predicted proteins | sample LakEriMetagenome_5_FD_203522 | JGI IMG/M metagenome (GOLD analysis project Ga0315905, IMG submission 203522) | Freshwater fungal communities from buoy surface, Lake Erie, Ohio, United States - Buoy 4 MA121 | ecosystem: Environmental > Aquatic > Freshwater > Lake | place: USA: Lake Erie, Ohio... | reverse complement strand
ATCCTATTTCAATATTATCATTCACACCTAATTCTGTAATTATATTTGATTCTATAATATCTACACCATAAGAAGATTCTGTGATGAAGGTATCGAAAGCATTTAAAGATGGTGGATTGGTGATAACAGAAAATATCAAACTACCATACCCATTGAAAACAATATCATAAGTCAATCCATTAACAGTAATTGTGTGAGTGTCTCCAATTTCTGAAAAAGTATATTCTTGATCTCCTTCAAAATCAAATACTAACAGATTATTATCATTTTTCACAATAAACTCTTGATCTTGTATAACCACATTTCCAGTATCTCCATTTTCTCCATTAAATTTTATATCCAAATTTCCAAATGTCGGAACTGTTATAGTGACATCCTTTTCTAACTCTATTGACGAAACATCATATTCACTTTCAATAAATCCTCTAAGAACTGCTTGTCTTATAACTGTATTTGTTTGACTCTTTCCCAAAAGCCAATTGAGGGAAAAATGAACACAATCGGTATCAACTATTCCAATTCCTTGATATGATAGTCCTGTAAAACGATCCGGTGCATTTCTATTCAATCTCCACAATAAACTCAACCATTTTTGAAAATTTATAGATATCCCATATGGATTTTCTTTCGTTATTTGGTAATTAATATTTATAATATATTGTCGAAATATATAAATAGCGTAATAAACCGAAAAATTTTCATTAATAGTTGGTCCGAACCCCTTTGAAATATTGTCTATATGCGGTTTAAATTTTTCAGTAGCATAATTAAATTTGTTTAATACTGAATCATTTATCATTTCATCTGGAATTTTAATACTGAATTTTGTATTAAATACATTTTGCCAATAATCTGGAGAATAAGTTGTCCCACCCAATACAGCATTATTTCCAAAATTTGAAGCTATTGGTGTTACTTTACAGTTTGCGTTATCATAAAATTGCCTAACCCCATCAATAAAAATTTTTGGCATATTATCAAAATTGCTTGGATTACCACAAGTAACGAGTTTATAAATTTCTGTTCCCCTCAAAGAAAGATAATAATTTGCAGAATTTAATATTGGAAGTGGTATATTATCATTCAAATTTGATAATATCAATGTTTCATTATCTGTTAATTGAATATTATTCTTGTTTTTAGTGTATACATCTCTAAGATACGTTACATTTTTTGACAAAAAAATCGTTTGATCAATTGATTCTGCGATATAAGCCAATTTACACATATTACACACAACATCTACAGAAACATTTTCTGGTATAATTCGAAGATATGATCTTGTCGCACTTCTGAATTTATTTTCAAACCTATAAACATCATCCAATGTAGATTCTATTTTTTCGGCATATTCTAAACTTGGAATTAATTCATCTTCGTTATCCGAAATTATTGTAATACCAAAATTCTGAAGATTTAAATATTCATGTATTATAAATACTTTAAATATTTTTTTATTTGAACATTTATTTATATATAATTCAACAACCATTTGTTGAGTAGCTCTAAATAAAGAATTATTGCTTGGAGATTCTGCATTTAATAGTTCAGTTGATGGTTCTTCTTTAAATTCCATGTGTATGGGCAAACTTCTGTATACCAATCCCTCTCTTATATCTGATGTGGTGTATGGTAATAACTTTAAACAAGCAACATTCCACCCATAACGACCAATAGCAATTAACCCAAATTCATCATCAACACCATCTAAAAGATCAGTGTTTTCATCCCAAGTAGAACCTAAAAAATTTTCTTGCCAAAATAAAACATTTATATCTTCGGGAAGTTCTTCTATATCGTTTGGATCTTTGACACAAACTAATTCATCTTCAAAATATGTTTCAAAAGTTCCGTATGGACAACTTGGTGTTTCTTGGGATAGTGTCAATTGTTCACTAGTATATGGAAGATTCTCGAAATTTGTAGCCCATACAAATGTCCAGATATCAAGATCATCATCCCATGTTAATGTAGCACTAAGAGTAGCGGTTTTTATATCGTCAGGTCTTAATGGAATTAAGTCTAAACTATTGCAATCATCATAAAATAATAATTTTGTTGTTACCTGTCCGATATATTGGCAATCAGCATTTTCATTTTTTTGTAATACAATATCAATCGGAAAAAGAAATGATGTACCCATTTCCAACAATTCCACAAAATATTTTGTAGTTATGGACGCACTCAAAGTCTGAACATCACAAGGACACGCACTAGGTGGTGGTGTGGTTGTAGTTGTGGTTGTAGGAGGAGGAGTGGTGGGTGGTTGCGTTGTCGGCATATTATATCTTTATTTAGGATATGTGGAAATCATTGTTCTATTACATTTCAACGAATACGTTCCAAATGTAATGTTGTTGTATCACCTTCCACATCTTCATGAGACATTTCAAAATTTTCTATTCTTGGTATGAGATGTTTTTTATATAACGATGTTCGATTATTACCTTTGGATGATATTGTTAAATTTCTAACTTCGTAATTATCGTCAAATTCTATAAAAGAATTTGTTATTTCGATTACAGTCGCAAACACTCTAAAAGCATTACCCGAACCAGTTTTTTCTATATTGGTGGCAAAACTTCCATCACCATTATCTTTCTCAACAACACCAAAAGCAATTTCCCAATATTCATTATTGTATCTATTTTGTTTAGCATACCAAATATAAGGTATTCCTGTATCAGTTTTGAAGTGTATTATTTGGACTGGTTGTAACACATCTTTAACATATTCATCACCCGAATCATCCCAATCATCTACAATTTCCTCTGTTTGAAATGTATTTTTCCAAGAATATGGATTATCTAAACTTTCATGTATTTGAAATATTTTTTTGAATGATTTCATAGTATTATTTATTGAATCATAGTTATTAAAACGAGGAAACCCGAAGTTCTTCGGCACTTCGGGTTTCAGAATGATTGAGCTATCGCAGAAATACCTTATAGGTATGTCGATACAGCACCGGGTGTAAACGCTACACCAAGACCTTTAACGATGATCAAGTGGTAATACAGATCAGCACCGAAGATGTTGTTCACAATTCCGTAGCGGGTCATCAGACCAACACGGGGAGCGAAATCGTTCGGACCGATAGTTCTTTGCACCATAATGGGGATATATGGGCAATAGATGATACCAGTGTCATAGTATTCAGAACCTTTGTAACCCAACAGTGCATATTCAACAGGCTCAGTGCGAGTTGGGGTATATGCATTTTGTTGTCTATACAAAGTAGAATTCTGAACTTCAGTTCTTGTGTCACGATAAACCGTAAAGCGACTTCCGACAGTTCCTACCTTCGCCACACCAACACCAGTCGTGGAAACAGTTCCAGTGATTTCAAATGTTTTGAAATCTGGAAGCATTTCGAGAATGGAGCAAACACGAGGAGTTGCGATAACAAAGTTAGCGGCACCTCTACGGTTACGAGCAGCCATACGACCAGCTTCGATAATGAGACGTTGATAAAAAGTGATATTTCTCTCAGCAGTCCAGCGACCATCAGCACTTACTGGACTCCAAATGGAGAATCCAGCACCAAAACCTGCATTAAATGCGGTTTGGATCATACGCATCACAACTTCACGGTCGATTTCAGCTTGGATCTCATACGACATAGCATTCGTAAGTTCACCATCGATATCAATACCGTTCATGTTTTTGATGTCCTGCTCCAATTCGACAGCCCAGCGAGTAGCAAGGCGACGAGTTCCGGCTTCGACGGAGGTTTTTTCGAACTTCAATTCGATTTGAGGGATTTTACCAGTCAATTCGTAATTTTGAAGAAGTTCGGCAACACCACGGTCTTGATCTGCAAACGTCCAGTGATCGGGATTACCCGTAAGGAAGGCTGAAGATGCGCCAGTGAAGCGAGTGTCAAGAAGTTGATAACCAAGTTCGGAATAAGGAAGACCACTGTTACCGCTAAGTAGCGGGTTGAGGGTACCCATTCTAGTGCCAGTACCACCCTGCGTAGAATATCCGTCGATACCACCATTACTGAGAGTATCGGCTTGATAAGCGTAACGAAGAGCGAAAGCAAGTCCAACAGGACCAGCCATAGGCTGAACACCAACAATTTCGTTGGAGATCAATTCAGGGAAAGTGCGTCGAATCATCGGAATGAGGATTTTTGGAAGGCGAGCATCGCCACCTGCGTAGTTATCTCCGTTAGGGGAAACGTTGGGACCAGAGGCTCCAATACTTCCACCTGCGCCGAAAATACCACCAGAAGAAGCGATATTGCTTTCTTGGATACACCATTGCTCTTGGTTCTCAAGAAGCATGGCAGCGCACTTGTAGACATGTTCATTTTGGATGGGCTTGACTGTATCCGAGGAGTAGTCGAGAACCTTCCGCCATTTTGCCATAGCGCGATTTACCTTACTTTCATTGAGTTGAGTTTGAGGAATGTTCATATGTGATTGACTTTCTATTTCTTTCGTTCAGGGTATTACTACCCTCATGGTGCTGGGGAAAATTTTTAGAACCTTGACTGTTTCATTACTGCAACATAAGGATCTTCTTCCTCTACATCTTTATTTATCTTTTCCGTAACAATTTTTTGTTCGTGGATAAAATCTGGTTGGTGTTTACGATCTTTCAGAGCTTCTTCTTTGATCGTTTCACGAGTTCTTTTCTCTTGTTTATCGAAGAGACGAGAAGTATAATCGAAGTTCTCTTTAACAAATTCTAAGGATTTGTCTTTCAGAGCATTCGAGATAAATTTGCGTTTTGCATCGGAGTATGATGCAACTCTGTTTTCGATGAACAATTGTTTCTCAGCAGAATCTTTTTGTTCTTCCAAAATCTTGGAGATCTTTTTGAGTTGAGCATTTTCTTTGCGTAAAGAATCCAATTCTTTTTTGCCTTCCATGACAGGTGCAGCAATTGCTTCATTCATAACCGAAAGATCGATTGCAAAAACTTTACGAAGATTTTCCAACACTTGATATGCGGTTTTGTTTTTAACAGCTTGTTCAAAATCTGCTTTAGGAATTGATTCGCCAATGAATTCATCGATGAATGCTCCAACAGATTCAACAATTTGTTTTTTGAAATTCGTCATTTCAAAATTTTGGTCGCGCTCATATTTTTTGATGACTTTCACCAATTTGGCAGTGCGATCTTTATCAACCGATTCCACAATGCGAACCATTTTTTTGGTATGATCCTGATCAATTGTTTTAATTAGTTGTTGCAACTTTTCAGCATATAGTTCGTCTTGCTCCAACAAAGCTGCTTCAACAGCTAATTCCACTTTGTCGTTGATAGCTTTCTCAATAGCATTAATGGATTCTTCGGACAGAATCTTTTGCACATCTTCAGAGAATAAATTCTTCAAATTTTTCTTCATAAATTTATTTAGTAAATAGTGGTTTATTTATTTCGTTTTGGATGCGTAATTGTAATTTTTTTTGAATTGCGTCTTTTAAGTATGCACCAGCTTTTGCATAATCTTTATCCAAAGTAGCATCCACAAATTTAACGATAGACTCTTTAATACAATTATTCACAGTCTTACCACCTTTTTTCTTAGTTCCTTGTTTTTTATAACCGTCCCAACATTGCTCTTCTTCTTCTTTGAAACCTTTTTTATTACGTTCAAAAGAACCTTTTCCTTTTTTTGGTTTTTCGACTTTGGTTGCTGGAGCAAACCGTTTGCGATCCTTCACTTTAGGACCGTCAAAAACATGTTTGCCTGTTTTTTGCATATCTTTATATGTTTTACCCATATTTTTATTTAGTTAAATTGCATTTACGAATTTGATGATTTGGTTACGAAGATATTCATCAGCATCTTTTCTTGGAATAGTTGCCAATGCTCTTTCAAAATTTTCATATACTGGTTCATAAACACCAGCATCTGCCATGATCCATTCTTTGGATTCCAAGATACCGTTTACAAATGCTGTTGGATAACTAGGATCTGCAACGCAATCAAATGCAACGATATGGAGATTTCTAACATAATTTTCACCACGAGCTTCTTCAATTGTTCCTAGACTTCTAGTAGATACACCCAAAGATACACCATTATTAATCAAACCTTTTACAAGGTTTCCACAAGGAAGACCTTCACCATGCAGAATTTTAGATTTTCCATACCAAGTATCTCCTTGTCTATTCAATTCTGTCACCATGTGGCAAGCTCTTTCTGGATTCACTTCAGCAGTGTTGCTGTGGTTGAGTTCACCCAAAGAACGTTTAGTTACAACCATCTCATTGATGTAACGTTGAATATCTCTTTCCAATTCATCTTCTGGATAGATTCTCTTGTTCTTATTTTTGATAGATCCAGTATAAGGTCCGGAAATATATAATGTATTACCAGTCCCCAACTTATTTTGTTCTTCAATGATTTCAATTCCATTAAAATCATCGGGATCATTATACATCAGCTTTAATTTAAGTGCCATAATGTTATTTATATTGATCTAATTCTTTTTCAGTTAAAATAATGAATTCCATGCCATTTTTCTTAGCAAATTCCTTGGCATGAGTCCATTTATCATTATTATTGAACCATTGAACCTTTTCATATAAAACCGAAGATTTCTTTCTTCTGGTAGATTCATTGGGTGGTTGAGTCTGTTTGTATGGTTTTATTTCGACCAAATATTTCTTGATATTGTTCCCTTCTTTGATTTTGACGTAATTATCAACGTAATATTTCCTTGTTTTTTTCTGTATTGTATCGAAATATGGGACTATAACATTTTCGCTTCCCCACTGTAAAACATTAGGATTATTGTCACAGAAAATGAAAAATTTTAGTTCCAAACCTGAACGATAGATACATTCGGTATTAATACATTTCTGAGGATTTTTCGGTTTGAAAAATCCTTGTCTGAAACGTGAGTCTCTTTTAAGTGCTAATGACATGCATTACATCACCAACATGGAAATTGGGTCTTGTCCATACCCACCTTCGATTAATAATGTTTCAAGTTTTTCTTTATCACTATTACCCTCATTCAAAATTGCATCGCCATTGAATGATCCACCACCAAGTAACTGGACACCTGAGATATGTGTGAGTATTCTACCCCACATGATTTTGCATAATGCAGTGGCATATTCCAAAACCCATTTTTCCTTTACCAAATCTTTCAATGGTCTTTCCACGTAACATTCAATAGTTCCATAAAATCTTTCACCTGTTTTTGGTTGTGGTATAAGTCTGAACATTTGATTTCTAGCATCAAATGTCACTTCTCTTCTGGTAGAGAACATTTTTTCTCTGTTATCAATCCAATTTTTAACACCATGCCATGATAACATATCAAATCCAAAGTTACCCAAACCGAAAGATGCGAAGTAACTTTGTTGTGCCATCAATGTTTCCAATGAAAATAAGTTGTTCACACCAGTGGATGAACCTTCTTCAAATCTAGTTACATCAATAACTTTACGATAATCCATCACATCATAATCAAACATATTATTGTATGATTTGGCATCTGGAACTGCTACACATTGTTGTGTGAAGATTGTTTGTTTTGAAGGTTTGAAATGAACTGATAACGAACTATCGAAATCCATTATCATTTCATAAGTTTCTTTATTGATAAGTTGCATCACTTCAATTCCTTCTGTTGGCACAGCACCCGACAAATCAGGAGAACTTGTGAAATAAGACGCTGGAATTGCTGATTGTGAAATGTATAAAGTATCTTGAATAGGCACATCAAAATCTGGGTTCGGTCCTATTTTTTTCTTTTTCAATTGTTCTGAAGCAGTGAAATTGTTCGATGCTACCGTAAAAAGTTGATCCAATTTCAAACCAACATTACGATCATAAATTCTTGAATCGAATACCAAAACTTCTTTTGTATAGCCATTATAAGCAGTAAAGAAGTCGATACTCATCGATATTGCTTCATACAATTGATCAGGATGTATCTGCACATTGATCATAGGATGACCAAGCGTTCTCAATATTCTTTCCCCCAATCTTTGATAACATTCAATTTTAGAATTCAGATTGGTTGACATGAACGCACTAATTGGCGTAATTTCACAGAGACTCATATAATTATTTAATGATTCACTAAATAATAACATGAGCGATAGTAATGCCGCAAGTTTTTATTTTAATGCAAACGTGTCAAAAAGTTTCAACCAAACTGTCAATACAGCATTGGTTGCATTGAGTTCATATATATGCGCTGAAGTTTATATTTCAAATAAAACTAACGATGATTTATACATCTATGATAATAATAATTTTTCCGATAATAATCGATTTTTGCTCAAAAATAACGAGTCAATCATCATAAATGGTGTGACCAATACCAACCTGATAAGTGCAAAGACATCTCTTTCCACTGGTAAAGTTTATTACAGAGCTTCTAGATACTCCAATCAGACGTAATTGATCATTGTTAGATAAATAATATCAATGATTATACCCCCATTTATATTAGAATATATACAAATTGTGGCAGCAATTGTGGCGACGATTTCCACTATTTTGGCAATGTCCAAAACTGCTCGCAAATTTATTTCTGATAGATATAAAAGATGGCAGGAATATGGCGAATCAAAAAAAGAAATGCCAAAAATTCTGAAATCTATAAATGATAGACTTTACAGAGTGGAAAATGAATTGAAACCAAATGGTGGAGGTTCTGTGAAAGATGCTATTAATATTATCAAAGCTGAAATAGACGCTAACAATTGGTTATCTCCGAGACCAACTTTTAGATGCACATCGAAAGGTGTGAATGTTTTTGTAAACGAATCTTATTGTAATTTGTGTGGATCAACATCTGATGAATTGATGAAACTTGGATGGAAAAGTTTCGCTTTTGATGAAGATCAAGCAGATGATTATTATCATCGATTCACACAATCCACTGAAAATTATTCACAATTTTCTGGTAAATTGAAAATCAGAAATAAAAATAATGATTATCGTGGCGAATGGATTATTAGAATTCGTCCATTAGGTCCTATAAAAACAGAGGATGGGGATGATTTTCTTTGGCATGGTGCATTTTGGCCCGCAGATCAAAATGCCAAAGATTATGCCCACAATTTTAATATACCTTTAATTTAAGGTTATTCTGGCGCGGGAGCTTCTGCTCCACCAGCTTCTGCTAGCTCTGCTCCACCTTCTGGGGGAGCTTCTCCTTCACCTCCTAATGCGGCTGGACCACCACTGAATTCTGGCGGAATTCCTCCTCCACCACCGCCGCCCATGTCGCCACCACCCATGTCACCACCCATGCCGCCACCACCAGCTTCAAAAGAAGCTTCCAATTGTTTCCAATTAGGACCATTTTGGCGAATTTGTTCGATGGTATACATGAATTCTGCATCTTTCTGCAAGAACCCTCTATTGGCAAGAATTTCCTTATCACTCCATTCGAGATATTTCTTCATTGCAAACGTAGTAGAAATATTTTCATTATTGGTGATTGTGCTGAATGTATTCATTTTCAATTCCAATTTCTGCGCTTCACGCATATCATAGAAATTTGTAGGAACATTGAATTCGACTCTGAAATTCTCTTCGAAAAGATCATATTCTTCCCACATTCCACGGAACTTCAGATGTGTTATAAAAGCTTTTTTAATCCCTGATGCAAATCTTTGCTGTTGACGAATTATCATTTTAGCAAATTTCAATTCTTCACGAAGCATTTCAGTGCCATCACTAAATCCTGTTTCTTCCTTCAAACGAGAAGTTGGAGTTTTCAAAGAACGATATAATTTTTTGATGAACCAATCCAAAACATCTAAATTACCATCGGAAGGTTGACCACCAAATGTTTCAACTGTAGTGGGATCTTGCCCTTGTCTTTTAGCGAACCAAAAAGAATCTAGTGTGGATTGTGGAGCATACTTTTTAACGATGTCACTTTGATCTAAATCAAATGTCTTGGTAGACCAATATTGAGCCTGTAACTTGCGTAGATAGGCTTCTGCCTGTGGAACTGGTAATCTACCAACATCAACGTTAAACAAGAACCTGAGTGGCGCATGAACCATTCTATGGATTACTACAGAATCTTCAAGTAATGATAATTGGCGATATGCTCTTCGGCAATTTTCAACGAAAGGAATTATGAAATCTTTCGTGTCATTGTATTGACCACTATTGATATAAAGTATTTGGTTTTGTTCAAATGGAATATATTCGTATTTGTCAACTTTTTTATTGTCAATTGAAGAAAAGATTGGCTTTTTATAGATAAAAGCTTTTATCAACATTGTTTGAATGTTGTCATAAACAGGGTCGAATAGATCAGAAGGAAGATTTCTTATCGCAACCACACCTTGTTTT
>Ga0315905_10008656_pt1 | contig 10300 bp, 12 predicted proteins | sample LakEriMetagenome_5_FD_203522 | JGI IMG/M metagenome (GOLD analysis project Ga0315905, IMG submission 203522) | Freshwater fungal communities from buoy surface, Lake Erie, Ohio, United States - Buoy 4 MA121 | ecosystem: Environmental > Aquatic > Freshwater > Lake | place: USA: Lake Erie, Ohio... | reverse complement strand
CTACATCCGCCTGCTCCTGTAAATCCTCCTCCCCTCCTGAGCAAACAGCGACTTAGGATTTAGGAGCGTTCGCGCAAAAAAACGGCAGATGCCCGCGCCCCCGCACGCCTTGCATTTGCTCCTTTGGAGTCGTCCGGGTTGAACAACCTGCGCCGGTCTGGCGCAGGCATGTGAAGCGGCGAGGTGCTTCAATCAAGTGACGCTGGACAAGTTCTGTGAATGGATTTACTGACACACTTAGGCGCATGCCATCCAGCAGACAGCCCGTATGCATAACTGTTTGAAAGAAAACCCAGCAGCGACCAACCGTCCAACAGACCAACGCCATTATAAAATGCAGTTTTCTGCGGGAACTGCGCATGATCGTTTAGGTGTCGGGATGGCGTGGAGGAGGAATCAAGGCGGACCCGTGTTGAGCGAATGTCGAGTATATTTATTGTGAGCGCAATGGACGTTACGTAGAGGAGGGCAGACGATGCGTTAGCCCCTTTCCGATCACCTTTGGGTAAAAAGGGACGATCTGATCACGTGCGTTTAAGTGGTACAAAATACGAAATAGGGAACAAAAATAAATGGGGTAATCACTATAAATGTGGTGAGAACTGTAGTAAAATATGGGGTCGTGACCCGAGCCCCCCACGTCTCCCCACTCCCCGCCATCTTCGCCCTCACTCCTCATTATCTGCGCCTCGCTTTTTGTTTATTTTCTGGAGGACTTTGCCCACTGGTGAGTTCGTGAAATCCGGAATGCCCGACCCCTTGAATGCTGCGGCCCCTTCGTAGTCGACGCCTGGGCACGCGAGAGAGAGGGGCGAGCGAGCCAGCAAGAGCGAGCGAGCGAGAGAGCGAGACGGCGCGAGAGAGCGAGAGAGAGAGCGCGCGAGAGAGGTGTGTGTTCTCTGTCAGCTTAAATTCCATCCATGCGTACCTCCTTGATTGCCAATAAAACTTCTCTCGTTCTCTCTCTCCTCTCTCTCTCTCCTGCCCGCCTGCTCCTTTCTCCCGCATCTAGTCGCAGCGTCGTTGATATTTTAAGGATTATTTTGATTTTATACTATGAATACGTATTATAAACCTTTTATTGTCCTCGCTATTCTCGCCTTCCATCTCATCTCCTTTCGCCTCTCCCACCCCGTGACCCGTCTCTTCGGCTCTGTAGTAGTGTTTTACAATACTACTAGTAGCCGTTTACCGTACTAAATTTACTATTAAGAAAGAGCGAAGAACGTCTCTCCGGCTTTTTGCGAGTGAGGTTATGTGTTATACCGCGAACTTTCAAGAATATACATATATATGTATATATACATAGTACATATATGTATATATACGTTTAGTATTAATATATATATATACAGTATACAATATAATGTGTTATACCGCGACCTTTCAAGAGTGTGTTAAGCCTGTATCAGTAGTATAGATATGTACAATAACGATGTCGGTAAGAGATTTATGAAGTCGAAAGGCGCCCGAACGTGCGCCACCCTTCATACATCTCTCACCGACATCGTTATTGTACATATCTATACTAATTCTATCTTTCAAGGCATTTAGTTTGATACCCCGCCCCGCCGTTGCCTTCTCCATTAATTATGAATTAATATGAAAATTGTAATACCATCATCACAATTCTGAACATTATATGTAATATCATCATCATAATTCTGATATGCCTCGATCTTTGAAAGCCTTGAGCTTGATACCCCGCCCAGCCTGAGCCTTTTTCTTTTCTTCTTCCACCTTCCTCGCCTCCTCCCTGGCTGCAGCGTCGCCGCCGGTAACCTGCTCTGATTTCTTCAAGTACTGTTCCGATCCTAAAAAAGAGGAGGGGGAGAAAGTGGTCGTCATTCCTGGCCCAGTTCTATGATTTCTTCAAGTACTGCTCTAATACTGGCGTTTGACAAGCCATGCTCGCCATTCGTGGTCATGTTGTTATTATTCTTTAGTTGTTTTAAAAACAAATAATAATACAGTAACAATATGACATACCGTCCTTGCTAACTGAGTCTGTTAACTCAGACTGGGCGGGTCGCATAATGTGCGACCCAGTAAATACATTATTTCGAGCAACAACAGCAAACACACACGCACACACACACACACACACACGCATCGACGCACGCACGCACGCACACACACGCACACATGCACACATACACACACACACACGCACCCGGGATGACGCCGAATTCTAGCGCACACTCCTCGCAGTAAAACTCCTTTTGTGTCTGCGGCTCGCGAGCGAGTGGTTTCAGCCCCTTGCAGTCTCTGATGCAGTACTTTTCACGCATCGACGCCTCGTTCTTTGCGGCGTTTTCCTCGGTGCGTTTTTTGAGCAGTTTGCCAAGGTCGCTGGTGTTGAAGGCCTCAGCCTCTCCATCCAGCTCGCGTCGGTACGCGTCCTTGGTCTGCGCTGCCTTCTTTTCAATCTGTTTGAGAGGACAATACCACTGGGATCAGGGGGATGGGTGGGGCAGAAAGGCGTATTGACCAAGTGTACGCCCAAAACACGCATGGGCGAGGATCACGAGACGCCCCACGGTGCACGGCGTAGTGCTTCACCTCGGCGAGCGCAGCCGCCCGGCGAGCCTGCTCTGCGGCGTTGACTTCGAGCGCCCTGTTCACGTCGCCGTCCTCCACAATCGCCTCTGCAGATCTCCCCACGCCGGTCGCGAGGGACCAAAGCAGTACAGAGCGGAGCGCGCTCCTGCGCGACACGGCAGACGAACGCGCATCCTGAATGCAAGGGGCTGGCGTCGGCGTCCAGCCGCTCGCGGACATAGTACACAACGCCGCGGTGAGTGCCAGCCGACTAAGTGTGCCAGACATCGCACTGCAGCTGCAGCTGCAGTCCGTGACTGCAGCAGTCCGTGACTGCAGCTGATCATCTTCCCGCTACATCTTCCGCTACAAATTCGCAGAAAGGCGTAGAACAGGCATGCTGCCCCGATGGCGGCAGCGCCCATCGATCAACAAAGGTATTGATCCATCCCGTGTAGTTGCCTGCCGGGAGCATGCGCCGCGCTGCCGCCACGGCAGGCTTGCGGGCCGTGCTGAAGCACAGTTCGGAAGATGGGTGTAAGCAGAGTGTGGACAGGGAGAGTGCGGTGCGCGCACTGCATGCATACACGAAACATGTGTGTGCGTGTGTTCGCGCGCGTGCCCAAGCTTGCGCGAGCGCGAGCATGTTGGTGCTTGTCGCGCCTGACTCACTCGCTGCTTTCCCGTCGCAGAGATCTTTTCCACTCTCATTGCGCTTCCGCTGCTGCACCCGCTCGACTCCCACGCTGGACTGCTCTTCAAGTCAGCAGTCCGCGCGGGTATGATACCCGCCGGTGGCGCAAGTGATGCTCCTCACGTGCAGGTGCGGCTTCCCTGTCAGTGCACCACCGGCTGCGAAATTTGGGAGCCAGCAAAGTTTTCCTGGCATTGAAAGTGTGCGTGCGCCTGCGTTAGAGTGCCGGCGCGGTGCATCCGTCTGCAAGTGCGTGGTGTGTCCGCTGTGTTCGCGCTATCTATGTGGTACTTGCACCGCATGCTGACGATGCGAAAACGCCTGTGACCGCGCAGGGCTATTGCCTGTGCTGCGACTTTTCGTTGCGACTTTTCGCGTAGGCCGGCGTCCTAAACCCTAAAGCCTATGACCTTAAATCTAAACCCTAAACTCTAAACCCCAACCCTCTAAAACAGGGCTATCGCCTATGCTGCGACTTTTCGGTGGCGGGTCTCGTGAACATTGTCGGCGACCTGGTGAACGACGACGCAGCGGTGAACAACGGGAGGGTGCTGTGCGGCTTCGTCTATGCAGGGTGCGGCTCGGGCAAGGAGTTTGCTGAGACCAAGGCGAGAGGCATGTTCGATGTGCTATGCGCCTCGCTGGCCAGGGTCTTGGTTAGTTTTTTTTTTTCAGTTTTTCCTTTTGATTTTTTTGTTTTTATAATTCACCAAATAATTATTTTTATAGTGCGTGAACAAGGACCGGCACGATGCGCAAAAGATCTGCGAGGATTTAACTCGGCGCTTGCGAGACTTTATTGGGATCGTTTCTCTCCGGGGCGTGGTTGAAATTGGTGATCGGGGTCAATTTCTGCAGCACGAGACCTACTGCTTTGCCTCTCGATTTCTCGTCTCTGAATCACCAGGTATGTACACACACACACACACACACACACACACACACACACACATAATGTGTTTCTGCTCTGATTCACCAGAGGAAATTCTCGAGATAGTCAAGGCAACGTTTAAAAAGAAGAGGCTGCTGGCATCCTGTCACTCGTCGCCTGCGCTCTTGCCGGTGGACAATACAATGCCAGCCGACAGCAAGACCAGTGGGGATGTCATCTCCATTTCTGACGACGAGAGTTCGCCTGCAAAGGTAATTATCTTTACTGCAAATTATCAATGAGAATATTGATCGCTGGTTCGGCCCCAAAAAGGCCAGCCCCAAAGATTATCAGTAACGAGAAATTTACCAAATGTTTTGCCCAAAACGCACGTTTTGGCAACTTTACCACCTTTTAAGTGTTCGGGGCTTGCTGCAAAAATGGGTAAAGCCGCCTAAAAATGTGGTTTGGGCAAACATGTGGTAAATTTCACGTTATTGATAATATTTGGAGCTGACCTTTTTGGGGCCGATCCAGCGATCAGTGTGTGTGTGTGTGTGTGTGTGTGTGTGTATGTGTGTGTGTGTGTGTGTGTGTGTGTGTGTGTGCTGTGCATATCTATTATAAGAAAGAGGTCATCTCCATTTCTGACGACGAGGGTTCGCGTGCAAAGATACTAATAATAAATGGAATAATTGCAATAACAATGATCTTATGATATCATCAGAATTTTGATACTATATATGTCATCTCTTTTTCTGACGACGAGGATTTGCGAGACTAGTGTGTTCCTAACTAATGTGTTCCTAGTGTGCTCCTAATATATATTCTGAAGACGAAAGCCTCGTGCGTAACCCACGCAGAAGGAGGAGACATACGTGGAGAAACCTAAACCCCAAACCCAAAACCTAAACCCTAAACCCTATACCATGCAGATGGAGACAACAGTGGACAATGCCAATCCGTCATTCGCCGGTGCTAGTCCTCGCACCAGGTCTTTAGCCTTATCCGTAAAGCCTAAACCCTAAACCCTGCACCCTAAACCCTAAACCCTGCACCCGAACCCTAAACCCATTCGACGACGCTAATCCTCGCACCAGGTCTGCGGTCCACCAGAATTCTTCCGAAACCTCACAACCCTAAACCCTAAATCCGAAACCCTAAACCCTAAACCAGGGTTCACAAACTCTCTCGGCCCACTGGAACCCTAAACCCTAAACCCTAAACCCTAAGCCTTGAACCCTAAACTCTAAACCACCTCTCACCAGGTCACCGGTGCACCACACCAACGCACTCAGCTCCACGGAGCCTGCCGCTGTGCAAGCAAAAGTGGATCAGGTCCCGCGACGCAAAGAGGAGGAGGAGGACGATGACGATACTTCTTTTTTCAGTCCGAGATCAAGTGAGACGCCAAAGAGTAGCAACAATCAAGCCCCTTCGCAGGCTAACGGCAGCGACCGGGCGGTGGGGGCTGCAGCATCAAAAGCGAAGGAGACAGGGAGGACTGGGGTGCGTTCAGAGGCCTTTAGGCCCTGTTTCGCAGCAAGGCTGTCAAAGGAGGTCCCTTCCCACACCTCACCTGTTCTGGCACGCTCAGGGATGGACGAGCAGGTTCCTTTTGAGGATGCTTTGTTTGATTCGTCAGTGCCTCAGGCAGCCGCGTCGAAACGGGCTCGAGACAAGTTTGATGCTGTCGAATCCACACTGCAAGGGCTCAGCGAGGAGTTAAAGAGGCCATGCATTCCGCTCAAAGGAACTACGGGGGACTTAGTTGACCTAGCCTCTGTGGCAGCCTCGCGCTCCGCGAGATCAGACGGCGTTGTCAAATCCGGCGATTCTACAAGGAGGCAGCTGAATGGAGGCACGGCACGATCAGGCCGCGGCGATATTCGGAGTCATTTTGCGCGATCAGACGCATCGCTAGAGGCCTCAGTTGATGGTGAAGCGCCAGCCGAGGGGCAGGGGCATAGCATCTTGACATTGGATATTGCTGCAGGATACGGCGCTGAAGTCGCAAAATGGCACCTGAGCCAGCCTTCTTTTTTCTCTTGCCAAGAGTATTCCGAGGATGTTCCTGTGGCGTGCCTCACCGGCGCTAGTGCGTGGGGCGGCCATGGTGCGCACTGCGACAGCATTGCCGAGCTGGACTGGGACAAGGAAAAGGCCTTTACCATTTGGCAGCGCAAATTTCAGTCGTACAAAGACGAATTTGAACAGCACCGTGCTCTCTGGGATCAGTGGGTGTCGTGCGTGTCCAGCGTTATTGTTGCGGAGGACGACGGGCACGACCTTGTGTGCGAGTGCGCAGTCGCGAAGAGGCAGGACGCAAGTGCCCATGACACGGCGTTTGGTGCAAATTCTCAAAAACGTTCTCTCAGTAGTAACTTGATATAGTAAATATTGTAGACCACTGACTTTTCAGAATTTCTGTCAGACCACAGTCTGGCGCCCACAGAAATTCTTTTGCCTGAGCATGAGGTGGTGGTCGAGAGGAGCGTGCTTGCGGCTATTGTCGACATTGCATTCGGTGACGTGGAACATGAGAGCATAGGCGTACTTTACGGCAGGGTCGACCACGATCGGAAGCAGGTCTTGGTCACGGATTGTGGAAGTATGGAGCGTGAACCCGGGACACTCGACCCCTTCAGTGTCGTGCTCACAGAGATGGGACTTTCGGAGGCGGTGGACAAGAAGTCAAAGAGCTCCAATGATGTACTCGTGGGCTGGTTCCACACTCATCTCTATGACCAGCCTCTCCCGAGCGCTGATGATGCTAAAGTACACGAAGGAATCCAAGTCAACAGTCGAGCGGAACACCACGCTGTCGGGCTCATTTGCTCCCTTGATGCAGTGAATGGAGGGGCAACAAGCGACTGCAGGCGAGTGACCTTCACAGCCTTCCGTGGTAAATCTCACGAGCAGGTGAAGAGAGTAACATGGAGTGTGAGAGAAACCCCTGCCTTGTCTCCAGCAGCAGTGCAGTGCTGCTTCAATACTGTCAAGGAGATGGAGAAAGAAAACAGAAAGTTGTGCAACAACCTTGCTGGCGTGCTCTCTCTCTCTCTCTCTCAATCGTGCATCAAGCGCAAGTGGCTGAACGGAATGTGGGAAAACTACCTTATTCGCCTGCTGCAAGGCACGCTGCCGCTGCTGCTTGACCAGCTCGAGCAAAGCCGTCGAAATCTAAGAATCCAGAGGGCACAGATCAACGCCAGACTCGCGCAGCAAAGAATGAAAAGGCAGGACGCGGTGGGATCGTCTTGGGCCAAGGAAATTCGGTCAAGTGCCAAGTACAATAGTGGCCAGAGCATGCATCGCATAAATCTTAGCTTGACGTCATCACGTGCAGCAGCCTCGTCGACAGCCGGCAGTGGAGGTGGTGGAGGAGGTGCATCCAGCAAAAGGAATGGTGCATTCCAGGCTAGTTCAGGGACTCAGGGGCACAGTGACTCTGCGAGCGCGGGCAGAAGACATGACACGGATAGAGACTTGAGAGAGGGAGGAGGCAAGGAACGGGGATCGAGACCCGAAGGAACCAGGCCCGAAGGATCCAAGAAGGGGGACTGCCCCGGCTGCGGCAAGGGCGTGTACGCTGACCAGCCAAAAAATTACACGAACGGGGAATACTACCACGAGGGATGCCCACCCGCCGGCGCCCCAAAAAACAAGTTGAATGGGGAGCAGCCGACGCTCGCGGCCGACCGCACAATATGCAGGGTCAAAGCGCAACCAGCAGTCGGGAGTTCAGGCAACAGCGCGATGGCGGAAGAGGCCATGAATTCCAACGCGGGTGGTGCCGTAGACGCGAACTCGCCTGGTTCCGACTCCAATCCTGATGCCAAGGTCAGGGGGGCGTTCAAAAGCCTAGACGATCTGGGCGGGTCTGTTCGCGCCAAGAAGGCTGAAAAGCAAGTGGAGCGCACTGAGCGTGCTGGAAAGCGTCTTCGTTCTAGTGTTGGTCGATCCAAATCCGTGAATGACTCGGAAGACGAGCAGTCGGGTCCAGGTTCCGGTGGCGAAGATTTCCAAGCCAGCAGCGACCTCAAGAAACGGAGGGCTGGGCTTAGAAAATATGGAAGCGGAAATGGTTGATGTAGGGCCTCGGCCATACACCCGCACAGACGGTATGCCGTACAGACGGTATGGTATGTAGGACTGAGACAGAGCCAACGCGATTGCGAGGGACCTGACTGATGAGGCTGCGGGACGCCAAAAGATCAAGCGCTGGCGCCTTGAGCCAAAACCTTCCAACGCGCGCGTATGTGGACTCTAGCATATCTATATGCGAGCTGCTCGTGCCTTGATACCTTGGAGGTATTCTTTCCACGTGCAGATTGTACACAGCACAGTGCAAACCTTCTGATCCACCAAAGGGGCGACCCGACGATCCTCGGTTCGCCTTCATTAAGCACAACAAATCTGCACAAGCGGCATTCCCCTTTTGAGGCTCGTCGCCTGCCGTTGGTCTTTCTTCTCCCTCCTCCTCCTCCGCCTCCTCATGGCGTCGCGCGGTCGCGCTCAGCGTCCACCTCGTTCACTGCCTTGAATACACTTACTTTGAATGCACCCTCTCCTCCTTCCTGTCGGGTTTGACTTGCGGAGTTGTTCATCGCTTTTTGGCACCCACAGTGCTAATGTACAGCACGTTGTTGCCGCGGATGAAGGCATCGCCGTACTTGTTCTTCAGCTGCCCATTGACATACTCCTCCGTCTGCTCTCCAGACAGCGAGGTCAGCCAGAAACTGCGCTAGCAGGCCGGGCACGCATGCGCGGCACCCAAAGTCACACAGCGACGCACGCACGCACGCGGGAGCAGCGCACCTGCTCCATGGCAATGTTCATGTAGCCATCGAGACAGGCGAGCACCCCTCTGTAGTCGACGCCCGTGTTGAGTTTCACGACCACAGGACGACCCGTCACCTGCGGAGGGGCACAACGGGCGGCCGTCAGGGGCGGAAAACAGAGCGTGGTGCCTGGCACACGGTCTAGGGGCGCAGTATCTGCCGGCGTTCCCTCGACCGTGCACTAAGCCCTCTCCAGCAGCACCAGCAGCGGATGCGCTGCCCGCCACACCGGTGTGGCAGCGGGCGCGGAAGGCGGCAGCAGTGCGGACGCGGAGGAACGCGATCAAGCCCACTCACGTTGCGGAATGCGAGGCCAGCTTTGCGCGGGCTCTGCGCATGCGCGCGGCGATGCGAGCACGCGTGCAGCCGGGAACATGCGCGTGCAGGTATCCCGCTACTTCGTGCGCGTTTCAGCCCCATGGCCGGGGCTTACCGCCTTGAGGAACTCCGTCGGCGATCGCTTCGCAGGTCCAATCTCAGCCATGCGGCCGTGTAGAAAAAAAAAACTAAAGGCGCGCAAATGCACGGTGCAGATTCTGAACTAAACTGCGCCAGCAGGCGGCCCCCCGGTCCCGCGCTGATGAATGTTGTCTGTGTCCAGACTCGAGCTGCAAACGGACAGCGGCGCTCGTTTGCGCAGCCATTGGCGCTCTTGTGCTGCCTGTTGCCAGCGCGACGGGGGGAGGAGAAGGCCATGGCGGCAGGTGTATATGAGAGGAAGGAAAGATGGAAGATAAGGGGAAGAAGGGAGGAGGGAAGGGGGAAGAGGGAAGAGGAGAAGAGGAGTGAGAGGGAGAAGGAGGAGAGGAAGATGTCATTATGGGTTCACGGGAGAGAGGGAGGGGAAGGACAGTGAAGAGAATATATATGATTATTTATATATATATATATGTATATATATATATATACATATATTGTATGTGTGTATACACACACACACACACACACACACACACACACACACACACACACACACACACACACACACACACATACACATATATATCTATAGGAGGACGTCACTATGCTTCCTCGCACCGCCGACGTGGAGCATGTCAGCGTATCAGGAGGGCATGTCAGCCTACAAGGCCAGCCCCCAGCGCAATATGCCCTCGAGCACCTCTTTGGGCGCTGCCGCTGCTGTTTCGATGGTCTCCTAAAAACCATTCTCAAAAGTCCTCATATAGTGACTTTATATGGTAAATTTGCTAGAACACTGACTTTTGAGTGAGAATTTTTGATAGCCCCCGGTGCCTTTGCCGCTGAAAACGGTCTTCGCTCGCAGGAAGTTTTATAACTGTTCAAAGAATTTTTAAGGGGGGGGGGGGGGGGGGGATTTTATGTTTTGAA
>Ga0315905_10008654_pt1 | contig 10301 bp, 5 predicted proteins | sample LakEriMetagenome_5_FD_203522 | JGI IMG/M metagenome (GOLD analysis project Ga0315905, IMG submission 203522) | Freshwater fungal communities from buoy surface, Lake Erie, Ohio, United States - Buoy 4 MA121 | ecosystem: Environmental > Aquatic > Freshwater > Lake | place: USA: Lake Erie, Ohio... | reverse complement strand
GCGCATTGCTTTGCCCTCGATCCACTCGGTGCAGAGACTGGGTAGCGAGCAAGACCGATCTGCGCATATCACTCGCGAACTATCACCCAGCCGAAGCAAAGACTCGACGCACCGCCCGCTGGCCCCGTCGCCATCGGGAAAACAAGGACATGCATGGTATCGGATCCTGAAATGCAGGATAGCTAACAAAGAGAATCGTGGACTGGTCGTAGGACTGGACACTGGTAAGGCTGGCCGAATTGCCCTCGCATGGAGCGCCCATGCAATGAAAGCATTTCGCAGCCAGTCGAAACGCAATGCCTATCCTTGTTTCTCCTTCCTTGTTTCTCCTGCTTGTTTCTCCTGATACCGCCGCACGTTTCGACGGGGCTCGTCCCCGTCGGACGACAATCGCAACCAGCGAGCGTAAGCGAAGCGCTCTTCATCACGGCGGGGTTTATCCCCGTCGGATGATGATCGGATGGTCGCGCGCGGAATCTGAGCATCGCTCCACGTGGGCAAGCCACGCGGTGGCGGCGGCAGCGAGAAAAATAGTGACTAACACTGCACCACCGCTTGGCAGCGGTAGCTACGCGTGGCTCCGATCGAAGCGGGCTTGTCCCGTCGGACGACAATCGCAAACAGCGAGCATTTCTTGCCGTAGCCGTAGCGTGCAACGTGAGTCCAATCTCTCTGCTTTTACTTGCCTCGCCGATAGCTGTGCTGATAGCTTCACCCTTCCTTGATCAGCTGGTCAGCGACTGAGCTGATTCGTTATCTTCAGTACCCAAACCGCAGACTATACACGCACGCAATCCAGCGAATACTTGGGCAGTTTATCGAGCCTGGAAAGTGCGTTACAAAACATTGCGGCTTCCCCGATGGTAGCTCAGGGGAAGGCAGCAGCAATTACGCTAGCAGTTCTGTGGCAACGCGGGCGGTTGGAGATTGCACCAGGGCGAATTCTTGGGCGCCGGATTTGTAGCGCAGTTTCGAGTGATCGAGCCCGAATTGATGCAGGACCGTCGCGAGCCACTCGTGGTGCTGGATGATCCCCTCAACCGCACGATGCGAAAACTCGTCGGTCTTGCCATGGCAATACCCTGCCTTGAAACCACCACCCGCCACCCATTGGCTGAACCCATACGTGTTGTGATCGCGACCGACTTTCTCCTTCGTGCTGCCGCTCGGAGGAACCTGGATCACAGGCAACCGCCCCATCTCGCCTCCCCAATGCACAATCGTGGAATCGAGCAAACCGCGCTGCTTGAGATCCTTTACGAGCGCCATCGCGGGTCGATCGATCTCTTTGCATCGCGCAGGTAATTGGGAAATGATGGAATCGTGATGATCCCATGATTGGCCGTTGTTGAAGATCTGTACGAAGCGCACTCCTCGCTCCACCAAACGCCGCGCGATCAGACACCGTGTGCCGTAGTCGCGCGTGACCTCTTGGTCGATGCCATACATGCGTTGCGTCTCCTCCGTCTCCTTGGAAATGTCGAACGCTTCCTTGGCCGCCAACTGCATCCGGGCCGCGAGCTCGTAACTGGCCATGCGGGCCGACAAATCGTTTTCGCTCGGATGCTGCTGGAGGTGAGCCGCGTTGAATCGCTTGAGGAAATCCAATTGAGCCGCCTGGGCCGCGCCGCGCAAATGCTCGGGAGGGTCCAAGTTGAGGATGCGTGGCTCCTTGGGGCGAACCACGGTTCCTTGATAGATCGACGGCAGGGCACCGTTGGCCCAGTTGTCGGCGGCATTCACCGGCAATCCCCACGGATGGGTCAATGCGACGAACGCTGGCAACTCTTGCGATACCGAGCCGAGCCCATAGGTCAGCCAGCTGCCGAGACTGGCCCGACCGGGAATCCCCATGCCGGTGATGAGCGCGTACATCGACGGGAAGTGATTGTTGACGTTCGTCTGCATGGAGCGGATGAGGGTCATCTCGTCGGCGATCTCGGCCATGTGCGGAATCAGATCGGACATCTCGATGCCCGCCTGGCCGCGCGGCGCGAACGGCCACTGCGGACCCATGACCATGCGCGAGGCCTGGGCCAGATTATCGTATTGCACTTCGCCGGGAAACTCTTTGCCGTCGAGTTTGACCAACTCCGGCTTGGGGTCGAACATGTCGATCTGACTTGGGCCGCCGATCATGAACATGCTGATCATCGCCTTGGCCTTGGGCTCGAAGTGCGGTTTCTTCGGAGTCAAGTCAAAGTTTCTCGGCTCCAAATCGGGCTTGGCCATCCGCGATGGGTTCTCTTCGGCCAGGAGCCCGTCCTCGTTGAGGAGCGTGGCCGCGGCGATCCCGGCAAGTCCGAACGACGAGGAGTGAAGCCAGTGGCGTCGCGAACAGAGATAAGGAATCGTCATGGAAAATTCTCCGATCAATCGACGTACAGGAACCGATTGGACGCCATCAAGACCTGGCACAAACTCGCCAGCGCCCGCACGTCGGGCGCATGGCTTTCGGCTTCCACGCGCTTTTGCCATTCGGGGTTGGGGTCGGCTGCAAAAATCTCTCGCTGGCCTTGCAGGTACTCGCGACACGCAGCCTGTTCCGTTTCCGTGGGTGGTTTTGAAAAGAGCTTCAAGAACAGGTGATGGATTCGTGCATCGCTCTCGGGAGCCTCGCTCCACAAGCGTTCGGCGGTTCGTTCAGCGAACCGGATGATCGATTGCTCGTTAAGAAACAGGAGTGCCTGCGGTGCGACGGTCGAGCATCGACGCGTATCGCAGTTTGGGTTCATGGTGGGCAAGTCGAATGTCTCGAGCAGGCTCAGCGGCAGGCCGCGTTTGGATTGAAGATAGATGCTTCGCCGGTACTTGTCCGCCCCGATGTCCTCGATGCCGGCGTACAAACCTTCGTTGAGGATCCTGCGACCGATGGTGGCTTGCCCTTCGCCATCTTCGGCGACCGGTACCGAAGGTCCGCCCAGCTTCAGGTTCAGGTCCCCTGACACCTGCAACATTGCATCGCGAATCGTTTCGGCGTCGAGCCGCCGCAAGTGGGCGCGTCCATAGAGATGATTCTCGGAATCCGGGTGATCGTGCGACGCGGTCCTGTGCGATTGCTGGCGATAGGTGTGGGACATCACCATCCGCTTGTGCATCCGTTTCAGATGCCACCCACCGTCCACCAGATCGCATGCCAACCAATCCAACAGTTCCGGATGGGTAGGCCTTTGGCCGAAGGCGCCGAAGTCGCTTGGCGTGGGCACCAATCCGACTCCGAAGTGATGTTGCCACAATCGATTCACAGCGACGCGAGCCACCAGCGGATGGGTGCCGTCGGTCAGTTGCCGCGCGTAGGTCAACCGTCGGCCAAACGATTTCGAGGTGTCGCTCTTCGTGGTCGGGATCGTCGTGGCCGGGCGATCGCGCGCCAAGACATAGACTTCGCCGGGTTCCACACTCTTTTTGGGTTGTTCTGGGTCTCCTCGAAAGAAGACTTTGCTGTCGGGGGTGATATCGGCGCGATCGCGCACGGCCATGATCAAGCGGGCTGGCGGTTTGGTCTGGCGGAATTTCGCGATCTCTTTGGACTCCGCGTCGAAGCGTTTGTAGTTCTCGTTGTTGTTGACTTTGTCGAACTCGATCAACTGGCCTACGATGGCATCGACCGACCGGACCATCGGGTATTCGAGCAATAGCTTCTTTTGCTCCTCGGTTTGCTTGTCAGCGGGGACCGCGATGGCGGCGACGAGCGATTCGCGGACGTTTTCGGGTGCTGCGGCGAGATTCATATCGAAGATCCTTTTGCCAACTTCCCGTTTGCGTTCGGCGAGATCTTTTTCGCGACGGACCGCTTCGGCTTCGATCGCGTCAGCGGCCGCGCGATCGACCGCGGGTGTGAGATCGATCAACCGCTGGTCGGGCGGTTGCCAAGCGGCGAGCGGAAACGCAGGATCGAAGATCGCGCGGTAGCGATAGTAATCCTCGATCGTGATCGGGTCATAGCGATGGTCATGGCATTGCGCGCAGCCAACGCTCAGACCCAGTACCGAGGAGCCCACGACCTTGATCATGTCGGAAACGGCCTGGTTGCGATCGAGCAGTCCGTTGTTGGTGGCCGTGATATCGGGAGCCATGCGCAGAAAGCCGGTAGCGGTCATCAGTTCCACGTGCCGCTCGTTTTCCGAATCGGGATCCCCTTCGATGCACTCATCTCCGGCGAGTTGTTCCAGGAGGAATTGGTCGTAGGGTTTGTCTCGGTTGATCGATTCGATCACGTAATCGCGGTAGCGCCAAGCATGTTGGCGTTCGGTATCCTTGGTCGGATTGCCGTCGGTTTCCGAGTAGCCCGCCACGTCGAGCCAATGGCGCGCCCAACGCACCCCGAACTGGGGCGAGTCCAAGAATCGATCGACCAGATTCTCGTAGGCGTGTTCGGAAGTGTCGGCGACAAAGGCATCGACCTCCTCGGGGGTGGGTGGCAGCCCGTGCAAATCGATCTTGAGACGCCGGATCAGCGTCGCTCGGTCGGCTTCGGGAGCAAAGTCGAGCCCTGCATCGAGGAGCCGCGATCGAATGAACAGGTCGATCGGATTTGTAGCATGCGCTACATTTTCGCCGATGGCGATGACCGGGATGCCTGGCTTGCGAGGGGTTTGGAATGCCCAGAAGGAAAGTTCTTCGGGAGTGAAGCGGGCATCCTCGACGTTGTTGGGTTCAGGTCGCAACGTCGCGGCACCCGATTGGATCCAGGCGCGGATGGTTTCTTTTTGGGTGGCCGAGAGTTTTTTGGTCCCCTCGGGCATTTCGTCGGCTTCGATCCTTTTCCAGAGAAGGCTGCCTGCTGCGTCGCCAGGGTGGATCGCGGGTCCAGAATCCCCTCCTTGCTGCATCAATCGAACCAACCGGACGTCGAGCCCTGCCTGGTGCGTCTCCTCTTCGCCGTGGCACTGGAAGCACATCGCCTTGAGGATGGGGCGAACATCGGTCTCGAACGAAGGGGGGGCGTTCGCAGTAGCCGAGGTGCACCAACCCAGTGCAAGACAGCAACCAATCGAGCAAGCGATTGATGCGTTGACGGGAGAGAAACGCGGGCGGGTCACGGGACGGGTTCCTGGATCGTTGGGAAGCCAAGATTGCTTCAGGCGGAGTCCGCATTTTAGCGTGGGCATGCAGCGCTGGCTCGATCGAAAATCAGGATTTTCGCGACGCAAACATTCTCACAATCGGCGTGTTGGAAAGGGCTTGCTGGTTATGGGGGCTTCTAGGCGTCCTTGGTGACTAGCAATTGCGCGAGGGTTTTGGCCAGGGATTGAAGGGCCTGGTCGTCGGGCAGGGTGAGTTTGAGTTGCGGTCGGCCCTGTTCATCGCGATCGACGCAGGATCGCAGGTTGGTGGTCATGGCATCGACGACTGCGGGGGTGGGCTGGTTCCCGGAATCGAGCAATTGCGAGACCAGGTGAAGAGCGGCTCCGAGGAGTTCCCCTCCGGCGGCGGCGACTTTTTCGCGTCGCAGTGCGGTCGTTTGCGCGGCGACCTCGGCTTGGCGTCGCTCCGATTCATCGATCGGGGCTGTGGGTTTTTCGCCCAAGAGGATTTCCAATCGATTGCGCAAGGCCTCGGTACCGGAGGTCATGTCGACCTCGGAGATATCGCTGTCGAAATCGAGAGCGGCATGCGCGAGTTCGGTTTTTGCGGCCAGCGTGTCGAGCAAGCGTTCTTCGATCGTGTCCTCGGTCACCAGCACGAACACATGCACGGGTCGTTTTTGCCCCATGCGATGCGCTCGCGCGATGCGTTGCTCCAGGACGGCCGGGTTCCAGGGGAGATCGATATTGATCACCGTATTCGCCGCTTGCAGATTGAGCCCGGTCGCACCGGCATTGCTCATAATGATTGCGCGGCACGAGGGATCCTTTTGAAAGCGATGCACGATTTGCTGCCGGCGGCTTTGGGGGACCTTGCCTTCCAAACGCACGAATTCGATCCCGTGTTTCTTGAGGAGCGGTTCGATCAAACTGAGCATGGTCGTCCATTCGCTGAAGAGAACGATCTTGCGCGTTGGTTCGTCGGCGAGCTGTTCGAGCAGTTCGTCGAGCACCTCGAGTTTGCTCGAGAACCCAGGAGGCTGCTTGTCGACCAGGAAAGTGCTGTTGGCAGCCATGCGCGCGCATAGCAGATGCTTTTGCAACCGCAGCAAGTCGACTTCGGTGAGGAAGGGTTTTGCGGCGATGCGAGCCGCGTTGGCGACATGGTCGTTGGACATGGTCGACTGTTCGTCGGTGGGGCGAACGCGAACGATCTCCGTCGTCCTCGCGGGAAGTTCGAACATGACTCCAGCCCGCGTGCGGCGCAGCAGGATCGGTCGCAAATGTTCCCGAAGCTCATCGAGTCGTTTGTAGCCGGTAATCCGGCCCGTTTCGTCCACCGAGCGGTGGCGATGAAAGAATCGGTAGGCTGGCCCCAATCGCCTGATGTCGATGAATTTCGCCACGGTAAAGAGTTCTTCCAGCCGATTCTCGAGGGGCGTACCCGACAAGACCAGGGCGTAGGTCGACTTGAGCATCTGGAACGTGCGCGAGGTTTTCGTTTCCCAATTCTTGATCCGCTGCCCTTCATCCAAAATGATCAAGTCCCAATGGATGTTTTGAACCACCGCCTCGTCCCGAACCACTTGTTCGTAATTGGCGATTTTGAAAAAGGTGTTGTCCGAATACTGATCCGCCCTTTCCTGTGCGCTACCCATCACAATCCGATACGTTCGATCGCAAAACCGTTCGATCTCGGATGCCCATTGGCTCTTGAGGGACGCAGGACAGACGACCAAGACATTTTGGATGGAGGCGTGTCGGCTGAGCAGTTCCGCGGTTCCGATCCCTTGGATCGTTTTCCCGAGTCCCATATCGTCCGCGAGGATGGCTCGTCCAGCTCCGACGGCAAAAGCGACTCCGTCCATTTGGTAGGGAAGCAGTTCCACTTTGAGAAGTGATTTTCGAAGCGGATGCGACTTGGGAGATTTGCGGATCTCCGCCGACAACTCCGCCAATCGCAACTGAACATTTCGGGTGTGAATGAAGGTCTCGGCATCGGGATGCACCTGCACCTGCTCCCCCTTGCGCTCCAGTGACCTAAGGATGCTTAGGGCTTTTTTGACATCGTCGAATGTTTGCAGATAGCGGGCGCCGAAACACTTGCGAATTTCGGGGGACACATCGGTAGGGAGGGTGAATCGAAGTCCGGTCTTGGGATCCTCTTGATCGCCGTAGTGCATGCGCAGAGATAACTCGCGAATGCGAGGACGTTGGGCGAGCCGCTTGGGATTGAACTGCTTCACAACCTTGTCGAGCACCCGAAAAATATGCTTGCAGGTACCTAACTGATTGGTGCGAAAGTCGGGACATGTGCAAGACGATTCGCCCGGCGATTCTCCCCGAAGAGAAACATGGTAAGAGCGGCCGGATTCGAAGCTTGTCACCGTGTATTCGGTCCAAGGCTGTTTGCGGTCGGCGGACTCGATTCGCATCCGCTCCGACTCGGCACGGGCCTTGCGGTCTGCGATCGCTCGTTCGATCAACTCGCTCTCGGTCAGACTCTCGATCGGTTCGTTAGGATCAGGTTCCATCGACAAACCGAGCGCCAACTTCGACTCGAGCACGGTTGCGAGGGTCGCTGCCATGTGGATGCACTTTCCGGAGCACGCATTGCAGGACATTTGAAGCCCTTGATTGCGGCTGGTTTGTTCCACCAATGCCACCCTGGCCCAACCCTCCGGCAAGGCGGGGTCTGGCACCTTGGCGATCAACGTATCGCCGAACAATTGGAGGTGGGTTGAAGCGTCCATCTTGAGCCGGGCCCCGTTGCGCAGTTGCTCTGCACCCTTGGGATCCATCATCCGCTCTGCTTGTCGTACGGTCAGATGCCCCAATCGGTTTCGAATATCCCGTCGCTTCGTGACCCGCGACGCGGAAGCCCGCTTGCGCTCTAACTCCTTGGTTTTCATGAACAATCCCCTCTTACCTCTGCGATTTCTAATTCTCGGACCGACGCAAAACATGATCCGATCCGTATTTTAGCACCTCACCAGAACGCTCGCGGGTCGCCGACAATCCCAAGACCAGAGGTGCAGACCGAATGTTTTTACTGGTCCGAAAAGTTTTTTGACAATTTTTTCATTTTCTGCCGCAAGATCGACCTCGTTTTACGCATTTACTAATGCAGGCTCGAGTCCGTCGAGTTCGCAATGAGATGGCTTGGGTCCCATAGGTGGGTTCGTCGCGCCCGAAAGCTACGGCTGTAGCGCTCGAATCGAACTCACCTATGGGACCCGCCATCTTTTTCGCTAGCATCGCGAGAAACCAGGACCAGCTAGGTTCCGATGCCGTCTGGGGTCTGCCAGAAGCCCCCGCGGGAGTGGTCGAATTTCAGTCGCGCTCCGGGCTTGCCGGCGAGGAAACGTCCCTCGTGATACACGATCCGACCGCCGCGCCAGGGGGACCATTTGGTCTTCGTCCACGGGAGACAAAACATTACGGCAATGATACCTTTTTAGCGGATCATTGCTCCCGATGTTTTAGCCGTAGATCCATCCTCCATCAATTCGTGGGAATTTTCCAATGGAAACAACAGCTTCTGATTCGACCACCGTCGGGAACCGCTCTTCGTATCGCCGACTACGATTGCTGTTGCTGGTCGCCTTGGTGTTGGGAGTGATTTACGTTTTCAACTTGAACGCATCCCCTTGGCTTCAACCGCAACAGCCTCCCGACGAGATCAACGGATGGAGCAATCGCGTGGAGCAAGCGCTGCGGGAGGGGCGAGCTGGCGAGGCTTTGGCGGAGTTGGATCGAGCGATGCAGAAGGTTCCGAACAATCCGCAAATGCACTTGATTCGCGGGTCGCTTCTGTTTCGGAGCGGGAAAATTGAAGAGTCGCTGATCGATTTCGACAAATGCATTGCGCTCGATCCGCGCATGAAGCCGTACATGTGGCAACGGGGAATCTCTCTGTACTACGCAGGCAAATATCAAGAAGGGGTGGATCAATTCGTGGAGCATCGCGAAGTGAACCCGAACGATGTGGAGAATGCGTTCTGGCATTTTCTATGCGCTGCGAAACTGAGCGGTGTTGAGGCCGCCCAAAAGTCGATCCTGCTTTCCGGCACGGACCGCCGTGTTCCGATGATGCAGGTCCAGGACTTGATTCAAGGCAAGGCGACTCCAGAAGCCGTCATTGAGGCGGCGGAATCTTCGCGCACCAATGTCCGCGGCCCGGCATACGATCGATTCTATGGGTATCTGTATGTCGGTCTTTACTACGATGCGATCGGTGACCAAGAGCAGGCCAAGAAGTGGATTGAGAAGTGCGTCGAATTAAAAGTCGACGGCTACATGGGGGACGTAGCGAGAGTCCACTGGAATCGCATGCAGCCCAAGCCCTAGCGTGCGTTTACTCGAAGACCCCGTCACCGAATCGCTTTGGTCCTTTCGGCGGATCGACTGCGGTTGGTGCCTTCGGCGGTTTGCTATCGAGGAAGTGTGGTCGATTGACTGGAGCGGATTCCGTTGGCGAGACGATTGCTGGAATATGCGGGGTCGTATCGAGATACTCCTCGTCGTATCGCGAAACGTAACCGGGCTGTTTGGCGCGTTCCAGTTCCAGGGAGTACTCGCGCACGACGGCTGATTGAATCATGTCGCGGCAAACTTGATTGATCGGATGTGCGATATCCGCATACAGTTTGTTGGGACCACCCTCAACATCTTTCAGATCTTGGGGTCCGCGAAGCCGCGAGCCACACTGGTTGCAGTAGTGGCTCCGCAGATGGTTCTTGCAACCGCAGCGTCCACAGCGAGCGGACATTTTGCGGCTGGGCATGGCGACAAACGGGCCGTTTGCCCCTTCGATGATTTTCAAGTCGCGGACGACAAAGGAATGGTCGAAGGTGATCGAGCAGAAGGCTCGCAAGCGATCCTCCGAATCCTCCATCAACTTGATCCGTACTTCGGTGATTTCCATGGCCACCCACACACTCCCTTGACGAGCTGAGGCCTTGTCTTACTCGATGAATCCCAACGGTTGGATCTGTTCTTGGATCGAGGACGTTCGCCACGTCGACGCTACAAAAACTCGGCATTCGTTCAACAAAGCCAGCTCCCTCCCTATCTTCTCGGCTTCTTGGCGGCTCGAGCACAAGCAAAAACGGGCCGATCCGCTACCGCTCAAGCACTGGCCAAGCGGTTTGTAACGATCAAACCACTTCGCCGTCCGATCGATCCACGGATTGCGGGCTCGCGCCACCTGGTCCAGTCGATTATATAGCAGAGTGCCAACCTGTTCGTTTTGTCCGCGAGCGAGCCAATGGA
>Ga0315905_10008653_pt1 | contig 10301 bp, 5 predicted proteins | sample LakEriMetagenome_5_FD_203522 | JGI IMG/M metagenome (GOLD analysis project Ga0315905, IMG submission 203522) | Freshwater fungal communities from buoy surface, Lake Erie, Ohio, United States - Buoy 4 MA121 | ecosystem: Environmental > Aquatic > Freshwater > Lake | place: USA: Lake Erie, Ohio... | reverse complement strand
TTGGGGGGTTTGTTGCAACGTACCCTTGTGCAATTTAAATTTTGCGAATTGCCCCCCCCCCCCCCCCCCCCCCAACACACACACCCACACCCACGCGCGCGCGCGCGCCGACCATCTCACGCAACGCTCCCCCACGACAAAAAACAAAAAAACACAACAGGCGTCGGCACCGGCTGCGGCTTTGGCATCGGCTGGGGCTTTGGCGGCGGCGGGATCGGCGTCGGGGGCTTGGGCGTCGGCGGCGGCTGCGGCGTGGGCGCCGGGATCGGCTGGGGCTGGGGCGCCGCGTTCGGCAGCAAGTACATCATCGTGCAGCCCGAGTTTGAGGCGCACGGCAAGGGCGGCGGGGGCGGGGCCAGCAAGCAGGGCGGCAAGGCCGGCGGCGGCGGCGGGCCGGCGGCGGGCCAGCAGCAGCAGCGGCCGCCGTGGCTGGCGCAGCTGCAGGACCAGATCCGCCTGCTCAAGTGGGAGCACCGATTGTAATGAGATGATGCAGAGAGCGCCCCGACATCAGAAAGGCGGCGGAAGAAGAAGACTGGGCAGGGCGGGGGGGCGGGCGGCACGAGTCCTGACGCTCTCTCGGTCTGCCGAGCCGGGCGGGCGACCGCGAGCGACGGCGAGGGGGCCGCGGGTGACGACGCGCCCCGGCCGGCGCGCCGCCCTCGTTTTTTTTCGTCGCGCGCGCGCCCTGCCCTCGCGTCGCGCCTCCAATTCTTCCCAATTCAGTTTTCTCGATGCATTTGTCAGGATTCATTTCATAAGCGCAGCATATGTGTCCGGGCCCCGGCCCCGCCCCGCATCTTTCCGGCGCGCGCCTCGTCAGTTCCGAAAAAGGAGCTCGCCGCTTGCTCTCCCCCGCACCCGGAGGCATGCCTCCGCGGGCACCCGCCGATGACGCCGATGACGCCTCGCTCCTCCTCGGCCTCCCCGGCCCGGCCCTGTCGCGCGTCCTCGCGTCGCTCGACACCTCGTCCCTGCGCGCATTGAGGTGCGCGTCCGCCGCGGCCTCGCGCGTCGCCGACACCGCGTGGCGGCGCGCGACGGTCGCGGCGGAATCGGCCGACGGCGGAATCGGCCGCGCCGAATCGCGCTTCCCGCGGCTGCGTTCCCTGCGCGTCGTCGTCGCAGCGGCGCCGCCCGCGGACGAGCAGTCGGCGGCGGCAGAGCAGCGACTCCTCCGCTTCTTCTTCACCACCGCCGCCGCCCCCTCCTCCTGCGGAACAACGTTGTGGCAGGGCCGCCTGCGCGAGCTCGACCTCTCCTCGGCCGCGCCGCGCCTGTCGTCGCCCGGCGCGGCCGCGTCCCTCGCCCGCGCCGTCGCCCGGCTGTGCCCCAACCTGGCCGCCCTCGCCCTGCCGCCCGTCGCGTGCGCCCGGGAGCAGGCCGCCGCGCTCGCGCAGCTCGCGCAGCTGCCGCGCCTGCGCCGCCTCCGCGCGCGCGGGTGGTGGCCCCTCCGCGACGCGGGCGTGCTGGCGGCGCTCGACGCGCTCCCGGCGCTCGCCGAGCTCGACCTCGGACAGGCCGACCCGCGCGCGTGCATGATGGGCCCGCCGTGCGCGCGCGTGGGCGAGCCGCTCGCGCGCTTTCGCCTGCTCGCGCAGCTGCCGCGGCTTCGCGGGAGGCTCACGCGGCTGCGGCTGGGCGGCGGGGGCAGGGCGACCGCGGCGGCGGCCGTCGCCTCCTTTGCCGCTGGTCCCGGGGTCGTGCTTGCCCCGGTTTCTGCCGCTGCTGCTGCTGCTGCTGCGGCGGCGGCGGCCGCCGCCGCTGCTGCTGCTGCTGCTACCGCGGAAGAGGGCGAAGCGGCGGCGGCCCAGGAAGCGGCGGCGGCATTCGCAGTCGGGGGGGCTGACGCCGCGGCCGCCACCGCCGCGGCCGCCGTCGCCGCGGCCGCGGCCGCCGCTTTCGCGCTGGCCCCCAACATCCGAAGCCTCACGGTCGCGCCGCTGCCGGCGCCGCCCGGGGCGGGAGGAGGAGGAGTCGGGGCGCGGCTGCTGCGCGGCCGCGCTGCAGGAGGCAGGTCTGCATCGGCGGCGGCCGGCGGCGGTGGCAGCAGCGGCAGCGCCGATCCCGCCGGCAGCTGGCCCGCGTCCGAGGTGAACGCCGCGGTGGCGGCCCTGGCCCCGCTCTCGCGCCTGCGGCACCTCAAGCTGCTCTGGCTGGACGAGGAGGAGGACGAGGAAGACGCAGAGGACGAAGAGGAAGAGGGCGAGGACGGCGGCGGCGGGTGGCGGGGGACGCGCGGCGGCGCCGGAGGAAGAGGCGGCCGCCGCGCCGCCGCCGCCGCCGTCGCGCCGCCGATCGACGAGGAGGACGCGGGCGAGAAGCTCGCGCGCCGGCGCCGCCGGCTGCTGTCGCACGTCCTTGTCGGCGGCGGCGGTGCGACAGCCGCCGTCGCCCTGCTCTCTGCTCGCGTTGCCGAAGCGATCAGCGACGACGAGGGTGGCAACGATGCACACGACGCGCGGCACTTGGCCGCCGCCGCCGCCGCCGCATCCGCCGCCGCCGCCGCCGCCGCCGCGACGACCCCTTTGCCGCTCACGCCCGAGACGCTCGACCTGTTCCCGCTCGCGTCCCTGCGCCGCCTGGCCTCGCTCTCGGTCGGCGGCGTCGTGCTCCAGGACGGCTGCCTGAGCGCGCTCGCGCGCCTGCCGGCGCTGCGCAGGCTCAAGTGCCGGGGCGTGTGCGTCGCCGTCCTGCGGGAGGACGAGGACGAGGACGAGGAGGAGCAGGAGGAGGAGCAAGGCGAGGCGCCACGACCGCCCCCGGCAGCGCGCCGCCGCCGCCGCCGCCCGCACCCGCTCTGCTGCGCCGCCCTCACGTACCTCGAGGTGCGCGGCGGGCCCTTTGATCTGGCCGCCGCCCCGTCGTCGCCGTCCGCCGCCGCCGCCCCGGCGCGCGCCCTCTTCCCCGCCCTGCGCGTCCTGCGCCTGCGCGCGGGCGCGTCGCCCGCCCCGCCCGACCTCGGGCGCGCCCTCGCGGCCCACCCGTCGCTCGAGGCCTTGGAGCTCGAGGTGGCGGCGTCGGCGCAGTGGGATTTAAACGCCGCGCTCGCGCCCGCGGTGCTGTTTGGCGGAGGAGAGGGCGGGGGCGGCGGCGGCGGCCTGGCGTCCGTGCCAAAGCTGCGCCGTTTGAGGCTGGCCTGCGCCCTGGGGTCGGAGCTGCGGCAGTGGAGGCCGCCGCGGCCTGCTGCGGGGGCGGGGGGAGCAAAAAAGGCGGCCGAAGGCGCTGCGGCCGCGGGCTGCTGCTCCTCTTTTCCTTCTTCTCTGCCGCGCGTGCGCGAGCTCGAGCTGGCCGGCGCCGCCAGCGACGCGGCGCTCGCCGCGCTGCCGGCGCTCTTCCCCTCGCTCCGCCGCCTGCGCCTCGAGGGCGCGCGCTTCCTCACGGACGCGGGGCTCGGGCGCCTCGCCGCCGCCTCTGCGGCGGTGGCCGCCGGCGCTTCTGTGGCCGACCCGACCTCCTTTTTGCGCGAGCTCGAGCTGGTGCGCTGCCCGCGCGTCTCCGAGTATGGCCTCGCGCTTTGCTTTGTGGCGGCGGCGGCAGCGGCGGCAGCGGCAGCGGCGGCAGCGGTCCCAGCCGACGGCGCCGGGGCCGCTCAACCCCAGCAGCCACCCGCCGCGCTCGTCGTGCGCGTGTCGGGGTGCGAGCGGCTCGGCGAGGGCGCGTGCGCGCGCGTGCGGCGCGGCGTGCTGCAGGACGGCGGCGGCGGCGGCGGCGGGGAGCTGGTGTGGGCGATCGCGGACGGCGGCGGCCACGGCGGGGGCGGCGGCGGCGGCGGCGGCCACGAGCCCTGATGCCCCTCTTGCCTCTTCTTGTTAGCGGATCGCGCGCGCGCGCGCGCGCCCGCGTTGTTTTTGCAAAGGACACAGAGACAAGGGGCCTCATTTTCTAGTGCGGCTGCTGCTGCTGCTGCTGCTGCTGCTGCTGCTGCTGCTGCTGCTGCTGCTGCTGCTGCCGCTGCTGCGCGTCCGCCGCCGCCAGCGCCGCGTCGTACATCCTCAGCAGCGCGTACGGATCCGTGTGCCCTATGGACGCGCCGCCCAGCACCTCGAGCGCGCCAAAGTCGCTGGCCGCGGCGGTCGGGGCGCCGCGGCTCACGACGCGCGCGATCAAGGGGCGGCGGCCTCCCCGTGGCGGGCCCGCGTCGTCGTCGTCGTCCTCCTCCTCCTCCTCGTCGTCGTCGTCGTCGTCCCCGCCCTCCCCGCCGCCCGCTCCGCCGCCCACCTCGAGGTTGTGCACGGCCGCGTTGAACGCGCCGCTCCCGCTGCCCACGCCGTCGACGACCGTGCGCAGGGCGGCGTGGAGCGCGCGCGCCAGGGCCGGCGAACGCAGCGCGGCGAGGTTGTCGCCGCCGCCCCCTTCTGCCCCCCCCTCGCCGCCCCCCCCGGGCACCACGACCACCAGCTCGGCGTCCTTGACGGGCGCGAGCGCGGCGTACACGTACGCGACGCCGCCGTCGCCGTCGTCGTTGCCGTCGCCGCGGCCGTCAAGCGAGAGCAAAGACGGCGCCGAGTCGAGCCCGGCGGCGGCGCCGGGCGTCGGCGGCGACCCCCGGACGACGCGCAGCAGGCCCGCCGCCGCCTGTGCGCGCAGCAGCGACGTGTAGTAGCACGAGGCGCTGCCGTCGCCGCTGCTTTCGTCGCCGCCGCCGCCCGACGCTGCCGCCGCCGCCGACGCCGCTGCCGCTGCTGCTTCTGCCTCCGTCCCGCCCTGCCCTCGCCTCCTCCTCCTCCGCCGCCGCCGCCCGGCAAACGCCCGCTCCGCGCGCCACAGCTTGGCCTGCTCGGGCACCGGGTCGATCGTCAGCGCCGTCTGCGCGTGCGCGTGGTACTGCGACGCGCCCGCGCGCGGCAGGGCGTTCCACAGCAGGAACGGGTGGAGCGGCCGTCCATCCGCCTCGCCGGCGTCGTCGGCGGCGGCCGCGGCAAAAAACCAGCGCGACGCGCAGTCGAGCGCCGCGGCCACGTCCGCGCGGGAGAGGCCGAGCGGGTCGTGCCGCGCGGGCAGCAGCACGAGGCCGTGGTGCGGGGCGCAGCACTTGAAGAGGTTGCTGGCGGAGATCGCGGCGCCCTGCGGCGGCGACGACGACGACGACGACGACGACGACGACGCGACGCGGCCAAAGGGCACGTCCTCGGCGGTGTTATCCAGGGGCGCGCAAAAGTCGCACGAGGCGCGCGTGCCGTTGAGCAAGGGGTCGAGGGCGCGGTGGACCGGCGGCGGCGGCGGGACGGGGCTTCCTCCGGCGACGGCGCCCTTCGCCGCCGCGAATGCCGCGACCGCGCTCGAAAAGTTTTGCGGCTTTTGGCCGCGCTGCGGGTTGAGCGAAGTCTGGCGGTGCATGTACCGGTCGGTCACCGTGATCACGACCTGCCGCTCGCCCTCGGCGCCATAGCGATCGGCCACGGCGGGCGGGATGCGACACGACGCCGACGTGGATCGCAGCACGAAGAAGGGCGACAGGGCTCGGCGCGCGGGCTCGTGGCTCGGGCCGACCACGAGCTCCTGGAGGGAGCGGGGGTGGGGATGCGCCATTGGTGGTCGGGAGCAGGATTCTCGCGATCGGGGGGTCGGTTTTTGCTCACGGCGGCGGCGGCGGCGGCGCACGGGGCGAAAGCCGGTAGCTCGCGCGTCGCGACGCCGCGCCGCTGCGGCCCTGCTGCCTCAAACCGACCGCCCTCGCTCGCCCTCCCGCGTCGTCAGGACACAATCCAAAGCAACCGCTGCATCTCGGCACGATACAACACATTGCCCGCGAATAAATCAAGCACCAATCAGGCGCGTCGTCGTCGACGGAGATTCAGCCCAAGAAGAAACAGCGTCTTGGCCCCCGGCCCGCGCCGTGTACATCCCACCCCCAGCCCAGCGAAGCAATCCGGTCGCACGTCGCACGACACCATGCAAGCCGCCTCTCGCGCGTCGGCGAGCGGCGGCGCGTGGAGCAGAGCACGCGCGAGGCCAGCGGCGCTGCTCCCCGCGCACCACCCACGCACCACCACCTCCACAAGCAGCAAGCGCCCGCGCCTGTCCTCCTCCGCCCCGGCCGCGCCCTCCTCGCCCGCGCCCGATGCGCCGGAGGCCGCAGCCGAAGCGTCGCAGCACGCCCACGCCGCCTCAGCCGCTCCGCCTCGCCCGTGGTCCCCGGGCATCCCCGTGCCGCCGAGCGCGCGCCCGCTCCCGCCGCTCGCCGAGACGGGCGCGCCCGTGCCGCCGCCCGTGCTGGCGTCGTCCTCAGCCGCGGCCGCTTCTTGGTACACGGCCGCGCCGCCCGTCCCCGTCCCGCACGCGCCGCAGGCGCCCGGGGTCGTGCACTCGCTCGTGTACATCAGCCAGGAGCGCGCGCGGCGCGAGGAGCGCGCGGGGGCAGGCGGAGAAGGCGCGGCGGCGACGTCGGCGGCGGCGGCGGCGGCAGCGGCAGCAGGCCGGCCGCCCGCGGGCCCCGCCGCCGCGCTGCCGTGGACGCCGCCGCCCTCGTCGGCATCATCATCAGCAGCAGCAGCAGGATCTGGAGGAGGAGGAGGAGTCGTAGTAGGAGGAGGCGCAGGGGCAGCGGAAGCGGGCGGTCGCAACAACAACAACAGCAGCAGCAGCAACAGCAGCAGCAGCAGCAGCAACGCCGTCGCTTGGGCGCTCGCGCGCGCCGACGCGTCGCTCGACGCGCTCGAGGCCGACCCCCCAGCCGCCCAGGTGGCCGTGTACGCCCTCTCCCGAGGTCCCGTGGGGCAGGCCGCGGCCCGCGGGGCGACGGCCGCCGCCATTCTCGCCGCCAAGGGGGCCGAGGGCGCGGCGCGCGCGGCCGCGCCGCTCGCGGGCGCGGCGCTGCGGGCGGCGGCCAAGGCGGCCGCGTTTGCGCTCGAGCAGCGCGGCCGGGCGCGCGAGCGCGAGCGGCGGCGCCGCGCCGAGGAGGAGGAGGAGGAGGAGGAGGCCGGGCGGCGGCGGCGGCGGGGGGGACCGGGCGGCGCGGCCGGGGGGCGCAAGAGTCCCTAGGAGTTGGTCGTTGCAAAGGCTCCGCCATCGTCACAAACTCTTGAGGATTTTTGGTTGGTCATCGCCGTCGTCGTCGTTCCGAAGAAAGAAAAGAAAAAAAAAGGGGTCACCGCCGCGCCTTGCCGCCCGCCGCCGCCGCCTTGCCGCCGCCGCCCGAGACCTGGTTCCCCGACGCGTGCGACAAATACGCGGTCCACAGCACCCCGCAGCACGACATGTACAGCACCTGCTGCCGCAGCGGCACCGCGCAAAAGTTGACCGACGCCGCGGGCACCCAGAACTTCCACCCCGTCACCAGCGCGGGCCAAAAGTCGGCCCGCAGCTTGGCCGGCAGCGGCGCCAGGCGCGTGCCCGCGAGCAGGGCCGACAGCGGGCAGGCGGGCGGCTGCTGGGCCGGGGCGGCGGCGCCCTTGCCGCCGCCGCTGGAAGGCCGAGGCTTCTTTCCGGCCTTGGAGGAGGCGGGCGGGGGAGGCGGGGGGGAAGGAGCAGCGACGGAGGAGGAGGCAGAAGAGGAGGCAGAAGAGGAGGGGGAGGAAAAGACGAGGTGCCAGGCAAAGGCGACCGTCAGCGTGACGGGCGCCAGCAGCGCCTGGTTGGCGGCGACCTTGGCGACAAAGTTGGGGACGGTGCGCCGGGGCATGAGGTGCTCGAGGAGGCTGTACCAGTAGTACTGGTAGGGCCCGTAGAAGAGGAGGCCGAAGCCGGCCATGCGCAGGGTGCGGCGCGCGTCGTAGGCCGCTGCTGCTGCGGCGGGGCTCGGGGGCGCCGCTTTCCGCCCGCCGCGCGCGGCCCCCTTGGCGCCGGCCGCCGCCGTCGCCGCCGCGGCCTCGCGCGAGGCGTACCACCCGGCGATCGACTGCGCGAGCACGTCGCCGACGGCGCACAGGGAGCCGGACGTCACGGCGGCCTTGAGCGGGCCGCTCCAGCCCTGGGTGTTTGTTGTTGTGTTGTGTTGTTGGGGGGGGGGAGGGTCGGCGGGGCCGTTGGTGTGCGGGCGGAGGAGGGGCGGCGCGGCGTTCGGCGCGCGCGCTTTTGGCCAGCGGCGCGCGTCGAGCGTCGTCGCGATCGCGCGCGCGTCGCGGGCTAAGCCGAGCACAATGCAACACGCCCGCACCTTGACGCGCTCGAAATAGGAGGACGAGGCCGCGGCCGCGGACGCCGCGCGACGCGCCAGGTGGCCTCGCCCGTTGGGGCGACGCGTTGGGCGAAAGGGCCCGCCGCCCCACGCGCCGCCCGCTCCTCCTCCTAGGGCGCTCGACATGTGCTGGGCTGGTGTGGGAGCTTTTAGAGAGGGGCGGTGGAGGGGGATGTGCGGACAGGCGATCGCGAAAAAAAGGTGTTTCGATCGGAATGCGCGTTTGGGGCACGAAAAGGCTCGCTGACGCCGCCGGCGGCGCGCTTTTGTCGCGTTTGTTCGGGGGGGCCGCCCCGGCTCGTCCCCTCCGCCTCGTCCCTATCTCATTCTTGGCCTGCCGCGCCACTTTTTGCTGCACGAACCGCCGACAGCTGTGGGCGCGTCCTCTCCTTCACCTCGGTCAAGACAACCCGAGCGCAACCCTTGCGCAGCCACTCGTGCGTGCGAACGGCGCCTCGGACCGACTCCGACCCCAACCGCAGGCCAGCCATGCAGCAGCCCTCCCGCCGACCTGTCGAGGCGGTGGCGCTCAAGAGCAAGCTGCGCGCCGCCACCGAGTTCGACCGGGACGACGACGACGGCGGCGGCGGCCCGCTGATCAAGGCGGGCGTGCAGGCCGCGGCGACGACCGCCGCGCCCCGTCGCCCCTCGCCGCCGCCCCTCGCCGCCGCCTCCCCGCCGCCGCCGCCGCCGCCGCCACCCGTGCTCGAGCCCCCGCTCGCGGCCGCCGAGCTCGACGGCCCCCGCCTCGTTGTCTGCGTGACGGGCGCCACGGGCTACGTCGCCGGACACGTCATCCACCGCCTGCTCGCCGCGGGGCACGTCGTGCGCGCCACGTGCAGGCGGCCCGACGACGCCGGCGCCACGGAGCACCTCTGGCGCCTCCCCGGGGCGCCCGAGCGCCTGTCGCTCTTCCGGGCCGACCTGCTCGCCGCCGCCCCCGGCGAGTTTGACGCCGCCGTCGAGGGCTGCGACGCCGTCGTCCACACCGCGTCGCCGTACGTCGTGCGAGCGACGAAGAATGACGAGGCGCGCGTCGTGGCGCCCGCCGTCCGCGGCACCGAGTCGGTCCTCGGCAGCGCCACGCGCCACGCGCGCACGGTCCGGCGCGTCGTGCTGACGGCGTCGACGGCGAGCGTCTTCGCCGACCCCTACGACGTCTTGCCCGCCGGCCCCCGCCCCCCCCCCTCCTCCCCCTCCTCCTCCTCCAAGCGCCGCCGAGGGCCCGCGACGGGCGCGCCGCCGCCCCTGGCGACCGAGGACGACTGGAACGACGGCGCCGACCGCGCGCGCCTGCCCTACTTTTACGCCAAGACGAGGGCCGAGCGGCGCGCGTACGAGCTCGAGGCGGCGCAGGGGGGCGGGGGGGGGGGCGGCGGCGGCGCGCCCGACGGCCGGCGCTGCTGGACGCTCGCGACGATCAACCCGCCGTGCGTGCTCGGCCCGCCCCTCTCGCGCCGCGCCGACGGCGAGAGCCTCGACCAGATGCGCGCCCTGCTGTCCGGCCGCATCTGGCCCTTCACCCCCTACATCGGCGTCGGGGCGTGCGACGTGCGCGACGTCGCGCAGGCGCACGCGCTCGCGCTTGCGGCCGCGCCCGCGGGCGGCCCGGGGGGCGCGGCGGCGGCGGCGGCGGCGGCGGCCCCCCGGCCGCCTCCTCCCCCGCGCGGCCGGTTCCTGGTGGCGTCGCGCGCCGAGGGGTACGCGCTGCACGACGCGGCCCGCGTGCTGCGCCGCCTCTACCCGCGCCGGTGGGTCCCGTTTCTGGGCGTGCGCGCCCGCGCGCTCGCGCTGCCGCTCTGCCCGGCGCTGGGGCTGCCGGCGGCGATGGCCGAGGCGATGTGGGCCAAGCCCGCGCGGTTTTCGGTGGCGAAGGCGGCGCGGGGGCTCGGCAAAGGCAACGGAGACGGAGGCGGGGGCGGGGACGGCGGCGGCGGCGGCGACGGCGGCGCGCCCCTTCTTCCGTACATTCCGTTCGAGAAGACGGTGGCCGACATGGCCGAGGCCATGATCGCGCGCGGGATGGTGCCGGACGAGTGGCCCGTGGTCGTCGTGCTCGGCGCCAAGGTGCTGCTGCTGGTGGTGCTGCTGCTGGTGGCGGCGCTGGCGGCCGTTGCGGCGTTGGCTCGGGCGCTCTGAGAGAGAGAGGCGCGCCGCCGTTGTTTCGTCGGCGCGCGGGGGG
>Ga0315905_10008652_pt1 | contig 10301 bp, 7 predicted proteins | sample LakEriMetagenome_5_FD_203522 | JGI IMG/M metagenome (GOLD analysis project Ga0315905, IMG submission 203522) | Freshwater fungal communities from buoy surface, Lake Erie, Ohio, United States - Buoy 4 MA121 | ecosystem: Environmental > Aquatic > Freshwater > Lake | place: USA: Lake Erie, Ohio... | reverse complement strand
GTGAAACACGTAGCAACCCTGTAACGAACCCAAATGGCAACACCAACCGAGATTGGTGGCCAAATCAGCTAGACTTAACTGTTTTGCGACAGCACTCCTCGCTTTCTGATCCTATGGGTGCAGGTTTTGATTACGAAAAAGCATTTTCTACTTTAGATTACTACGCTCTAAAAGCAGATATCAAAAAAGTACTGACAGAGTCGCAAGATTGGTGGCCGGCAGATTTCGGTAATTACGGTCCACTTTTTATTCGCATGGCTTGGCACAGTGCCGGTACCTATCGCACTGGTGATGGCCGCGGTGGATCATCAGCGGGTCAGCAACGTTTTGCGCCACTCAACAGCTGGCCAGACAACGGCAACCTAGATAAAGCACGTCGCTTGCTTTGGCCCGTGAAACAAAAATATGGCAACAAAATCTCTTGGGCCGACCTCATGGTATTGGCCGGCAATGTAGCGCTAGAGGAAATGGGGTTCAAGACCTACGGATTCTCTGCAGGCCGCGCCGATGTGTGGGAGCCTGAGCAAGATATGTATTGGGGGAAAGAAACCAAGTTCTTAGATGACCAACGTTACAGCAACGGGCGTATGCTCGAAAACCCACTGGCCGCTGTACAAATGGGCTTGATTTACGTGAACCCAGAAGGGCCTAACGGCAATCCTGATCCTTTGGCTTCTGCAAAAGACATCCGCGAAACTTTTGGCCGCATGGGTATGAACGATGAAGAAACCGTGGCCTTAATTGCGGGTGGTCATACTTTTGGTAAGACACACGGTGCTGGCCCAGCTTCTCATGTGGGCAAAGAACCAGAAGCAGCTCCTATTGAAGAGCAAGGCTTCGGCTGGACCTCCAGCTACAAGTCAGGAAAAGGAAAAGATGCCATTACCTCTGGCTTAGAAGTAACCTGGACCACTCAACCTGCGCGCTGGACCCACTCCTACTTCCAAATTTTATTTGGCTACGAATGGGAGCTCACCACGAGCCCTGCTGGTGCCAAGCAATGGGTGGCTAAAACTGATGACAAAATCATCCCAGATGCTTTTGATCCGAACGTGAAGCACAAACCAACCATGCTCACTACTGACCTCGCACTGCGCTTTGACCCAATTTATGGGCCTATCTCCAAAAAATTCATGGATGACCCAAAAGCATTTGAAGAAGCATTTGCCAAAGCGTGGTTCAAACTCACGCACCGCGACATGGGCCCTATTACGCGCTATGTTGGCCCCGAAGCACCAAAAGAAGCCTTGATCTGGCAAGACCCTATTCCGGCACTCAATCATGCTATTATTGACGCCGCAGATATCGCAAGTTTAAAAGCACAAATCTTGAAATCAGGCCTTACCACCAGCGAACTTATCGAAACCGCCTGGGCTTCTGCCTCTACTTATCGCGACTCAGACCGCCGTGGTGGCGCTAATGGCGCGCGCATTGCACTCGAACCACAACGTTCTTGGGCGGTAAACAACCCTGCTCAACTCACTAAAGTGTTGGCTATCTATACGCAAATCCAAAAAGACTTTAATGCAAAAGGCGGCGCCAAAAAAGTATCATTGGCTGATCTTATTGTGTTGGGAGGAGCTACAGGCCTAGAGCAAGCGGCTAAAAATGCGGGCGTTTCAGTCAGCGTGCCATTTATTCCAGGACGCATGGACGCCACCCAAGCGCAAACTGACGTCAATTCGTTTGCCGTTTTAGAGCCAATGGCCGATGCATTCAGAAATTATAAGAAGACGCAATATACTTTTACCACAGAAGAACTCATGGTAGACAAAGCTCAATTGCTTGGTCTTACCGCTCCTGAAATGACCGTTTTGATTGGCGGCATGCGCGTTTTAGGCACCAACTTTGACGATTCTAATAAAGGTGTGTTCACTAAAAATGTTGGCACCTTAAGCAATGATTTTTTTGTCAATCTTCTCGACATGAATATCGTTTGGAAACCTATTGATGCCAATCAGGAATTATTTGAAGGGCGCGATCGCAAGACAGGAGCTGTAGTATATACCGCAACGCGTGCTGACTTGATTTTTGGATCTAATTCTGAACTGCGCGCAATTGCAGAGGTTTATGGTAGCTCCGATGCCAAAGAAAAGTTTGTCAAGGATTTCATCGCCGCATGGGATAAAATCATGATGGCTGACCGCTTTGAATTAAAGTAAGCCCTACTTAAGCCATTTCAAGGCTACTGCAATGAGCAGTAAGTGAATAGCTGTTGTTATGCTGCTCCATAAATCCGGCAGCGCAAAACTAAAGGCACTTCGAAAAGCAGGAATGCTCACAATTAGTGTCAATGCACCAACACTTAAAATCAGGATGGATCTCGTGATCCATCCTGATTCTTTAAATACCTCCCAGTAATTTTTGGTGCTTGAAAGGTTGTGTAAAATCAATATCAGGTTACTTGCGATGAGCAAAACATAACAAAGGAGGCGTTGTTGCGCTTCGTTTTGCTCTTGGTATTTACTAAAGAGATACACAGAATAAACAGCCAAAAAAACGGTCAATCCATAACCCAAACTTTTGAATATTTGCTGCTTGGAAAGCAAGTTTCGCGTTATCTTCTTTGGACCTAAGCGCATCGTGTTTTTATCTATAGGTGCATGCTCAAAAGCAAGTGCACATGCCGGGTCTATGATCAGTTCAAGAAAGGCAATATGAAAGGGCATGAGAAAAATTGGCATCGAAGAAAATAAAGCTGGTAAAATACAAAGTCCGACAATAGGAACGTGAATTGCTATGATGTACAGCAATGCACTTTGAATTTTGAGGATGAGCTGCCTGCCCATTTCAATGGCACTATATATTTCTGTAAACTGATCTTTGAGCAAGACCAAAGAAGCCGCTTCACGAGCCACGTCAGCGCCTTTTTCGCCCATAGCGATTCCGATGTCTGCCGCTTGTAGCGCAGGTGCGTCATTGATGCCGTCACCAATCATGGCAACAACCTCTCCTCTCTTTTGGAACAATCCTACTAATTCCAACTTTTGGGCTGGTAATATGCGCGCAAAAACATCAACCTCATGAAAATTGGCACCTGAAAGTTTTTGACTACTTGAACCAAGTTCTTGACAATTGATCATTTTCAAGGATTTTACAAATCCTGCTTGCCGCGCTATTGAGCGCGCCGTTACGGGATAATCTCCTGTAATCATGACCACTCTTACTCCTGCCCTTCTAAGTTTACGAACCGAACTCGCTACACCTCGGCGAATTGGATCTTCGAAGCCAATAAATCCTACTAATTCAAAATTAAAATCCTGCAGGTTTACGGGTGGTATATTTTCTGAATATTTGGCGCGAGCAAAGCCCAAAATTCGCAAACCTTGTTCGGCCAAATCATTGAGCGTTTGCAAATGAACTTGAAGTTCTTTTGGGTTGATCTTACAAAGTTTGAGTATGGCTTCAGGCGCCCCTTTACAATGAGCCTGATAACTGAGATGTTTGCTTTGATACAAATACGCCATGGCAAAACAGGTTGTACTCATCGGATAATTTTGCAACTCTTTAGCATAGATTTCTAAAGCGCTTAACGGAGCTAATTGCCGGATGGCTTCTTCCATTGCATCGTGACTAAAGCGCGGGGTGGCAAGGCGAGCCGTCTGTTGCAATTGCCGTTCATTCCTGGGTGAAATCGGAAGTAATTTGCTGACTTTCATTTTATTGAGGGTCAAAGTGCCCGTTTTGTCGGTGCACAATACCGTGGTAGAACCTAAACTTTCTAACACAGATATACGAGCAGTGAGCACATTCTTTTTGGCGAGTCTCCAGGCGGCTAAACTCATGAATAAAGTCAGTACCATCGGGAACTCTTCCGGAAGTATGGCCATGGCTGTAGACAAACCATTGAGAATGGCTTGCAGAATAGATCCGCGCGTGAGTGCAAAAACCACCACAATAAGAATGGCTACTGCCAGCGCTAGCGTAAATGCCCATGAAATAAACGATTGTATAGATTTCTGCAACGTACTCGCCCGATTATTTTGATGGTCCTTTAACATCGTACTAATTTGACCAAGCGCCGCAGCCTTACCTACAGAACTTATTTGAACGATTCCTTCGCCCTGTACCACCATAGACCCACCTGCCAATTTGGCGCCAATATTCGATTTTTCTATTGCTGCAGATTCACCTGTCAGCAAGGATTCATCGACTTTGAGGTAGGTTCCGCTTACCAAAAAACCATCTGCTGGTATACGCGTTCCTTCCCTTAATAATACACAATCGCCTACAACTACCTCGCTGCGTTTGATTTGCTCTTGCTTACCATTTCTGATCACAATGCTATTTGGTTGTGCGAATTGCTCTAAGGCTGCAAGCACATTTGCCGTGCGGTAATTGCGATAAAATGAACTCAATAAGACCAATGTAGTCCAGCCGAGAAATACAAAGCCCGACCAAAGGTCACCGATAAACAAATAAATAAGCGAGCAAGCAAAAAGTAAAAGCATCATCGGTTCACTTGCACTTTTCAAAATCCGTTTCCAAAAAGCACTTTTAGATTTTTCTAAGGTGTTTGCGCCATATTGCAATCTTTGACTGTCGGCCTGAGCAGTTGTCAATCCAAATTCTAAGGATGGGGTTTTCATTTGCCAATATTAGCCGAGTTTAATCGAAAATTCCTTACATGTTCATGTGCATTTGTTTGAATTTTGAAAGGTGTGAATAATGCAAACTTTAACAAAAATGCCGTAAGTAAAACCTTTTAAATTAACCACACCTTTGTGATAGATAATTACACAAACCATTCATTCACACCAACAAAAGAGATGGGAAAACTAAATTCAAAAATTGCACTCGTCACAGGTGCAGCCTCGGGAATAGGCCGCGATGTATGTTATCGCTTCCTCGATGAAGATTGCACCGTGATTGCTGCCGATATCGATGCATCGGCATTAGAGGCACTCAAACAAGAAGCGCCACACAAAGGACTTAGATTGCATGTCATTCAATGCGACATCACCAAAGAAAGAGAATTGGAGACGCTAGTTAGCCATGCGATCAAAGAACATGGGCACATCGATATTTTAGTCAATAATGCAGGCGTGATGGACAACTTTGAGGCAGTAGCGAACGTGAGTAATTCACAATGGGATCGGATCATGAATGTCAATCTCAGAGGTCCTTTTATGCTCATGCGTTTATTGATCCCCCATTTTTTGCACCACAAATACGGTAATATCATCAATATCTCGTCTATTGGTGGTTTGCAGGGCGCGCGAGCAGGAGCTGCTTACACTGCAAGTAAATTCGCACTCAACGGCCTCACCAAAAATACCGGTTACTTATATGCCGAACAAGGAATTCGTTGCAATGCGGTTGCGCCCGGCGCAATTGAAACGCATATCAGCGACTCCATTGATTACTCAAAGGTGTCAAAAGATATGAATGAACTGCTGATTGCGGGCCTCGCGCTAAATCCTCGGATGGGCAAACCCAAAGAGATCGCTGAAATCGTTTTATTTCTAGCCAGCGAAGAATCTTCGATGATCAATGGCGAGGTGCTAGTGGCCGATGCCGCATGGAGCGCTTATTAATTAAATGTAAACTTTAGTATAAATAATGTAAATTATTATATTTCAGTAGATTATATATTTGTTTTATAAATAATTAGTTCAGTATTCATTTAAAAATTATCAAACATGGAAACTCCAAAATCAAACACCTCAACCTATGTAACGGTGGCAATTGCAAGCGCAGCTATAGGCGCACTTATGGGCGTTCTTTTTGCGCCAGACAAAGGCAGTGTTACACGTCACAAACTCTCTGGCAGCGCTAAAAAAATGGCTTCTGACCTCTCTCACAACCTCGGCTTCAATGTCGAAAAAGAGGCCTACGCTGAAAAAGTTTAGCATGGTTAAAAGGCAAAATGCAGCTACCGTGAGTTAGCACACAATCGGGACGCGTAAATCCAAGGAAAGGTAGCTGCATGGAACCTTTACCAAATGAAACCAGCGCTTGCGCTGGTTTTTTTAACCTTTAAAATCACTCCCATGAATGTAGAACATCCTATAAATGAATTTGCTGATCAATTCAAGCAATACCTGAAAACCACCACCGAGATTGCCAAACTAGAAATTTTGAAACGAACAGTTCAGATGAGTGCTCACCTCATTTGGCAATTTATGCTTTGGGGGTTTGTATTGCTGTTTTCATTGCTGTCTAGTATGGCACTGGCATTTTATGTCGCTGCTGCAATTAACGACAAAGCAATGGGATTCGCACTAGTAGCCTCTGGCATCGGTTTACTCACACTTATTGTACAACTCTATTTAGCTAAGCGAATGCGTTCATTTTTTGAGACACAACTACTCAGACGCATGTATCAAGACAGTTTATAAGCACCTTCTAAACGCAAATCAAATGAAAAACACAGCAGCTATTCAGGATCAACTCAACTTACTCTATGCATTACAAAAGGAGCAAGAATTCCAATTAACGCAAGGGATTTCAAAGCTATCGGGTATATTTACACCTGTCAATTTAATTTCTGAACTCATCGGTGCGGTGACGCAAAAATCAAATCAAACAAGCCATTCAGAAACAGGTAATTACAGCCCCCTGTGGGATAAACTCACCGATCAAGTAGGCATCACTTCTCCAGTAGCAAAAAGTACGATACATCTCGTTTTAGATCAATTGGTTACAAAATGGCTGCAAAACGAACAAAATAAAAATCCGATGGCAGAAGAAAAGGAAAGAAAATCTGCGCTAATGGATCATTCGCTCAATCATTTTTAAAGGCTAGCTCAGCCAAACATGTTATTATTTGAGCGAGCGGGTATCCTGCTTCAGCCTACCATTCTTTCCTTTGAGCAAAAAGGCGTCATGAATCCGGCGGTGATTATCCACAACAATGAAATTCACATGTTTTACAGAGCAGTTTCAGTGGAAGGAATCTCAACCATCGGCTACTGTCGGCTTTCCTCACCTCTTGCAATTGCAACGAGGAACCAAAAACCTATTTTGTTCGGAAACACTGCCGCTGAACAAAAAGGAATAGAAGACCCAAGGATAGTGCGTATAGACGACTTGTTTTTCTTAAGCTACACGGCATACGACGGATTTTCGGCACTTGGATCACTTTTATTAAGCTACGATCTTCAAAACTTTTTTGGCAAACGGATCATTGTTGCACAAGAAAAACGAAAAGACTACCCAATCGAAAATCCAATACAATTGCGCTGGGATAAAAACCTGGTGTTTTTTCCACGTAGAATCAATGGTAAAATTTACTTTATGCACCGCATCAAACCTCACATACTCCTTACTTCTGTTCCGGAAATTGAACACATCGATGAGGATTTCTGGAAACACATTGGCAAACCAAAAGTAAATATCCCACTTGTTCTGAACGCAAGATCCTGTGGTGCAATATACGAAGGTGCGGGCTGCCCACCAATCGAAACTTTATTTGGATGGCTCATCATCTATCATGCAGCTTACCTATTCGAAAGTCAAACGATATATAAAGTACACGTAGCGCTGCTCGACTTGAATGAGCCTAGTTTAGTTTTGGCAGAATTACCTTATGCGGTTCTAGAACCCCAAACCAGCTATGAACGCGAGGGAAATGTCAATAACGTGGTGTTTCCAACGGCATCAATTGAAAAAAACGACCGAATTTATGTCTACTATGGCGCGGCAGATACTTGTATTGCATGTGCTCATTTCTCTAAATCAGAAATACTTGAAGAGCTTTTGAAAAATCCAACCAATGAAAATTATGTTTCCTGACTCATCTCGCCCATTTAAAATCTTGCTCATGAGCAGTTGCCTACCGAGAGAATGCGGCATTGCCACATATAGCTATGATCTTAGACAAGGACTGCTCCAAAAGTTTGGTGCCAATTGCCAAATTGATTGCTGTGCCCTCGAAGACAGCACAGCTCAATTTTCATATCCACTCGAGGTAAAGTACCGGTTAAAAGTGGATCAGCCCACTGCTTACAAAAGCTTAGCTCAGGAACTCAATTTAAAAAAAGCATACGATGCCATTCTAATCGCTCATGAATTTGGACTTTTTGGCGGAAATTTTGGCCAAGACCTCTTGCTTTTTTTGAGTGAAAATCAACTGCCCGTCATTCTGAATTTTCATACTATTTTACCCAACCCCTGCCCAAAGCTTTACGCGGTCGTTAACCAACTCATTTCACACGCCAGTGCTGTAGTTTGCATGACCAATGCCAGTGCTTCGCTATTAATTGAGGCCTACGTTTGCCCAGAAGAAAAATGCCAAGTGATTGCGCATGGAACAGCGCTTTTGGCGCAAAAAAATACCACCCACCTCAAGTTAAAATTAGGCTTAAATGGAACGCCAATACTCACTACATTTGGCTTACTAAGCCGCGGAAAAAGCATAGAAACTGCACTATATGCATTGGCCCTTTTGAAAAATAAATTTCCGAATTGTCTGTATGTCATCTTGGGAAAAACCCACCCAGAGGTCGCTAAGATCGAGGGTGAAACCTACCGCTTATTTCTAACAGAATTAACGCAAAGACTCGATATAAGTGCAAACGTACTATTTGTAGATGCCTTTGCAGATAAAGAATTACTTGAGGATTACCTGCAGGCAACCGACATTTATTTATTTACTTCTTGTGATCCGAATCAGGCTGTGAGTGGAACATTTGCTTATGCCATGGCCTGTGGATGCCCCATTGTTTCTACACCAATACCACAAGCAAAAGACGCGCTTGGGAGCGCAGGAATTTTGGTGAATTTCAATAATCCTGAGCAAATGGCCAAAGCGATAGAGCAAGTATTTGCCAATGAACCGGTTCATGCCGCTATGAAACAAGCTGCTTTTCAACAAAGTAAACCCTCGGCCTGGCCAAATGTTGCTTTACAATACATGCGACTCTTCGAAAAAATCAATTTGAAGAAAAAGAAAAATCAGCATTTTGAACTTCCTGACTACAATCTTGGGCACCTTAAAAAATGCACCACTTCCGTAGGCTTACTTCAATTTTGCAAAGCGGAAGAACCGATGCTTTCATCTGGCTATACTTTAGATGATAACGCTAGAGCACTCATCGGTTTAGTAGAGTATTACGCCCACAAACCGGATTACAGTATTTTGCGAAACATTCGGATTCATTTTGAATTTATAGAGCGCATGCAATTAGAGAGTGGTCGCTTTATCAATTATTTAGACCACAATGAAAAATCAACCCGGCAAAATTCACTAGAAAATTTAGATGATGCCAACGGCAGAGCAATTTGGGCGCTCGGAACCTTTGCCGCACATCGACAAATGTTTGACCCGAGCTACTATGCAAAAATTCAACAAATGCTTGAAAAGAGCATAGGGATACTCGAAGCAATAGACTCTCCTCGTGCTATTGCTTTTACAATTAAAGGACTGATCAAATACAATCAAAAGGAAAATAATACGCAGGTGATTGATCTAATAAAGCGACTTGCAGATAAATTAGAAGCAAATTATCACGCACATCAACAAAACGAGCACCATTGGTTTGAGCCAAGCTTAACCTACGCTAACGCAGTATTACCCGAAGCCTTGCTGATGGCTTCGCAAATTTCAAGCAATAAGCAACAGCAAAAAATTGCCGATCGCTGTTTTGAGTACCTCCTAGATATATTATTTGAAGAGGGGCAACTAAGGGTGATCTCTAACCAAACGTGGTTTATACCGGGCCAAGAAAAGAATTGTACCGGACAACAACCTATAGATGTAGCTTACACGATCTTGGCGCTATCCACTTTTTATGAATTAACCAAAATAAAAACGTACCTTCTACAGATGAAAACAGCATTTGATTGGTATCTCGGTAATAACAGTCTCAATCAGATTGTCTACAATCCTGTTTCTGGCGGTTGCCTAGACGGAATTGAAGCCCACGAAGTAAATATCAATCAGGGTGCAGAGTCTACAGTAACGTACCTAATGGCCCGCAACCGCATGGAAACCTATTTCAAAGGGTTAACACAAGATCTTTTTGACCAACAACAACGCAATCAACAACCTACAACATATGATTCACTTAGAAATTTACAAGCACAGAAAAGTACAAGCGCTTAGTGCCGACTTTAGTACCTTTTTTCCAGATTTGAGGCTCTCCCTTTATTACAAGCCTGCCGCACCACATGACCAAGCCAAGCATGCACACCTCCGCCACACCAAATTAGCTAATGGTACCAAAGATTTACTCGAAGATTGCAGTGCCACAGGCAAAGAAGGATTATTCATTTTTGACCCGGAACTGAGTGTCAAAGATTTCCGGGCACAATTACTCATCGATTTTGGCTTGCACGCCGAGATTCATCAGCGCGTC
>Ga0315905_10008651_pt1 | contig 10302 bp, 9 predicted proteins | sample LakEriMetagenome_5_FD_203522 | JGI IMG/M metagenome (GOLD analysis project Ga0315905, IMG submission 203522) | Freshwater fungal communities from buoy surface, Lake Erie, Ohio, United States - Buoy 4 MA121 | ecosystem: Environmental > Aquatic > Freshwater > Lake | place: USA: Lake Erie, Ohio... | reverse complement strand
CTGTCTTGGTTGAAACGCAACCTGCAAGACTGGTTACCCTATGGGACATGGTATAAGTACCTGCAGCTGTGTATTTATGTCTTGGATCTTTCAGCACTGAGCTATCGGGATTTGAAGGAGTAGCATTGGCATCCCCAAATCTCCAGAGATGTGCAAACCCTGTACTGTTATCTGCTATTTTGCTGCTGTCTGTGAATTCAGCAAAAGCATCACTCAGGCAGACTTCAGGTATGCTGTTGTTTACAAAAGGCTTAGGATGAATTCTAATCGTTTTGGTGGTAGTATCACTTTTACAACCTTTGCTGTTTTCCACCATCAACTTGATCACTTGGTCTCCCCAATTGGTAAAAGTTTTTGTTACTGGATTTGAATTGGTCTCATTCTGTGGATTTGATGTGCTACCAAGACGCCAGTTCCACCTTGTCAATGTTCCAACATTAGCAGTAGAGAGCTGTTCAAATGAAACAGTTTCGGTTTCGCAAGCGGGATCCACAACCTTAAAATTGGCAACTGGCAATGGATGGACAACAAATGATTTTGTTGCAGTATCGCTGATACAGCCATCTGCAGTAAAGCCAACCAATTTAGCTGTATAAGTACCTGCTGTTGTGAGTGTGAACAATGGATTTTGGAGGGTATCTTTCAAGCCATTGGACAAGGTCCAATTCCATTTGGCCATGGTTCTGGTCTGAGGATTGGTCTGGTCGTTCATTTTCGTATTTTCCCTTAAGCAAACTTCAGGAGTTACCGTAAAGTCAGCTTTGGGCTGGGCAAACACCTGGGTCAATTGTTTGCTCAAACTATCTACACATCCATTGTTGGATCTGATGATTAATTTAACCGTATAAGGCCCTACAGCAGTGTATTTATGTGCAGGTGAAACCCGATTAAGCGCAGTATCAGGATTGGTTGGAGATGCATTGGGATCTCCAAAAGACCAATTACGGATAAATGAGCCCTGGCTACCATCTGATATGGTACTCAAGTCATTAAAAGTTCCCATACCATCAGGCAAACAAATCTTTGGCAAACTAAAGTCCACAGTTGGATTGGGTCTATTTGTAAATGTCAATGACTTAACAGGACTTAGGCAACCATTTTGGGTTTTGACTCTTAGCTGAATCGTATATTGTTGCAATGCAGCGAATTTCTCAACGACGTTTGCATTGGTTGTATTAATGATTGTTGTAAATATGATCGGATTATTGGTTACCCATAACCATTCTTTAATGGTTGCCCCTCCCCCTACACGGGAAGCATCAACAAAAGTTACATCTTTGTTTTGACAGGTTGTACCAAGGATGGAAAAGTCAGCAATAGGAACGCTATCAACAAATACATCTTTAATGATGGTATCAGTTAAACAACCAACATCAGTATAGGCAAAATACTTGACGGTGTATTTTCCAGGATTCTTGTATTTATAGCTGAAATTTTTCAGTGTAGAGAAATTGCCATCACCCATATCCCATGAATAGCCAATGACAGGTCTCGTGGATGATGATGTGGTGTCAACAAAGGCAATGGAATCTGTGATACAATTTGTTGTATTGAATTTGAAACCACCTTTTGGCGGTTCGAAAACTTGCAAATCAAAATCAATTTGCTGTTCACCAGAACAACCATCGGTGGTTGGATTGTTGGCTATTACCTGAATATTGTAAGTATTGATTGTATTGTAAACGTAGGTTCCTTTCAACGAGTAGCGATAGATTCTCTTTCCACTTACCAAATAAGTTGAATCATATTTTGGAGCATTTTCCTTGGGAATTGCCGGGTAGTTGGGCACTTTCCATTCAAGCGATAGCGGCTCATATGGAAGTGTAATGGATATGTTGAATGGTGTTCCTTTGCAGGTAGCGGGCAATTTTACCGTGGCATATTTGTTGTTGGTGCTTAATGTCTGATAAAGATCCTTTACATTGGCTCCTGCATTGTAGCCATAGGTTTCGGCACTACCATAGCCGTATGCGATGGCATTGAAACCTGAGTCGGCTTGAATGGTATGTGATCCAGCGCCAACCTGCACTTGGTAAAATGAATAGTTGGATTCTTGTGGGTGCACAATTGATGCAACAACAGGAGCTGCTCCATCAACTTTCAGAGAACTTAAACCATTTTTATGGATAGCGATATTGATATAATGCTGATTGATTCCAGCATTGGGCGTGGAGTTGACAGTAACCTTATCAATTGTTTGCTCAATAGGACTGATGTATATCATTTCAGGATCGCCATTGCCTGCAATTTGGGTATTACCACAGCTGTTTGCAGTGGTAACATATTGGGCAACCATTATAGGTTGATCAGATTCAAGGAGATCCGGTGTGTTGCTTTGGTATTCGTAATAAAAACCACCTTGTAAGCCTGTAAGAACTGTGCCGTTTCTTTTTACCACAGTACCAGGCTTACTGATGGCAACTCTAAAAAAATTATTGGGCATTCTCAAGGTTGGAACGGTAAGGTATTTTTTACCCCAGGCATTTGCAGGGAATGCCTGCTGCATATAATTATCTGCACTACCAGAACCATTGTTACAAGAGATACTTAGTTTTCCTGATCCTGAAAAAACAGCAATTCGTTTACAAGGACTTGTGGGGGTGGCAACAGATCTGATCTTTGTTCCTGTAAGGTCTTCACCCAAGAATGGATTGGTCGAGGTATTAAGTCTTCCGAAAATATTATAGACTTCACCCTTGTTGAGGTTGACTTTGATTGTATCGCCTGCACTGTTAAGGATGGTTCTGGCACTGGGTATGATTTCTATATTGGTGTCATCTTCAGTTGCAATAACATAAGAAAAACAGTAGGAATAATTTTGATTGGAGACTTGCTTGTAATTGATGGAATAATATTCACGGGCCAAAGTGTTCACTGGAAACAACAAAGTTGCACCGGATACCGAAGCGTTATAAATATGAGCATATGCGATAATGGGAACATCGGAGGTTATGTGAATTCCTTTAACACTTTTGCCCTCACTAGTAATTCTGGAATCTTGTGCTCCTGTCTTGGGTAAACGTGCTGATGTAGTTACAGCATTTGCAACTACGGAATAGGTGTTAGTCCACCCTAACGAAGGAATTTCCACTTTAACATTTGCATTTCGATCCGATGTAAAATACAAAACCATATCCTGTGCTCCGCCCGCTGCGTCAATTGTTCCATTGTTGGCATTGTACATTGCGACATGGCTCCCGTAACCTACCCAAAACTCCTTACCCTTGTTGGAAAAATCCTGTGCAAGTGAAAAAGTCCCCAAAAAAGTCAAAACAAAAAAAACAACCAGTCTTCTCATGAACATTGTTTGGCTAAATGGAAAATTAATGAAAATTTTAATAAGTACAAACTCTTAGACCATTGATTGTCAAAGAGGTTTAGTAAGATTGGTGATTTTATTTAGCGCATCGGGTCCAAGGTTGAACAAAATGTCTACGATGGATACATTGGGCTTAAAACCAATCCTATCCTCAAACAACTGAGGGTATTTGATAAATGGCTTTTTCCCAGGTATATCATGGTTAGACGGCAAATAGAAATCAATTCTTTCCTTTGTTTCCTGGTTATCGGATAATTGATTTCCGTCTTGCAGTAAGGTGAGGTTGATTTTCATTTTTTTGATAACCCAATCAAGACAGATTGCATTCCAGTCAACGAGAAATCGAGGTTTTTGATCAAAAATTTCCTTGAGCGAATCCCTGTATTGAAAATAAAAAGGTGAGTTACCATAAATGGTTTCCAATGTACGGAAGTGATCCCTTTGCCAGGTACTGCTGTAATCTATCTCAACAGCCTTGAATGGCAGTTTGACAGATCTTCCACCAACGACTGGAATTGTGAGGGAAACAAGCCCATTGCCACCAGGGAGTATCATCCTGTTCCGGAAACTGGACCTTCGAAAAAAAAGTTCATTGTCAAAAAAAACCAATGCGCAATCAACGATGTCCCTCATTGCGTTGATGCATGGAAAGTATTGAAGCTCAATGTTTAACACACTACTTTACAGGTTTTTTGCAACATTTTGGAAGCTTGTCATAGGCATCTTGAGCAGCCTTGATTTCTTCAGCATCGTAACCCGTGTTGGCGATGGCTGTTTTGATATTTTCGAGGTTTGTTCGGTCGGTGAGGTAGGTTACCGTAGTTTTCTTTTGCTTAAAATCAACAACAACCTTTGTAACACCTTCCTCATACGCCAGGTATTCTTCAATCTTCTTTTTGCACATCTCACATTGAACAGTTGGTGTATTGATTTTAACAGTTACTGGCTTCTTTTGCTGGGCACTTGAAGCCAGGGATATAAAAAAAACTACAAGGAAGGACAGGATTGCTTTTTTCATGACATGTAAATTTGATTCTAAAGTAAGACTATCTGCCCCATTCTGAAGGGTTGGCGCTCCAGTTTAACAATGTATTTTGATCTTGAGGATCGATGGTTCCTTTCTCAATGGCCAGTTCAATCAATGTAGGATAATTGGTCAGGGAAATCGTTGGAACACCAGCTGCAGAACAAGCTTTTTCCGCTGCCTCAAACCCGTAGGTAAAAATGGATACCATGCCTATCACATCAAGACCGGCGTTTCTCACAACATCAACCACCTGCAAACTGCTTTTGCCTGTAGAGATGAGGTCCTCAATGATGACGGTTTTCAGGCCTTTTTCATAGTATCCTTCAATTTGATTACCCAAACCATGCTCTTTGGGTTTGGGCCGGACATAGATATAAGGTAGTTTTAACTGATCAGCAGCCATTGCGCCCCATGCAATACCAGCAGTGGCTACACCGGCGAGCAATTCTGCTTCAGGGAATTTTTCAAATATCACATTGCACATTTCGCTTTTGATGAAATCCCTTACGTAGGGATATCCAAGGAGTTTACGGTTGTCACAGTAAATCGGACTTTTCCAGCCTGATGCCCAAGTAAATGGTTCTTGGGGATTCAACTTGACTGCATTAACTTGTAGCAGTTTTTCAGCAACTGTTTTTTCGTTTGTCATACCGCAAAATTGAAGCAAGCTCATCACAAAAGAAAATTAAGTTATGTACATCATTGTTCACGAACCATCAGGTCTAGCCATCTTCACGCAAGAGGATGAATGGCAGTCATTTTTATCAGCCAAATTGATCATTGAAGCTGGCGGGGGAATGGTTTTCAACCCCAAAGGTGAATTGTTGATGATGTTGAGGCGTGGCCAATGGGATATGCCCAAAGGGAAACTGGATGAGGGAGAAACCATTGAAGCCTGTGCCCTAAGGGAAGTAGAAGAAGAAACAGGCATTTCCAACCTGAGGGTTTGCGGGAAACTACAGACAACCTACCATACCTATCCTTTCCAGGGTAAAACAGTACTAAAGCCCTCACATTGGTATAAAATAGAATATACAGGCGCAGAAGATTTGGTGCCACAAATAGAAGAAGACATCACTGAATTGAGGTGGGTAGACAAGGTTGAAGCTGCCGAATTGTCACAAAATGCTTTTCCTTCCATCAGGGAAATGATTAAAAAATATTACCTGTAGTATGGTAAAGATTCAGTTCTATCTGTGTTGTAGAATTGATGTAGAAACCACTTCTGGTAAAAACAGGGAGGCATCTCCCCCATTTCGGATGATGTCTCTCACAATGGTTGAGGCAATGGAAGTGTATTTTGGTTCACAGGTTAGGAAGAAAGTTTCTATATGAGGATCCAAGGTTCTATTGGCATCAGCAATGGTCTTTTCGTATTCAAAATCACTCACATAGCGAATCCCCCTGAGAATATATTGGGCATCGACTTCTTTACAAAAATTTACGGTTAGGCCCTCGTAAACGGCGGCAGAAACCTTGTCCTCGTCTTTAAAGATATCTTCTATCCATGATTGCCTTTGCTCAGGACTATACATGGGAGCCTTCCCCGCATTCTTACCCACGGCAACAATGATTTTATCGAACAAGGGCAAAGCTCTCTTGATCACATCCACATGTCCCAGTGTGATGGGATCGAATGTGCCAGGAAAAAGACAAATTTTTTGCATGAATTTCTTTTAAGATGTTGATTCTTTTCTTCCTGACAAAAGATACAATACTGCCATGCGAACGGCTACGCCATTTTCAACCTGATCCAGTATGATAGACTGCTTGCTATCGGCCACATCTGAATCAAGTTCCACTCCCCTGTTGATGGGTCCTGGGTGCATGATCAGCACTTCTTTTTGAAGGGAATCAAGCAATGGCCTGGTGATGCCATAGGCTTGGTTGTATTCACGCAGTGAAGAGAACAGCACCTGGTTCTGGCGTTCCAGTTGTATTCTCAACACATTAGCAACATCACACCATTCCAAAGCCTCTTTGACGTTGTAGGTAACATTTACACCAAACGCATCCCTGATGTGCTTGGGAATCAAGGTAGGCGGACCCGCAAGGGTTACCTCTGCCCCCATTTTGGTCAGCAGGTAGATATTGCTCAAAGCCACCCTGGAATGCATGATGTCTCCAATGATGGCAATTTTCTTTCCTTTCAACGCTCCCAACCTTTCGGTGATGGACAACGCATCCAGCAATGCCTGGGTAGGATGTTCGTTGATGCCATCCCCAGCATTGACAATAGCAGCCGGAATGTGCTTCGCAAGAAAATGAGGAGCACCTGTTGCACTGTGGCGCATCACCACCATATCCACTTTCATTGACAATATGTTGTTGACTGTATCCAACAAGGTTTCACCTTTGGAAACAGAAGAACCACTTGCTGCAAAATTGATGGTGTCTGCACTCAACCTTTTTTCTGCCAACTCAAATGAAATCCTTGTTCTGGTTGAGTTTTCATAAAAAAGATTGACAATGGTGATGTCTCGAAGAGAGGGAACTTTTTTGATGGGCCTTTGAAGTACTTCCTTGAATTGACGGGCTGTGTCTAGAATAAGCTGGATATCTCCCGGAAGGAGGTCTCTAATGCCGAGCAAATGTTTTGAGCTTAGTTGCATTAGGGAGCAAATTTATGGTATACAGTTATAATATTCCGACAAATTTTTGCGGGGCATCAAATGCTATCATATAAAATCACCTTTTTTTCATCTCCCCACATCACCTTCACTTTCTGTGTTACGATAGAATCAATCGACTTTCCAACATAATCAGGCTGTATAGGGAGTTCCCTGCTGAACTTACGGTCAACCAATATACACAATTCTACTTTCTGTGCGCGTCCGTTGTCGAGCAAGGCATCCATTGCCGCCCTGATGGTGCGACCTGTATACAGTACGTCATCAATCAGAATAACTTTTTTTCCTTCAATGGAAAAAGGAAGATCCGTTATACTGGGAATATGAATTTGCCCCCTGAAATCATCCCTATAAAAAGTGATGTCCAATTTACCGTAATGAATGCTGACTTCCGGATGTATGGTATGGATATACTGTGTGATAAAATCACTGATTGCAATACCCCTTGGCTGAATTCCAATGATACAAGTATCCGTAAATGGATAATGGTTTTCAATCAACTCATGGGCCAACCTTTTTAAGGTCAGTTTGAGTTGATCTTCTTCCATGATGGTATTGACTCCTTTCATTGTTCAGTTGACTTAATGTTAAAATAAAGATTCAGTGCTTTGGGTTATTCTGGCTGCATAAAGGGGTACCTGTAATCCTTGGGAGGGTCAAACGTTTCCTTGACAGTTCTTACACTCAACCAACGGTAAAGATTGATGGAAAATCCTGCTTTATCATTAGTACCAGAACCCCTTGCACCACCAAATGGCTGTTGTCCAACAACAGCACCCGTGGGTTTATCATTGATGTAGAAATTACCGGCGGCATTTCTCAATGTCTTTGTTGCTTCAACGATCGCAGCCCTGTCTTGGGAGATGATGGAACCCGTAAGGGCATACAGTGAGGTCTGGTCCAGCAATTCAAGTGTTTCACTGAACTCGCCTTCGGGGTATACATACATGGTGAGTACAGGTCCGAAAATTTCCTCGCACATGGTCACATATTTCGGGTCGGTCGTTTCAATCACGGTTGGCTCGATAAAATAACCAATCGATTTATCGCAGTTACCGCCAGCAATCACTTTAACCTTAGATGATCTTTTTGCCTTGTCGATATAGGACTTGATTTTGTTGAAAGACTTGTCGTCGATGACTGCAGTGATAAAATTGCTGAAGTCCTCAACAGAACCCATTGTAAAACTTTTGATGCCTGCAATCAATCTTTTTCTAACAGCAGATGCCAGATTGGAAGGGATATAAGCCCTCGAGGCAGCAGAACATTTTTGTCCTTGGAACTCAAATGCACCCCTGAGCAAGGCTGTTGCCACAACATCAGGATCTGCAGAAGGATGCACCATCACAAAATCCTTGCCACCGGTCTCCCCTACGATCCTTGGGTAAGAACGGTATCTGGAAATGTTTTCACCAATGGTCTTCCACATCTGGTTGAAAACCCCTGTTGAACCTGTAAAATGAACCCCAGCAAATTCAGGATGACTGAAACAAACACTACCCAACGTAGGTCCATCAACATAAATGAGGTTGATGACACCATCTGGCAGGCCAGCTTCTTTCATGATCCGCATGAACATTTGCGCAGAGTATACCTGTGTGTTGGCGCATTTCCAAACAACCGTGTTTCCACAAAGTGCTGCTGAGGCTGGAAGATTTCCACCGATGGCAGTGAAATTGAATGGGCTGATGGCCAAAACAAACCCTTCCAGTGGACGGTATTCAAGTCTGTTGTGAATACCCGGTGCACTTACGGGTTGTTGTTGATATATTTCTCCAAGAAAATGAACATTGAACCTCAAGAAATCAATGAGTTCACATGCGCTGTCAATTTCAGCCTGAAAAACATTTTTGCTCTGCCCCAACATGGTGGTGGCATTCATGTATGGCCTGTAACGTGTTGCGATCAGGTCAGCTGCCTTCAAAAATATCGCAGCCCTGCTTTCCCATGGCATGGCTTCCCAGTCATTTTTTGCAGCCAAAGCTGCATCAATGGCCATTTTTACATGTTTGGCTTCACCTGCATGAAAATATCCCAACACATGTTTGCGTTCGTGTGGTGGACGCATGGCCACTTTATTGTTGGTCCTGATTTCTCTGGAACCAATGTACATGGGTACATCTATACTGGTAGATTTCAGCTCATTGATGACCTCTTTAAGCCTGTTGCGTTCTGTTGAACCTGGAACATACGTTAAGATGGGCTCATTGGCAGGAATTGGCAAACTATAATGACCGTTGTTCATTTATGGTGATTTTAAGTTGAAACATTTTCTTTTTCCATCATGAGGTAGGCCTTGATGAAACCATCAAGGTCACCGTCCATTACTGGTTGGATATTGCCCACCTCATGGTCAGTCCTGTGGTCTTTGATCATCTTGTAGGGATGGAAAACATAGCTGCGGATTTGGCTTCCCCACTCAATTTTTTTCTTTGAGGCGTTGTTGGCATTTTTGAGTTCTTCTCTCCTTCTCATTTCCTCTTCGTACAATTTGCTTTTGAGCATCTTGAGGGCTTTTTCCCTGTTCTCTCCCTGGGTCCTCGCCTGTTGACATTCAACAATGATGCCACTGGGGGTATGCTTAAGCCTAACGGCGGTTTCTACCTTGTTTACGTTCTGTCCACCCTTTCCACCGGAGCGGTAAAATTCCCATACCAAATCAGCAGGATTGACTTCGATTTCAATGGAATCATCTACCAGTGGATATACGTAAACAGAAGCAAAAGAAGTATGCCGCCTTGCATTGCTATCAAAAGGAGAAATCCTAACAAGCCTGTGAACGCCATTTTCAGCCTTCAGAAAACCATAAGCAAATGGACCTTCGAATTGTAAAACAGCTGATTTTATACCTGCGCCATCTCCATCCTGCCAATCCAATTCTGTAACGGTCCAACCTTGTTTTTCTCCATACATTCTGTACATCCGAACAAGCATCTCGGCCCAGTCCTGGCTTTCTGTTCCACCGGCACCACTGTTGACCTGAAGCACAGCAGGAAGTTCATCTTCTGGTTGGTTGAGGGTGCTCTTGAACTCGGCTTCATCCAAAGCCGCAATAGCCTTATCGTTGGCCAACTTTACTTCCTCTTCGGAACATTCGCCCTCTTTCCAGAATTCAAACAATACCACGAGATCTTCTACAGCTGCATCCGTTGAAGTGTAGAGATTGAGCCAGTAATCATTCAGCTTAATGGTTTTGAGTATTTCCGTAGCACGCTTGTTATCGTCCCAGAATCCGGGAGATTGTGACTTTAGCTTGTCCTCATTTATTTTATATCGTCGGTTTTCGACGTCAAAGAAACCTCCTCAAGACGGATAGGCGGTCTCTC
>Ga0315905_10008650_pt1 | contig 10302 bp, 6 predicted proteins | sample LakEriMetagenome_5_FD_203522 | JGI IMG/M metagenome (GOLD analysis project Ga0315905, IMG submission 203522) | Freshwater fungal communities from buoy surface, Lake Erie, Ohio, United States - Buoy 4 MA121 | ecosystem: Environmental > Aquatic > Freshwater > Lake | place: USA: Lake Erie, Ohio... | reverse complement strand
GTGCGCGCTCAGGTACGGCAGATCCTCGAGCCGCACATTGCGGAGTTCGCGGTCCTCGGGTACAACGAGGTGGTTCGAGGAACCGATGTCGAAAGCGTCGGGCTCGTTCAGCTCACTGCTGCCCCCGTCCCACAAGCGGCAGGCGCGGCCTGAACGAATCCGTGTTGCGTCCGCGTGGCCGAGGATCGTTCTGTCTGATCCTTCAGCATCCATGTTGAGCGCGATCGTGTGCATGATCGTGTGCTTGATCGTGTGCTTGATCGTGGCGCACGCCTGAAACAAAGGTCCCTCCATATTGGTTGTTGGGGAGTGCTGTGTGATTTCGAGCGATCCGACAGGAGGTCGGACGCCTGATGATGCGAGGATCACCGCCCGCATCGAGTGAGCTGCGGCGATGGCCGCGAATGCCAGGAGGGCAGCTTTGAAGCTCAAGACCTATCAGGCTTGGACCATGTCAGAAGCGCTTGCCTTCGTGAAGAAGGATCTTGGCGCGGACGCGGTCATCCTGCACACTCGAACTTTTGAGCGCGGTGGATTCTTCGGCTTCGGCCGAAAGGCGGTTGTCGAGATCACGGCAGCGCGTGCGGCAGACATGCCCAAGGGCGAGCCGGCGCGCGGCGAAGGCGAGAAGGGTGATACGGCGACTTCTGAACGTCGTGGCGCACCGCGAGGGTTCAAGTCCGCAACGCTCGCGGCGCCGGGTTCGTTGGTTGCTTCCACTGCAAACGCCTCGAGCGGATCTGCTGCTCCAGGCGCATCGCTCGCCGCGCGAGCAGCCAAGCATGAAGTCGTGCAGTTTTCTGCAGCGGCTCGTGCGTATGGCGCGGCGTCGGAGATTGGCAAAGCTGGAAGCTCTGGATTGACTCGTGGCGACGCCGCGAACGCGGGCGGTGCATCCGGAGCGAGCGTGAGCCCCATCGTGAACACTGGCATGAACACAGGCATGCCACTCGATATGGATGCCGAACGCGAGAAAACGCGGCGACTCGCGCAAGCGATGGCCATTCAGCTCGAGAAGCGGACGAGCGAGCGTGCGAATGCCGCGCGCAACGAGCGCGCGACTGGTGCAGCTGCGCGCGCGACTGGTGCAGCTGCGCGCGCGACTGGTGCAGCTGCGCGCGCGGGCGAATCCGCTTCCAAGCCCGCGAGTGCCTTTGGTACACCGTCCAGTGCGCGCATCGCTTCTCCTGAGATTGGAGTTGTGACCACGGAACCGGTCGGCCCTGCCCAGCGGTTCGTGCTCGTTCCTGAAGTTCGAACGATCGGAGCGAACAGCGGTGGCGCGGGCGCGACGGTCGCGCGCTTGCAGACGATTGCGGTTCCAGCACCGCAGATCGCGTCGGTCGCTCCCGTTTCGGCATCTCCCGCTTCGGCATCTCACGTGTCGGCTTCTGCATCGGCAACGGCAACGCGAGTGGATGTCGTGAAGGCCGCGAGTCACGCCGCGCCATCCTCAGTTTCCCGAACGGCTGACGCCGCGGAACCCACGCCTGCGACGGAGCGTCGGGAGTTGGACACGATTTCCGCATTCGTCGGTCGCTTCCTGCGCGACGGAAGCGGTGAACCTCAAGGCACGGCCGTCGAGACGAAGCCTCAAGCATCCACGACCGTCACGCAATCAACGCAAGTCACGCGACTTCCCCAGACCCCGCGTCCCGCGACGCTCGAAGCGGCGTACGCGCAACTCATCGAGCAAGAAGTGGCGCGCGAACTCGCGGATCGCATTCTCACGAAGGTCGAGTGTGAACTCGCCGACGCGATCGATGCCGGCGCGACACCCTCAGCGAGCACCGTGCGCGAGGCAATCGAACGCGAAATCGCGGCATTGCTCCCCGCAGACTCGGAAGACGGATTCCGCTTCGAGTCGGCGATGGTGGCCGCTCATACGCGCGCACACGCGCGTGGCGGCGAGAGCTCCGCGCGTCGCATCGCGTTTGTCGGACCGACGGGCGTCGGAAAAACCACGACGCTCGCGAAGATCGCAGCCCAGCTTTCCTTGAAGCGCGGCCTCAAGGTGGGCATTGTTGCGGCAGATACATACCGCATCGCAGCCGTCGATCAACTTCGCACCTACGCCGAAATCCTTGGCATCGCGGTCGAAGTGGCCTCGTCGCCGACCGACGCCGCACGCGCCTGTGAGCGGCTTGGCGATGTCGATGTCATCCTCATCGATACCGCGGGCCGCAGCCAAAACGACCGCATGAAACTCTCCGAGTTGCGCGCGTTCCTCGCCGCAGCCGAGCCAGACGAGACGCACCTCGTACTTTCAGCGACCGCTGGTGCACGCACGCTTGCGCGCGAGGCCGAGAGTTTCGGCGCGCTTGGTATTGATCGACTGGTTCTGACCAAACTCGATGAGGCAGCATCCTTTGGAACGCTGATCTCGCTCGTCGAGCGCCTCGGTACGCGTGTGAGTTTCCTCACGCACGGCCAAGAAGTCCCCGAACACATTGAAACCGCACGGGGGCGCCGATTGGCTTCTCTCGTCATGGGCAGCGAGGTCCGTTGATGGCTGAGCGAGTTTGGAACGATGACGTCGCATCTGATGGTTCCGCGCGCGAACGCACGCTGACCGCGGATCAAGCCGAGAAACTGAGGCGGTTGGTTGTCGCATCCCGCGCAAGCGGTGAGAGCCGACTCGCTGGTTCGATGCCTGCGAATCCCGCGGTGTTGCCGATCGCGGCGCCTCAGCCGTTTGGGCAGCAGATCAGCGTTGGGCCTCTGAATGCAGCCGAGCGAACGCGCACCGTGAGGCTCGCGCGTGCGATCGCGATCTCGAGCGGCAAGGGTGGAGTTGGCAAGTCGAACATCGCCGTCAACCTCGCGGTGGCGTGCGCCGAGCGTGGGCAGCGCACGGCGCTCCTCGACGCAGACCTTGGCCTCGCCAACGCCGACGTCTTGTGCGGCATTACCCCGCGCTCGACGTTGGAAGATGTTGTGACGGGTGAGCGCACACTCGATGAGGTCGCGGTGCTCGCGCCGGGTGGATTCCGGCTCGTCCCAGGTGCGTCGGGCGTCTCGCGCCTCGCCGACATGGGTCAGAGCGCGCGTCGTGAAGTATTCGCGCAGCTCCTCGAACTTGAGCGCTCGGTGGATGTCCTCATCATCGATACCGGCGCCGGTATCGGCGCGAATTCGATGGCTTTCGCGGCAGCCGCTGACACGATTCTTATCACGACGACGCCCGAACCAACGGCCATCGCCGATGCCTACGGTGCGATCAAAACGCTTGTCGCGCGCGGTCGTCGCGAGGGTATTCGGCTTGTCGTGAACATGGCTTCGAGCGAAGAAGAGGCGCGCACCGTGCATGCGCGCGTGGAGCGCGTTGCTCGCGCCTTCCTCAATACGAGTATCGAATTCGCAGGAGCAATCCCGCACGATCCAGCGGTTCCGCATGCGGTTCGTCGCCGCGAACCAGTCGCAGTGGGCTCGCCCTATGCGCCTGCATCTCGGGCGATCCGGCAGTTGGCGCGTACGCTTTCGGGCGAGGCCGCGCCGCCGCCCGCGGAAGTGCGCCGCGGATTCCTCGCGAGGCTCGCGGGTTTCCTTTCGTCAAGTTGATCACGGGGTTGATCACGGGGTTGATCACGGGGTTGATCACTTGGTTGATCACGGGGTTGATCTCGGGGTTGATCTCGGGGTTGATCTCGGGGTTGATCACGGGGCGAGTCGACGGACGTCGATGAGCCGACTTCGCCGACTTTTTCCGCCCGACGCCGCATGGCTCGGTCCTTGCTCTCTTCACGATACGCGTGTGATCTCGGCATGATTCGCCGAGTGCCGCGCGCACCAAGTGAGGTAGCTATGGCCGAACGATCACTTTCATCTTCGCGCAGTGCCGCTGGCTCCGCATCGACTCCGTCGAACCGCGTTCCGCTGCCGCAAGCCATCGCGGCATGCCTGGCGTTTGCCGCGTTTTCTGTGTCGATTGCTGTTGGGATCTCCGCGGGCAACCCTGTGGAAACTGTGCTGACGCGCGCACTCCTCGCGATGCTGTTCGCATTCGGCGGTGGATTCGCGGTGGGTCTTGTGTGTGATTGGATGGTGGCGCAGGAGACGCGCAAGATCGACCGTGCGATGCGCGCGGAACTTGCCGAACGCGACCGCGGACAGGTCGGTTTGGATGGTCTGACGGGTGTCGATGTGATCGAAGAAGGCGACGAATCGCTCGCCTCGAGCGGTGCCGAATCGGAAGATCCCTCCGCTCGATTGAGTTTGCGTGAAAAGAAAGCAGCGTGACCTGAAAGGCACTTGCAGGAATCGGATTCTCGTTATACTGACGTCGCCGCATCGGACATGGATGTTCGTATGAGGCGACAAGCGGGCCTTCGATCGTGTGACTCCATGACACTCGCGAACTTCCAGAGTTACGAGTGGACCTTGGGTCTGTGAGCAGAAGGAGGCGCAGTTTCCGCGAGGAAACGCAAGGTTTTCGGGCTTCAGTGGTGCAAGCTCGAACCGTGCGAATCCAGACGGAAGTCGGGTGAGTCGGTGTGCGCACCGTTCATCCAAGGCGAATGGACCTCGCAACGCGTGGCGCTGCCTATGCGCGCCGCATCTTTGCCGCCATCACCTTGGAACGCTCGGGAAGCATCGACCACTCGCACTGGGGACTGGATCGTTTGTCCGTCTGGAGAACGGGCACGCGACATGGTTTCTCGGGTTCTTCGTACCAACGGCGTTCATCTGCGCCGTTCGCACGAAAGCCTGAGGAAAGGTGAGTGGGTTGCTTTCGACGAGGCCGCATCGCACGACGCGAATGTGCGCGGCAGCGTTCGCCGAAGGGAACTCCAGATCAATGGACGACTGGTCAAGGAGCCGACCGAATGTCCGAGCGAACGAAGTCCGCATCTCAAACCGTTTCAAAGCCCGTTTCCGTATCCGCCTTGAAGCCAACTTCGAAGCCAACTTCGAAGCCAACTTCGAAGTCAACTTCGAAGTCCATCTCAAAGGGGAGTTCGACCGCAGTTTCGAAGTCTCCGCAGCCTGCCGCGTCGACGCGTGCCCCCAAAGTCGGTGGCGCAAGTTCAGCGAGCATGAAGTTGAGTGGTTCGAAGACTTCCACTGCGCAACTGAGCGGCAGTACAGTTTCCACCGCCTCGACCGTGACGAAGCGCGCGCGCAATGGCGCCATGTCGCTGCCCGGATTCACCGGTGTCGCGGGAACCACGCCAAACCGTCTCTCGAAATCGGCCGCCGCACAGAGTGTCGCGGTCGAGATTGAAGCAGTCGAGATTGAAGCAGTCGAGATCGAAGCAGTCGAGATCGAAGCAGTCTCGATCGTCGAAACGACGCTCCCTGCGCGCACGATTCAGAAGGCGAGCGCCTCGAGTGCTGCAGCCACGCGCGCCGCGAAGGAGCCCGCGAAGCCTCTGCCACTTTCTGAGCGACCGATCGATCAGATCTGGCGCGAGTACCGCGCGAATCCCACCGAGGAATTGCGCAACTTCTTGATCGCGCGACACCTCGATCTCGTTGCCTACGCCGCCGAGCGCTTGCATAAGCGTCTTCCAAGCGAAGTTGAGATCAACGATCTCAAGTCTGCGGGTGCATTCGGATTGATGGACGCCGTCGAGTCCTTCGACCCCGATCGCGGTGTCAAGTTCGAAACGTTCTGCACGCAGCGCATTCGCGGCGCCATGTTCGATGAGTTGCGCTCGATGGACTGGGTGCCACGCTTGGTGCGTAGCCGCACCGCGAAGGTCGACAAGGTTCGTAAGTCGATCGAGATGGAAACGGGCGCGCGTCCGACCGAAGAAGAAGTCGCCGCGCGACTCAACGTCTCGGGCGATGAGTTCGAGAAGCTGCAGAAGGATTCGCGGCCGGTTTCGATGGTCAGTCTCACGCGCAAGTGCTTTGAGACGGATAGCTCGAAGGATGTCCGTGAAATCGACGTCGTCGAAGACAACCGTCAAGAGAATCCGCAGCAGGCTGTGCAGAAGCAAGACCTGCAGGCGCTGATCACCAAGGGACTCTCGCGATCCGAGCGCCTCATTGTCATCCTCTACTACTACGAGGAAATGACGATGAAGGAAATCGGTGCGACGCTCGACCTCTCAGAGAGTCGCGTCAGCCAGATGCACTCTTCGATTCTCGCGCGTTTGAAGGCGCAGATGCAGCACCGCGAGCAGTCGGAAGAGTGAGCATCGTGACTTCGCGTTCTTGAAGCGCAACATCCACAAAAATCGACAGGCCCGGCAAATCGCCGGGCCTGTTGCATGAAGATCGGCTTCAGTCGGAGAGTGGCATCAGTCGTAGATGCCCCTTAGTCGCAGATGCCCCACGTACCGAGCATGACCGCGAGATCCGCAGCGTCGGTGTTGTCGTCGCCGGTGAGATCGCCCGCTGGTGACCCGACTCCCCAAGCACCGAGCAGAAGCGAAAGATCGGCGGCATCCACAACCCAGTCTCCGGTCAGATCGGCTGGGCAAGGGGCACAGCGAAAGTTCGACACGACGAAGCGCGTGTCGTTGATGGAGCGCGCGTTATCGCGTTCGTCTGCGATACCAGTTGGTGTGCCTTGGAAGCTCACGAGTGGTGACGAGAAGTAACCAATGCGAGCACCGGGCGAGTAAGCCATCGCGGTGCGATACTGCAAGCCATTTGTCCCGAAGAATCTGTGGCCGGTCGAGTAGGGATAGATGCCGCCCGAGTTACAGCCTCCGCCGTCGCCGGGGGCGTGGCAGCAGCCCATGTTGTGCCCGAGTTCGTGGGTGAAGGTGCGATTCGAGAAGCAACCAAGTGCGGTCACGCTAACGCCGTAATCAACATCCGCAGTTGATCCTCCGACGAGGAAGGCGATACCGCAGGCACCACCACCGTCCGCGCGTACAAGCGCGGTCAAATCCGCGCCCTGCCAAGTAGCGTTGGCGAGGACCGCATCAAGCACGCCATCGGCGGGATCGCGCAGCGCGTAGAGATCGTTCGCCATTGCGGCGTTCTCGACGTAACCGCGCGCGCGCTCGGTTCCACGCAACTGGAGCTGGACGAGGATGCCCGAGTTCGCATAGATCGTGTTGGAGTCACCAAAGGCCCACAGGATCTGATCAAGCATCTGCGGTTCGCCTCCAGCCTGCGCGACGGCTGCGTCGGTGTACGCGACGTAGACATTGATCAGGCTTCCGTCATCGCAACCAACGCCCGCGAGACCGCCGTCGCCCGCATGCTGCTGCGCAGGCGCACGGTGTTCATCGCTCATTCCGCACGGGAGTTCGCTCGCCGCTCCGGCAAGAGAGGCGAGTGCTGAGCCGGATTTCAGTGAGCGGAGTTCGTAGCGCCCACCCGAAGTTGCGATGAACCCCGCGAGGCGTCCTTCGCGGAGCAGAATCGACGCTTCGCGATCCTGGTTTCGGGGGTCTACGAATTGGAAGTGGATGCCATCGGTGGCTTCGCCGGGCGCTTCAACGATCGATTTGCGAGTGAGTCGCAGTCCAAGACCCGCAAGGGCTTCGAATGCTGCCGGGAGTGCGTCGCCCGATTGCAGACCCGCGAGTTGTGCGGGCTCGAAACGAAACGTCTTTCCAGCGTCAGTCGTGGGAAGGGGGGCGAGCAGGGTCGATGCGGCAAAGGTCAGCGCGGTGAGGGACATGCAGGGAATCTCCGAGTGAAACCTCGAACCGCAAGGGTTCGGCGAAAGGAAGGTGTCGGTTCCAACACCCAAGTCAGTATTCGTAGGTTTTCGGTCGTAGGCTTTCGGTCGTGGGCTTTCGGTCGTGGGCTTTCGGTCGCGCCGACGGCGTCGTGCGAACACATCGGCGCGTTGAGCGCGCCAGTCGGGCCACCAAGTCCTCATGAGACATGAGACGCCGATGAGCCGCCGATGAGACTCCTATGAGTCACTGGCCGACACGGTCGTCTGAGGATGCTGCAGGTTGGCTGCGCTCGAAGAAACAGTGCTCAGTCGAGTCGCTGGATCATCACGTTGTAGAACTCAATCGGGCAGCCGTGGCTTTGCAGCGCGATCGGCCCTTCCTTCGCGATACCCGGCAACTTCGCATCGATGATCACGTGCTCGCCGTTGTTCCACACGTTGAGAACATCGCCAACCATGCGAATACGGAAGCGATTCCACTGCCCGACGGGCGCGTCGGCATTCTTCTTCGGAGTCACAGCGGCGCGCACTTCGGCCGGCATCGACGCATCGGTGCGATAGCCGTAGACCTCGCCGGAACCGCACGGCCACGACCAGATGTTGACTTGGCTCTTCGAACTTCCGCGCAGGTAGATGCCGCTGTCGCGCTCCTCGACTTCGACCGTCTTGTCGCTGCCATCAGGGTTCTTGACGGTGTTTCCGTCGGCACCAATGAACGGGCGCTTCATCTTGCCTTGGTGTTCCTTCGTCCAGCGCCAATCGCAGATCATCTCGAAGTCGCCGTAGCGCTCATCGCTCCAGAGGCTCTTGCCCTTGCCGTCAAAGCGGACAACGCCGTTCGAGACCGTCCAGTGCGAAGGTGCTGCCTCGCCGCGATCGGCACCTTCCTTCCAGCCCTTCATGACGAGCGCGTCGAACATCGGACGCATGCCCGCAGCAGCGAGATCCGCGCACATTTCAGGCGGAAGTGCCGGCGTCGCTGCGGGGAGTTCGGTGATCTTGAGATTCTTGAACCAGATCTCCGTGCCTTCGCTTTCGAGGCAGATGAAACCCTTGCGCGGCTTCACTTCGGAGCAACCCGATACTTCGGTGCCGTTGATTTCGAGCTTGATGATGCCGTTATTGCAAGTGACCTTGTAGTGGTTCCATTCGCCGGCGCCCTTCGTCGTGCGCGCGCTCGGCAAGCAGCGCTCCCAACCACCTGGGTGTGGACGATCGGGCTTCATGCTCGCGCCCCAAATCGAGAAGATGTCGCCTTGGCCTGTGTACATCGTGCGGCCTTCGCCGTCGACGTTGTCGGGCGTCAGCATGATTTGCACTTCGATCGAGCGCGAGAACGGCACGCCCTGGTAGCAGTACGGATCGCTCCACACGAAGAGCCCTGCGTTGCCTGGGTACGACAGGTGCTTCCAATCGAATTCAAGCACGAAGTTCTCGTAGGCCTTCTCGGTGCGCAGGATGCCTGTCGGAATGCCTGTGCACTTGATGATCGGCGCGCCGGTTTCATCTTTCGCAACCGTCCACGTTGAAGCAGAAGTGTTGACGTCAACCCAGCCGGAGAGATCTTTGCCATTGAAGAGGTCGACTTGCGCTTGGGGCGCGCTTGCGGCCGGCGTGTTCGGCGTCGTCGTTGCGAAGGCGATAGGCGTGATCGCGAGTGCAAGCGCAGCGCAGAGGGTCGTGGTTGATGAGAAGCAGCGCCAAACGGTGCAGGACGAGATGCAGGGAGCGATGTGCATTCGCGCAAGGTAGCGGAAAGCATGAGAGGGCTCAGATCACGCCGGCCTTCCATCGACACGGCATGGCTCGGTGCGGATTTCGAGTCCCCATATCAGGTTTGGGGATCATGAATGTTTTGCGAAGCCGATCGCTCGGTGTCCAAGGAACTTCCAAGGAACTTCCAAGGAACTTCCAAGGAGCTTCCAAGCGAGCGCGCCGAGCGCTGACCGAGTCGCGATCACTCCGTGCGCTCATCAAAGGCAAACAGAAGCCAAATAATCGGGTCGTAAGTTCCCGCCGTCAGATCAACCCACGTTTCGACTCGCGTCCGGTTTCATGAGTCTCCCCTCGAGCCTCTTCACGAAACACTCGCGGAATCCAAGCGTGGATTTTTGGCCGGACCTGAAGTCCTGTCGTATGTTCGCGCTCCTCAAGCCATTGGCGGGGGGCTTGCGAGCGTCGGCAGAGTCGTTCAGTCGGAGTCGCAACGTCTATCAACCAATGAAAATTGGCAGTGTAGTGAAGTCTCGTCTTGAAGTGGGGAGTTCGGAAGGCTCCCCAGTCCTCGAACTGGAACACGAATCCCAGTACTCGAAACCGAAGTGAAGGATTGAACACTATGAAGAACAACGTCAGCCGCATGCTCCTCGTTTCTGGCGCCTCGCTCCTCCTCGCGCAGGCTGCTGGTGCCGCTGAGATCTTCGTCAACGCGAACATCTCGACCTCGACCACCTGGACCGCCGACAACGTCTACCGCCTCGTCGGTCAGATCTACGTCCTCCCCGGCGCGACCCTCACCATCGAGCCGGGCACGCTCATCGCCAGCCGCCCGCAAGACGGTGGCTCGATCGCCATCACCCGCGGCGCCCGCATCAACGCGGTCGGCACGCAGGAGAGCCCGATCATCTTCACCTCGACCAACGACGTTGCGACTTGGACGAAGGGCAACCCGAAGACCGGTACGTGGCGCGGCGTGTGCAACGAGTGGGGTA
>Ga0315905_10008648_pt1 | contig 10303 bp, 10 predicted proteins | sample LakEriMetagenome_5_FD_203522 | JGI IMG/M metagenome (GOLD analysis project Ga0315905, IMG submission 203522) | Freshwater fungal communities from buoy surface, Lake Erie, Ohio, United States - Buoy 4 MA121 | ecosystem: Environmental > Aquatic > Freshwater > Lake | place: USA: Lake Erie, Ohio... | reverse complement strand
CTTTTCTTTCTTCTGGCTCCAGTCTCACTATGTATTTTTTTTTCGGCATCATTTCTCTTGACAATTTAGGACCTCCCCATTCTCCCTCTTTTACCCATCAATTACTACTTGACTGACTACTAGAGATATGCAGTCAACGCCTGAGTTAAGAACGACCTTCACCTCCCGTGATTAAAGTTCTGAAGCCGCCGACAGACTGTTGATGTTCTTTCCTTCCCCGGTCATCGATTATGTCTAGCACTGTTCAACTGATTGAAGTTCCCCAAAGCTTTTGCCAACAAGAAGTGGAATTTATCCAGTCCCAACTAGCCGCATTATTCGACGCAGAAGCCCAAATTCGTCGGTTAGTGTTTGACTTTGCCAAAACCCGTGTGGTGGACAGTGCCGCTATTATTTATCTTCGTTAGTTATCCCAACAGGCCAAAGTAAAAGGCGTTGAATTACTGGGCTGGAGCTTACACCCTCAACTGAAACAGGCGTTGACCTTAGCCGGGGTGGATCAACATTTCACCTTTGCTGAAACCACTAATCAATTGGTGACTGATGCTGATGAACCCGAACAAGGTAATCGTTTAGAAGTAAAACCCGGTTTGACGGGGGAATGGCAGGTCAATGGTCGTTCTACTGTGCTGAATTTTGACCAAGTGGTGGCAATGGATTTGAACTACCAAAAACGCTGGAGCTTGGGCTACGACCTCAAACTGATTTTTAAAACGATTCAAGTGGTTTTCTCGAAACGTAGTGGTGCTTGCTAAGTTCCCATTTGTAATTGCCAACATTCAGCGGCGATCGCCCAATCTTCTTCGGTGTGAATAATCAACACAGTGACGCGGGAATCAGGGCTAGAAATAATGGCGTTTTGCGGCGATCGGGCATTTTTTTCGAGATCTAGAGCTAACCCCAAAAAGCTAAACCCTCCACAGACATCTGCCCGGACAGTGGCCGCATTTTCCCCCACCCCAGCGGTAAACACCAAGGTATCAAGACCCCCCAAGGAAGCTAACATTTGCCCCACACAGCCCTGGAAGTGATGAATGTACATGTCATAGGCTAATTGAGCTTGGGCATGACCTTCACTTTTAGCCTGCAAAATTGTTCGTAAATCGGCGGATAAACCCGATACCCCCAGCAAACCCGATTCCTTATTAAGACTTTTATTAAGTTGTTCCGGGGTGAAACCATGGCTTTGTTGCAAATAAATTAAAATTGCTGGATCAATAGATCCACTCCGCGCTCCCATCATCAATCCTTCCAGCGGCGTAAACCCCATCGTAGTATCAATACTTTGACCGTTTTTAATCGCCGTCAAAGAGGCCCCGTTGCCGATGTGACAGGTGATGAGTTTAAGATCCACCAAGGGTTTAGCCAAAATTTCTGCGGTTTTGTGGGCGCAATATTTATGACTCGTACCGTGGAAGCCATAGCGACGAATCCCCCATGCAGTCCAGGCCTGGGGAATGGGATATTGGGCAGCGGCAGGGGGAATGGTGCGGTGAAAGGCGGTGTCAAATACGGCGATCTGGGGAATATCCCCTAGTAGGTTCTGAATGGCTTCAATGCCTTCGAGGTGGGCGGGATTATGGGCGGGGGCCAGGGGAATTAAAGCGGCGATCACCTGTTGAACGGTGGGGGTAATGAGGGTTGCTGCGTGGTAGTCCGTGCCCCCATGAACTACTCGATGGCCGACGAGATCAATCTCCTTTAAACTACCCAAAACAGGACTGTCTCCCTGAACGAGGGTCTTTAACATTTGGGCAATGCCCCGTTGGCGATCGGGCGTGGGCAACATAATTTTGTGCTTTTCCCCTTGGGTCTTCACCGTCAATTCCCCGTGACCCGCTTCCACCGTCCAATCAATCATTGCTTCCCACAACGACTCTGGGGGGTGGGACGGCAAATGATCCGGGGGCAAATCATAAAGACAGCTTTTTTGGCTACTCGAACCCGCATTCAACACCAGAATTTTCATCGTCGTTTTGTTGACTCCATTGTCATCAGTGAACTATTCCACTGTTTGTTTAACCGATGCGAAACTTGGTTTCTTAAAGCATTATTGTGAAAAAATTTACTGCTAAAATTTTACCGTAGAGATCACAGTTAAATCCCAAACTGCTTCCCCTCCTGAAAGGAAGGAGACTTCCCGCGACATATTTTTGTTAAGCTTTGATCCAAACTCGTTAACGGTAAATTTCCCAGGCAAAATGATGACCCTGTCGCCCCTCGCTTCACTAAAATCCCAGTTGCCGGATCTGATTAATCGTTATCAATCCCAAGTGGATTTTATTAGTATTCGCATTGAACAATCGGAAGGAACGCAAATTAGTCTACGGGGCGACCAAGTTGAAACCCTGAGTGAGGGGTTGTCGGTCGGCGGACAAGTCCGGGTTTGCCATCAAGGGGGTTGGGGTTTTGCGAGTTTTAACCGCTGGGAATCTTTACAGGCACGCTTAGAAGAGGCGATCGCCGCTGCGGTGTTAATTGGGGACGACGAAACCCTGTTAGCCCCCATCGATCCGATCCAACAGACCTTTATTAATCCCTTGATCGGCAAAGATCCCCGACAGATTAGCCTAGCCGACAAAAAAGCTTTATGCGATCACTACAATAATTTGCTCCGGGCAGTCAGTGACAAAATTACAACCACCCATGTGCGCTATGGCGATAGTCAGCAAACGGTCATCTTGGCCACCTCTGACGGCACATTACTCGAACAATCCTGGTGGGATTTGGAAATGCGTTTTGCCGCCACTGCCAAAGATAGTGACGGGGTTCAGGTGGGACGGGAAACCACTGGCTCACGACGGGGCTATGACGATTTATTGAATTTAGATGAGGTCGTGCAGGGCGCGGCCAAAAGAGCGGTGAAGGCTTTAACCTTACCAACAGTACAGGGCAAAAGTTATCCGGTGGTGATTGATCCCATTTTGACGGGGTTATTTGTCCACGAAGCCTTTGGTCATTTATCGGAAGCGGATATGCTTTACGAAAATCCCGACTTTTTGGAAGTGATGAGTTTGGGACGGCGTTTTGGCCCCAAAGAATTACAAATTTTTGATGGGGCCGCCCCCACGGGCCATCGGGGCAGTTACGGCTTTGACGATGAAGGGGTTCCGGCCACCACCACCCAACTGATTAAAGATGGGGAATTGGTGGGGCGATTACACTCACGGGAAACGGCGGGAAAATTAGGGGAACAACCCACAGGCAATGCCCGCTGTTTAAATTACCATTACCCTCCCATTGTGCGGATGACCAATACCTGGATTGAGCGGGGCCAAACCCCCGTGGCAGACTTGATGTTGGGGATTAAAGAGGGGGTTTATGCTCGCAATTGGTTGGGGGGCATGACCAATGGGGAAATGTTTACCTTTAGTGCGGGGGAAGCTTGGATGATCCGCGATGGCCAATTAGCAGAACCCGTTAAGGATGTAACTTTGTCGGGCAATGTGTTTAAAACCCTGGCTAATATTGAGGCGATCGCCGATGATTTTTATTGGGATGAATCGGGGGGCTGTGGCAAAGGTGGACAAAGTGGTTTGGCGGTGGGCTGTGGGGGCCCCAGTTTACGGATTCGAGAGGTGGTAGTGGGCGGCGATGCTGGCTAATTTGCAGTGGTAGATGTCGTAAATTCAAGAAAACTTATGACAAATTTTCACCCTCATTTAGGAAAGTCTTTTTCCAGAGGTTTCTGCCAATTAATCCAAATATCCTGTTCTTGAAACTCACAAGTATGGGGTTGCTTATTCCCCATCAATTCCCGCGTGTACGCCACAGATCGACCAAAAAGCCAACAAAGATTTGCCAACAATAAACCACTTTTTCCATAGAACTTAGCGAAATAACGAGATCGAGATTTATACACATAATCTGCTGGCCGCTTACGAGTCGAAATATCAGTCTTTGTCGAACTACTGCCACCGCGTAAATGAATAACCCGAGCTTGGGGAAAATTTGCAACGAGCCAACCCGCCTGTTGAGCACGACGGCAAAAATCAACATCTTCGTAATAAAGAAAATAAGACTCGTCCATTAAACCAATTTGTTCAAAAACCTCTCGACGAATCAAAACACTCGCAAAACTTGTCCATTGAGAAAAATTGAGTTCATCACTCACTGGAATTGGGACATCAAATGACCGCAACAGTTTGGTAATAATACTAGTTGAAGCCCCCGCAATGATTTCACTAGCCGGGGAATGAAAGCGAAAACAACTAATTTGAGGCTGACCATCGGGCCACTCTAACCGTGGACTCAGCAAACCGACTTCTGGATGCTCTTTTAAAGTTGTTAATAGTAAATCAATGGCTCCAGGTAGAACAATAGTGTCACTATTTAGCAGCCAGTAAGTCTTAGCATCAACCGCTTGAATCCCTAAATTATTGCCCGCAGAAAAGCCGCCATTCGTTTCTGAAACGACCAATCTTAACCATTGTTGCCAATCTTTCTGCTCAATGGTTTCCTTAAAAATGTTGGCAGACTCATCCCCTGAAGCATTATCGACCAAAATAACTTGATGTTGTTCTGGATTGATTTGCAAAGCGAGGGAATCCAAACAGTTTAGGGTTAATTGGGGAGTGCGATAATTCAGGATAATAATAGCCAGTTCTTTCATTGATGCCACTCTAACCGTTGGGATGTTACTTGTTGCTTAAAATTTTGGCAATTTAATTCAATCCCAAACCAAGATCCCAAAATGGCTAGGTCAAGATTAAATTGTTGTTGTAAATAGTCTAAAGATGATTCTGAAAGCTGAGGCTTTTCTTTGAATACCCAAAAATTGCGAACCTGCGTCCTGAATTTCTTAGGGATAAAATTACGACGAAGCTGTTTAAGCCCAGGAAGATCAACCAAAAAGTCCCTCAATGCATTCTTACGAAGCCGTTGACTAGAGATATTTTGCGCATCCAGATCGGTACACCATTGTGGCTCGTGATCATAACCCAAAAATTTGCCAACCCGCTCTAATTCTACCTGGGGCTGTTTGAGCATCTGTTCAAAAAAAATAGGCAGAATTTGCGATCGAGGTAAACGGTCAAAATAAGGCGTCAATTGATAACTATAGCGACTATAATCCACCAACTCAGGGAAATCTTTAATGGCTTTATTGATATCTTTATCCTTGATAACCAGTTGGGACCATTCATGGATAAATTGTGAAACAAGGCGATCAACTGGATGCCTCATAATATAAATCAACTTAGCATTGGGGTAGGTATTTAATAATCGATCTACTGTGTGGGGATAAGTCGGTAACTTCGTGTAATGGGTGCTAGACTCGCCACAAATATCCGTTGATTGCGCTGCTTGAAAATGGGATAGATACCAATCCTGACCTTGGGCAAATATTTCATCATTACTAAAATAGTTAGGCTCTTTTAATTCGGTCATAAAGATGCCAGATTGTAATGCTAATTGCTCATGTAAAGTACTGGTTGCACATTTCATCCCCCCGATGATGAAAAAATCAGGAGACTTAACCATAACTAAAACTTAATGTAGGGTGAACTTGAGTGAATTTTAGAACATTTCGTGTTGATATTCAAATAATCACAGGCTAGCGAGGTATCTAGTTAAGGGGGATCGATCATTTTGAGCTGAATTGAATCACTTAATAATGCATTATTTCTAGGTTTAGCAGTAAGTCAAGCCGCATCCCTGACACAGTCCAACTCGGTCTTGTATGATGATGGGGCAAAATGGTTTTCAGTCAGGGTAAACGGATGAAAATTTTGGTAACGGGCGGGACGGGTTTTTTGGGTACAACCCTTTGTGATCAACTCGCAGCCCAGGGTCATGAGCTGACAAAAATCAATTCTCGCAATGCTGACTTGACCCAAGCCCAAGCCCTCCATCAGTTCCCAGCCAAATCCTTCGACCAAATTTATCATCTCGCTGCCTGGACGCAAGCGGGAGATTTTTGCCTGTCCCATCCGGGGGAACAATGGCTGATTAACCAAAAAATCAATACCCACATTTTGGACTGGTGGCAGCAGCAACAACCCCAAGCCAAATTGATCTGTATGGGGACGAGTTGTGCCTATGATCCTGATTTGCCTTTGGAAGAACCCTACTATCTGACGGGAATGCCCATTGATAGTTTGTTTACCTATGCCATGACGAAGCGAATGCTTTATGCGGGATTGCTGGCTTTGAATAAACAATATGGGCTGAACTATCTTTGCCTTGTACCTTCGACCCTTTATGGCCCGGGCTATCATACCGACGGCCGCCAAATGCACTTTATTTTTGACCTGATTCGTAAAATTATTCGGGGCAAGCTTTACGGGGAAACGGTGACTTTATGGGGGGATGGTTATCAATCGCGGGAATTGGTGTTTGTGGAGGATTTTGCCCGCATTGCCGTAAAACTCGCCGCCACGGTGGATAACGATTTGATTAATATCGGGGCGGGGGAAGAATTTACGATTCGCCGTTTTGCGGAATTGATTTGTGTGGAAGTGGGCTATGACTTCAATTTGATTGAGTTTGATACCAGCCGTTATGTGGGGGCAAAATCGAAATGTTTGGGGGTGGAAAAATTACAAACGATGATGCCGGATTTAGCGTTAACACCGTTGGATCAGGGCTTGGCAAAAACAATTCAATGGTTCTGGTCTGAACAGGAAAAATTAGTGCCTGCGACTGTTGCTTAAACCGATCGCCGTTTAGCCTTTAAAGGTAGTGAATATTCAACCCCGAAACAATATGACAACGCCCCAACTACGCCCTATGGTTCCTGGCGATCGCCGATTACCGCTGATGCCCTCTTAGCCGGCAGTATTGGCTGGGGGATCGTAACGGTGAGTGACAGCAATAAGTCCTCGATGCCAAACTCTTGATGGCGATCGCCAGCCTCTGACCCATGAAGCGCACTGCCGTTTTGTCGATTTTATTGTCCCCAACAACCTCCCACTTCTAACCCCGCCGTCATCGTTTGCGTATCCACCATGACGCCATGGTAAAAATGTCCGAGTCGTAATCGAAGCAGCCCCCGCGTTGTATCCCGACAATTTAACTGTAAACCTTGGGCGGTGGGAGTATGAACCCAAGTGCCAAGGTCGTCGGTTTTGCCCTGTAACTCTACCCAGAAATTGCCGTTGGTTGCCCGTAAATTCCAACGACTCCAGGGGGATACCTGCCAAATAATTTCCCCATTCCACGGTGCAAATTCATAAAATCGACCTTGCCAATGAATGCCAATTAAACCGACCTCTTCCCGTTGACCCAAAACTAATCGTTCCCCCGCCGCTGCTGTCACACTCAAACTGGGAAATTCAGTAAAATTATTCGCTTGGAGCCAAAACCAACGGGACGGAAACGACGTTCCCCAATTTTTTTCGGCGTAGGCAATGGCATTATCAAACGTATATTTTTTGCCCTGCCATTCAATCCACCCGGAAGCATTAGCTTGGGCGCATAGGACTTGCCAACCGGGATCAAAGAGGGGCAAAAAAGATAACCAACCAGCGGTGGCTTGGGCGGGACGGTGTCGGTTTCCCCAGTGGATTTGGGGAGTAAGTTGAAATTGCCAACGGCAGGGGTGATCTGGAAAAGGAATTTGGCCTTGGTGATGATTGTGATGGATTTGATAGCCGTCGGGGATCTGTTGAAAAAATTGATGGGGGGTTAAGGGTTTGGGGGGAGAATTGGGGCTGAGTTTTCCCCAATGACCGAGGGCAAATTGCTCAGGGCTGGCCCAAAATTTTTTAACGTTGGGAAATGTCCGAATTTTAAGCTGTTCTGTGGAGTTGAGATCAGGCCCTAAGATTTGCACGGCCCCGCCGCCATAGGGTAAGTTACCAGCGGGGTTTTCAACGGAATACATAAAAGCGAAAGTTTCCCCGGAATTTGGCAAAATCAGACGCACATACCAGCCTTCAAAAAAGGGAGATTGACCGTGCCAATGGTAGCCACTATGGGGCGGGTAATTCATACTTTAATTAGAGAGTAAAAGCTGGCAACCAACTGGCGAGGGGATAGAGTAAATATTCTAGGAAGAAGAGTTTCCAAATAAATTGGTAAAAACTGGCGATCGCCGCTTTGTCATCCAAGTTAACAGCCTGACTCCGCCACCATAACAAGATCAACAGCAGAGTATGGGAGCCAATAAAAACGAGTAAATTTAACGGCACTGCGGTCAATAAGCCCCAAGCAATCATGCCTAAATAACACATCGTGAGTAACCAACGGGTTCCCCAAAAAACATTTTCTTTGCCGATTTGTAAGGTTAAGGTTTGAATTTTAAATTGTTGATCCCCTTCCATATCTGGCACATCTTTGAAAATGGCGATCGCCACACTAAAAACCAAAATGAAAATCGTTAAGGCCCAAATGCGCGGCGATAATTGCGCTGGCGGATCAAAACCCTGACTAAAAAATAGGAATAAGCCTAAATTCACCACCACGCCCCGCACGGCCAGAATACACAGCGCCGCTAACAAAGAAAACCGTTTTAAGCGTAATGGCGGCACGGAATAGGCTGTACCGATCAATAGACTAATGCCCACCGTTAACCCCAGCCAAGTTCCTAATCCGACGGCGATCGCCAGGGCAAAAATGCCGCAAATCCCGACAATCCAACGACCTTGGGCGATCGAAAAATCTCCATTAGCGAGGGGCAGGTGAGGTTTATTGACTCGATCAATGTCCACATCCCACAGTTGATTTAGCCCGACAATGTAAACATTACCCAACAGACAAGCCCCCCAGGCCCCCACCCCTAGCCAGAGGAAAGACGTTGCTTGGGGAGCATTAACCAACCAAGCCAAGCAATAAACAGCCCAAACACTTAAGCTAGTGCCAATAATGGTATGGGGACGGGAAAAGCGCCAGAAAGCCCGGAGAGTTGTGAGCACCATTCAGTTCTAAGCCAGTTCTAAGCAATAGGTTTCTTGCAGTGTATCAAAACTCGCTGGAGGACGTAATTTCGCTATTTTGCTTAAATTCTTGTGGAAACGATGCAAAGGACGAATAATCAGCAAATTAAATTGGTAAAGCTCAGTAAGATAAATAAAGCCTTAACTAACGTCAAACCGGGATTGAATGTCATCACCAACCCCCTACCAACCCTCGGCAATCGCCCTTTTTCAGCCAGAACGATTTTTAATCCTGGTGGTGGATGATATTCGCTCTAATATTCAATTGATCACGGAATTACTCGAAGATGTGGGTTATTCCACCACTTTTGTCACCTCTGGACGGGAAGCCCTAGAACGGGTCAATCAAGCCAAACCGGATTTGATTTTGTTGGATTTGATGATGCCGGAAATGGACGGCTTAGAAGTGTGCGATCGCTTCAAGCGAGATCCCAGCACCTTTAACATTCCGATTATTTTCCTGACCGCCAGCAACGAAAAACATCATTTACTGCAAGCCTTCGCCAAGGGGGCTGTGGATTATGTCACCAAACCCTTTAATCCGCCGGAATTATTGGCGCGGGTCAAAACCCATCTGGAACTGAAACACGCCCGTGATAGTTTGCAATATGCCCTACGGGAACAGCGCAAGGCAGAGGAGGAATTACGGGGGGCCAGTCGCATTCTCCGCAGTACCACCACCCGTTTAAAAACCCTGATCGCCAATCTGAAAGTGGGGGTGTTGATGACCAATGCCCAAGGGGAAATTGTGATGGTGAACCCGGAATTTTGTCGGTTGTTTAAGCTGTCATTCCAGGGCGATCGCCTGACGGGAGCGAGTTTGATGTCCATTGCGTTGCGGATTAATCCCCTGTTTCTGCATCAAAAACGCCTCACCCATTTACTGGAAACGACGCCCCACCAAGTCCCCACCGCCCCGGAAGAATTATCGTTGCGGGATGGTCGCACCCTGGAGCGGGATTATGTGCCGATGGTACTGGATGACGAATCCCCAGGACATTTATGGCTGTATCGGGATATTAGCCAACGCAAGCAAGGGGAAGTGATTCTGCAACAGAAATTGCAATGGACAGTGTTGCTGAAAAAAATCACCGAAGAGATCCGGGGCAGCCTCGATCGCCAACAGATTTTTCAAACCACCGTTAATCAAGTTGGGGCAACCTTTCACGCTGACCGTTGTGGGATTTATACCTACAGCGTTGAACCTGAACCCTTGCTCCATTGTGTGGCTGAATATGAACCCAAACAAGAACTTTTGTTGTTAAATGAGGTCTTTTCCCCGGGGCAAGATCCCTTTTTACTAGGAGTTACGCATTGACAAATAAAGCTAAATGAGAAGTGTCAATTTAGGCAAACATAGTCTCTGTAATATTTTCTACAATAAATTGACGAATAACAGGCACAAAGAGCTTCCGGGAAATTTCATA
>Ga0315905_10008646_pt1 | contig 10305 bp, 8 predicted proteins | sample LakEriMetagenome_5_FD_203522 | JGI IMG/M metagenome (GOLD analysis project Ga0315905, IMG submission 203522) | Freshwater fungal communities from buoy surface, Lake Erie, Ohio, United States - Buoy 4 MA121 | ecosystem: Environmental > Aquatic > Freshwater > Lake | place: USA: Lake Erie, Ohio... | reverse complement strand
ACCATACGTTTGTACTAATTTATATTTACCAGAATTAGGATTATCTAAAACGTCTCCTATCTGATAGCTCTGTGTATATCCTTTAGACTGCTGACCTTTTATTTGATTTAAAAATGTTTGATTCTGTTGAAGAGGTGATTCTAATCTTGCACTTCTGTATTGTAGATTCAGCCAATATTCTTTTATTCTTAAATCCTGATAGCCAAAGAATCTAATTGCATTAATCAGACCTTTATAACTTCCTATATACGGAAATATTTCTTCTCCTGCTATTAATAGCTCCTTTCTCTTGTCATTTATTTCTATGTAATTCGGAAGTGGCTCAGCAGGATCATGATCTCTAAGTATAATTGAATCGTCCTGATAGAAAGCTCTACCCATGTTTTGTAGCATGACATTAAATCTTTCATCCTCACCAACTATTTCTCCGTAAAAATCTATTTCGATTATTTTTAAAGGAGTTCCACTACTAATATCTTCTATGATTAATTTTCTTTCATAGATATTGGATGCTAGGTCAGTTGCATTAATTGCAACATTTACGGATAAAGCCTCAGAATTTACCAAATTGACTGAAACGTAACCGTTACCAGAAAGTTCGTCAAGAGGATCCACATCAACACTATAGACTAGATTTGGATAGCTAACTATTAAAGGATATCCGTCTCCTCCACTAAGCTGGTCTTCTATCTTGTATGTGAATATAATTTCTGATACATCGGTTTCACCATAGTTGTCATTATACCATCTAGATCTCCATTTACCTGCAGTGGCTCCGGTGGCTCCGGTATGAGGAATACCTGATTCTAAAGTACCTCCGTTATTAAGAGTTTGAACTATAAATATTTGTTGGTTCTCATAAAGTCCGGAAGAAACAGGATCAAAATATATGTTACCCTTAAAATATCCTCCAGGCCTATTAGTATAGGTTGTACTAAAATAAATTTGATTATTCAAACTTATTAATCTTTGGCCATTAATACTATCAAGCTCAAAGTTAACGGTTAAATATGTTGAATTATTTACAACAGATGATATCTTAGCTTCAAATTCCCCCTGATTTGCTATTCTACCTTTAATGTACACATCTGCACCATTAAGTATATAGCTGTTTATTAGATCACCCCAAGCTACAATATTATATCCATTTACATCAGATATATTCAGATCAATATAGCCAGGATTAATGTCCAGCTGGCTAACCGACACCTGACCGCCTGAAGAAACCGATGATGAAGTTATATAAGTAAAATTTTGATCGAGCTCACTAGGACCTGTTGCCCCAATGTAATTAAAGTTTAGCGGACTTCCCGTTTTATCATAAAAATTAAGCCTTCTATAGAAAAATTCTGACATATTTTAAAAAACCCTTTTATTATTCTTTTTAACCGTGTAATTAACAAAATTCTTAATCTGTTTGGTCGTTTCAACCAGGCCAAAAACTACTCTATTAAAATATCCAAGTATTCCTTCTTTAATGGGATCTCGATAAAGAACGTTAGATAGAGATCTTTTTAATATCTGATCCTTATAATCAAATCCGTTATAAAGATTGTCATTAAAACTATCTCTTATATCGTAAATATTTTCAGTCGGATCAAATTCATAGTACCTTCTTTCTACTGGAATTTTTGGCATTAATTTCATAATAGCTTTATATTGAGCCATATCAGAGCAAGGTGCATATTTATATTCACCCAAACCGCTAGAAAGAATTCTTCTATACCCGGAGCATCCTATATTATATGCTCTATCAGAAGCGAGCTCCAATGTTGGATATAAATCCTTAGCGTCGTAGAAAGTAGTGTTATTCGTTCTGGGCTTTATACCAGAAACTGTATAGTTTATATCTTTCTTAAGGTCGGGAAAAAATGGTGAATAGTTATCCATTAGTTATTATTTATAAGTTGGGATTTCATTTCAGCATTTAAAGACATGTTGAAATTCATTGGTATTATTTTAGCAATACTTACATTAAGAGCGCCAGGTTTTCCCTGAACTATTCCTTGCTGATAGTCTGTACCGTTTCTATCAGTCCAACCACCTCTTAAAACAACCAGCTCATTTCTGCCTATTATGATATCACCAAACTCATTGAGTCCAACCTGTTGTTGTAATTGAGCATCGGTAACGTTACTTAAACTCCTAAGTAAAGTTTGATTTTTTTCATTAGCTTCTCCAACAAAATAGAAAGAAACAGAATCAACACCTTCAACGGATTCAACTAAAGCTATTATATCGGATTTAGGAATAAAATCTCTTCTTTTTAAATTTAACATATATTCAGAAACTTTCTTCCTTATAGCCTGTCTTATCGTCTCTGGATCGTATCCTTCAAACATAGTAATTACCACGTTTGCAACAAATCTTTTTATTTCAGGTTCGATTATTCTAACTACAGTTGTTGCAATCATAGATCCAGAATCCTCAATAAGATTTATTATCTTGGTTTTCTGATTAGTAGTAAGTAAAAAGTCAGATACTGGGACATCGAAATAATCCTCGTTGGAGGAGATGTTTAGTGTTATATCAGGAACTAAGAAAATATAAACTACGTTATCATCATCTAGATAGTCATCGTCAAATGTAGAAAATGCTTGAATCTGAGAAAATATTCCAAGTTTATTTAGGAAAATTTCATAATTTTGCGCATTGGCAAAAACGAAAGATCTACTAGTCTTTGGCGCAACTAATCTTATCAGATTTGTTGTTTCTGGGTTTGTTCCAAAAGATGGATCTATCGAATTAAGAACATCTATATAGTTATTTAGATCTACCTCAGAACCAAATAAATCTGTTCCGCTGGTAACAAATTTATAAGTTAGTGGTTTTTCTATAGTAGAAATGGCGTTTCCTGATCCACCTGATGTCTGAAGATATTCTATTCTTATTCTAGATCCTCTTTGTGGAACCATACCAAAATTAGAATTGCCGAAATAAACATCCAGTCCTTCCTGAATACCTGTTCTAACTATAAATCCCTTTCCGTTTAAAGGTATATCATATAGAGAATCATATCTTCTCCATTTTTCCTCGTTAACATAAACATCAACATAAAACTGATCAAGATAAGCACCAGAGGAAGATGGTAGATTAAAACTTTGCAAAGCGTTACCAGTTCCTGTTACTACAGAGCTAATAAAATCTCCCTGTGCTATTTTAACTCTAAGAGGACTTGGACTACCTCCAAGTTGAATAGTTACTCTTGAAGATCCAAAAACTAAAGAATATAATTTACCGTTTTCCTGACATCTTATTTGTGCATTGTTGTTTATTATAACCGCACTTCCACCTATATCTGATTGTCTTTTGTTCCAGGATAATGTTACTTCACCCTGAGCAGTACTTGCTCTTCCTGGATCATACCCGGATATTCTAGCTAAGCTTCTAACAGAATAATCTCTAGTTGCTTGTTCTATATTTAATTCAGTTATCGAGTCCTCTATGAAATATAGAATCATCTGCGAAAGATTCTGTAAGACAAAAAGGATCTGACCCCAAGCAGATGCTACGGTAAAAAGATTTGTTGTTTGGTTATATGTGTCCTGCAGGAAAGAAAACGTGTCGTTTAATAGACCATTAATCAGGATATTATTTTTCTTAAAAATATTCATTTCTGTGGATTAGGTTATTCTTAATGTAACTAGAGGACTTAAACCCCCGTTTACTGGTATTTTAAAATCTAATGTTGCTATGTCTCTTTCTGTTCCTTGATAAAATTTAAGGTCATATGAGCCTCCTAGCTTACGGAAAAGTGGAATATACGTTTTTAAAAACAGATCCAATTCATTTCTAATGCTAGACTCGGAAAGATTTAAGCTAAATATAAGCTCCTCTAGATTGAGTCCAAACTTAGTTTCGCCAAGTACCTCTCCTTTATTAGTAAGGAGCATCATCTTTAATTGACCTATACAAATTTCTACCGGATCTGTTGTTTCGATCTGATATGGATTGTAGCTTGGGTCTAGCGGATCCCTGTTATAAATCTCTCTCATAGAAAATTTTTCACATTATATATCGCTACTTTTAAACACGTCGAACGTAAACAAAAAACCTCTCGTTTTTAAAAATTCGAGAGGTTTCTTTATAGTATATTAATATTTTAATTCCACTGTAAAAAATATGAAGGAGTGTTTTCACCATTGATCATATCCATGACCTCCTGTAATTCAGTTTCACCTGCTGATCTTATGTCTGAAGAGTTTACCTGAACACCTCCAGGTAGATTATAAGTAAATACGGAAAGCATGTTTGCTAGTGCTATTTTAGACTTAGCAATGCAGTATCTAACGAAAAGCTCATCTGCAAAAAGATCATCGTCATTTAGTGCAACGAAACATCTGACAGTTACATCGGTACCACCAGCACCAAATCCCTGTGCAAGTTGTCCTTTACCTGATCTATTTGGATCTCTACCCAAAATAGTTAGCTTTTTGCTGTTTTTATTCCATTTGAAAGCAAAGGTATTTAATAAATAAGCTTTAGCCAAATCGAAATAAGAGTACATAACTGTACGATAAACTAGGTTATCTCCAACAAATGGAGAAAGTAGTAATTCGGAGCCAAGTAATTTAGAATCTCCGAAGTCTTTATCCGGCGTACCTGATATTCCAGATCCACCTACTTCTCTAACGTCATATACACTGATAATAGATTCGGGTAGCTTTATTTGTCTTGTTGCTCTAAATTCTGGATGCTGAAATATTTCGTTCTTGAGAACGAAAACTCTATCCTCTACACCATATTGATAGTTATCAAAAAACCACGCTTTGGCTCTTTTTATTATTCTTTTAGTTTCTTGCTGATTCAGATTATAAGGAAGAGCACAGCTAAAAGAAAGTGCATCTTCTATTTCTTGGATTAATTCTTCTTCTGTCATCTTTTAATGGTTATTTTTAAAAGTTCATGTTGCCAAATCTTGGATTATTATATCTATTATTTAGATCCTTTAATCTATTATCGGTAACAAATCTTTCCTTTCTGAGATCTTCAAAGCCTTTAACTTTTAGGGTTTCCTTGCTAATATCAGCATTTTCCCCAATTTCACCAGCTCTTAGAACCCCCTCTTTTATTTTGCAATTAATACTTTTACCTGCGCAATCAATAAAGCAGTCTTCAAGTTCGTTGCCAAAATCAACAACACAATCTTTAACTTTAGATGATATAACTGTGTTATCCCTAACGATATAGCATTGCTCAATCGAAGATTTTCTTATTTTAGAACTGTAGATGTTGCAGTTTTTAATTATTCCGTTTTTGATGTCGCAAAGAATAAGATCTATATCTTTAAGTTCTAAAGCCTCTCTACTTCTAGCGTCTTTTAGCTGGGATCTTCCCGTTGTTGTGTCATAATTAAAATACCCAGACGTAACGTTACCTTCTACGATTATATCAAAAATTTTATCTCTAACAACTGACCAATATGTCTTTATGTTTTCGTCCCATCCTTTAAGATCTATAAATACGTGGAAGTCTGGGAAATTTCTAAAAAAGAATTCAGGGTCACTAAATGATCTAACAACCTTAGTGTATTGGTTCATCATGCTTTGCAATTTAGCAAGATCTTCTCTTGAGTATCCTGATATTCTGTGACTAAGTAAATCATACAAATAAAGTAGAACATAATCTATTATCTCTCTGATATCCTTAGTTTTCTTCTGATAATCTCTGTTACCGAGATATCTAATTTCAAGATATCCCATCGGTATTTTCGTAAAGTTTACACCATAGTATTTGTCCTCGGGAACTTTGAACATTTTCGGATCTATCGAAGTTATATTTTCAATCACGGAAAATCTGTTTCTAGGTACCACTCTTTTTATAGATTTGGCGTAAACGTTTTTGGCTCTGTTTCCAAATCTGGAGTATATAAAATTTTCATCTAAACCTAATATAAACTTTAATTTATCTAGATTTTCCATTCTATCCTTAACGTCCTTTCTGAATTTATCGAAGCTAACAGAGAACTGGAAAGCACATCTATCTGTTGTCCAACCGTTCTCGTCTATCCAATTGAGTACTTTAATTAATATTGTCATAGCCTCATTGTAAGGCAATGGACCCGTAATAAACTCAACCATTTTGCTTCCGCCTGAATAATCTGGTTCTAATTTGCAGGTATTAGCATCAACAACAATATTAGAGTGGTATCTTTCGGATACCACTACTTTTTTGTTGATGAGTTTAGAAAGGGATTCAGCTGCCCTGCCCTTTAGCATATTAGTATAGAATTCAAACTCGAATCCTATTACCGATGAGCTAAGAGCATGGAGCTTATCAAAATGTGTTCTATTGTCGGTCATTTACAGGCTCTGCGAAAATTTTTCCGCTAGCAGGTTCAACTTCATAAACCGTAACTAGTAGGTCATCACCAGGTTTAAGATTTTTGGTTTTTTTGCCAATTCTTTCCTGAGGGATAAGAGCCATAAGTCCAAATTCTACAAGATCAATAAGAATCCCGTTCTTTCTCTTGTGTTTAATTTTTGCTTCAATTGGCTCACATGTTCCGTCCTTGATTTGTTTATCAAGATCGTGTATAATAACGTTTCTTTCTAGAGGTTTCTCCAGAGTTAATGTTAATCTATTATTGTCTTTAATTTCCTTAACGTAGAATTCAATCTCATCACCTGGATTTACTCCAGTGATTGAGTTATCTTCGCTGAATTCAGTTTTATGTATAAGTCCAGTATATACATCTTCCCATTCAACGAATATTCCAAAGTCACTTGTTCCTGTAACATATCCTTTATATTTCTTAGTAAGATCCAATTCCTGAATCTTGCTTTCCATAATTCTATTTAGATATTTCTTATAAGAAACGATGAAGATATCTTTACCTTCAACATACCCTTCAATCATTACAGGTAATTCCTTACCTATATAAGATTCAAAATCTGTAATTCTATTGGCAGCAGCTAAAGATCCAGGTAAGAAGCATTTAATGCCTGACAAATCGACAATATATCCGCCTTTATTTATACTTTCGATTTTAACAGTGTATGCATTGGCTTCTTTCTTAATTTGTTCGAATAGTTCAACTCTAAGACTGTATATGTAATATTCAACAACTGAACCAGTATAGACTTCTCCATTTTTTCTAACCTTAGCTTGCAATTCGTCTCCTGGATTGAAAGATATACCGGTTATTTTTAATCGGTCAGCGTCTTTTCTTTCCTTCCCAAGATCTATATAAATTGTTTGACCCGTGCTTGTCTGTGCTAGCGCCTCTGTCTCAGTAACGCTGACGATCTTACATCGGTAAACGTTACCACTATCAAGATCTTTAGATAAACTCATGTTTTCCGGAACTTCTCTGAAATAGTTATTATAAATATCCAAAAGTTCCTGAGCATAAGACTCATGACAATAAATTTTAGACCCACTGCGGATCCTTTTTAATTTAGTGTTTGGGTTTCTCCCATTCACTACTTCCCAGTTAAAATCGTCTGGATTGTGTGTTTTAGTTGATGTTAAATCAATCATGTTTTTTTGTTTAAAGGGTTATTAATCTTAGTATATATCTAAGGTTAAGTTCCTTTAAATGTCCGTGATTTTTTAAAAAACTATCGGAACAATACCTATCATAGGGACAGGTCCGGCTGGTGTTGGTATACCTCCATTATAAATTAGCTTAAATTCAAGCAGATTGGCGGCAAAAGAAAATGCTAAAGCAGCAGAAACAGCAGTAGCGCTAATTTTTTTTTCAGGTACTGTTTTAAAAATTTTTCCAGTATTGAATGCTCTACGAAGATAATCTGCAAGTCTTTTTCTACCCCCGTAATAAATAGGAACATAAAAACCACCCAGAGGAGCAGTAATTACGCACGGGGGAACTGCTGGGGTTGAAGAAAAAGGTTGTTGCAATGTAGATGCCCAATAAGCTAAAACCCCACCTGCCATGATTTCATAAGGATCATCTGTACCTTCTTCTGGTTTGTTTGCATTCTCTTGATTTCTGTACCCATCAGCAATCTCATTAACCAATTTAGTTTTAAGATCAATGTTTCTTTTAAACTCAGCAGCATATCTTGCTCTCTTATCTCGGACCGCGCTGTAGTCGTAATTATATTTACGAGAGCTGTCATCAATACCCTTCGCATAAGTAAAGCTTAATATAAAATCTTCAGTGTATATTGAGGGTATTCTTTGGGGATCGTTATAATGGTTTTCTTGAAAAATCTTTCTGGTTAAAAATTCTGATTTATACTGAGGAAAATCGGTAGGTTTTATCAATCTTAAAACTGAGCCTTCGTCAGCGTCTACTGCCTCTTCAGTGCCCTTAACTCGAATGGCATACTTTTTTATATTCAACCCCACCAGTTCCCCCGTGCGTAATTCCAAATTTGTTCTGATAGAGGATATAGTTCCCACTATATCTCTTTTATTTAGTGGATTCTTGCCAAAGTTATTATAAAAATCATAATAATCATTAGAAACTGTAGCAACAACCTCATCACCAACTACTAGATCTTTTTTAAGAATATTTTTACTTTTCTCGTTAATCCTAGCTAAAACTTTTCCTCCCAAATTTCCCGAAAGAGAATTGAGCCAAATTAGATATCCTGCACTTCCATCAAACCTAGAAATTATGGTGTCAGATAATTTATCGATCAATTCATTTTCGTCCTTCGGATACTTTGGAAAGGTATCAAACATCTGTGAGAAAGTAAAGTCAGGTATAGATGCTCCGTTTTCCTTCGACCATGCTAAAAATTCAAGATCGAATTTATCTAGATACTCGTCGATGTTAACGGAAGGAATAGGTTCTTTCAGATCCTCATATTTAGGGTCTTTTTCTTTCTCTGCTAAGGTAGGTGATTTTTCTTCTTCCAAGAGCTTAAAAGCTCGCGAGAAAGCAGATGTTAATAACTGTGTATTACCCTTCTGATGCAGGTTACCGAATGGTGTTTGAGCCTTTCCGTCTACAGCTAAAACGTATTGTTCAGCAAGAAATGTAGCAAAATCGTCAACATCCCTACCCTGTGAGTCATAAGACCCTTCTATGGATTGTCCAGAAAGTTTATTCGAAACATTAGTTATAAAAGAACTCCAATTTGCTGGCATTTGTTATTTAGTTTTAGATACTTGACTTAAATGTTGTGGATCCACCATAGGAATTATAGGAACCCCAGATGGACCAACTCCAGTTGGATGTGTGTGCTGATTATATAACTCTAGGAATTTACTACCAAGTATAACTTTCTCTACTGCTTCCTCACCAAGTTCTATATTTTGGGATTTCACTATAACCTTTTGCTTTGCACCCTGTTTTTCCATCCTAATCTCGTCATCATTCAGTTTTAAAACTATTCTAAGTTTCTCCTTGTCAGTTCCTGCATTCTGAGTGTCTATTTGTATCGTAGCGTCTCCAAGCTGAAAAACAAGACCTTTCTTTCTCGTGTAAATCATCTTAAGAGTTCCCGGCTGTGCCTCTGAATCATATACTAATGATTGAGTTCCATCATAAGAATTATCTTCTCTAAGCTCATCCAGTAGATCTTTTGATATCTCTTTGATAAAGTGATAATTCAATTTATAGTAATTGTTACCCTCAAATTCAACACCTACAACAGAACCCAGTCTAGGGATAGACATATTCCCACCACCGAAGGTTCCGCCAAAGGCTAGACCTGAGATTTGTTCGGCCCACGGTAAATCCTCTATCGGCAGTCCATCGAATATTCCAAAAACTTCTATTCTGGCTCTCCCCTGATAAAGCGGATCTTTGATATCAACCACCTTACCAAGGTACGTTTTTTCATTTGGCATAATTATTCAAATTTTTCAGGACTAGGATTCATCCCGCCTGTGCTAATATTATACTTATCTTTTGGTTTTAGGTTTCCGATATTCAAAGGGGCTTCCACTATAAAGTCTCCGTTTGTATTCGGGTAAGCTTTTCCTATGTCACCTCTTGGCTTTGTACTCTCCATTTCGGATTTTTTGTAAACTGCATTAGGTTTTGTAGCAAATGTGTTTACAGGATCTCTAAGCTCACCGTTAGATGATATTTTCTGTGTTTGCGGGTAAACCTGTGTAGATCCTATGTTAGGTTCAGAAGCAGATTTTACAGCATCGGGATAGACTTTTTCCTCGGGTAAAGAAATTGGAGTTTGATTAGAAGAGTATACATCTTCAGATATTGTTGGATAAACTCTTTGGGGTACACCAAGATCACTTCCCGGAACGTTTGAATAAACGTCATCATTTAGATTTTTATAAACTCTATCAGGTACGCCTAAATCAGGACCAGGAACATCGGGGTAAACATCTCCACCAGGAGCAGGATATACTCTATCAGGTACT
>Ga0315905_10008645_pt1 | contig 10305 bp, 6 predicted proteins | sample LakEriMetagenome_5_FD_203522 | JGI IMG/M metagenome (GOLD analysis project Ga0315905, IMG submission 203522) | Freshwater fungal communities from buoy surface, Lake Erie, Ohio, United States - Buoy 4 MA121 | ecosystem: Environmental > Aquatic > Freshwater > Lake | place: USA: Lake Erie, Ohio... | reverse complement strand
CCAAGATTGATGATCCCGCTTTGATTGCGGCATTGGCAAGCCATGCGGCTTATGTTGCGGCCTTGGGTTCGGTCCGGTCGCATCAGGCGCGGCTGTCGCGGCTGTCTGCGGCGGGGGTCAGCGCGGAGCAATGCGCGCGGATAGAGGGGCCCGCTGGCGTTGCGATTAATGCGATCAGCGCGCCAGAAATCGCGCTGTCGATTGCGGGCGGGATGATCCGCGCGTTTAACCACGGCCTGCGTTAATGGAGGCCAAGCAGGTCGCAATTGTCGTTCTTGCTGCGGGACATGCGCGCCGCTTTGGTGCGGATAAATTGATGGCGGATTTGGACGGTGCGCCGCTCGGGATACGCGCCGCGCGCAATTTGGCCGACATCGACGCGGCAGCGCATTTTGCGGTGTGTCAGCCGCGGGCAGCGATAGCGCCGCATTATGCAGATCTGGGCTATAACATCGTTGAAAATCCCAATGCCAATCTTGGCCTATCATCCTCGCTCCACCTTGCGGTCGGGGCGGCGTCGGCGACCAAGGCGCAGGCGTTGCTGATTGTGTTGGCGGATATGCCGTTCATCATGCCCGCGCATATCGACGCGCTGATCGCGGCGTGCGACAATGATATCATTGCATCGACGGATGGCGGCCAATCGATGCCGCCCGCGATTTTTCCGCGCGCCACTTGGCCTTTGCTTTTGGACACAAAGGGGGATGCCGGCGCACGGATAATTTTGTCAAAGGCCCGCAATTTGGCCGCGCCATTGGGCAGTTTACGCGACATAGACACGCCAGATGATTTGGCGGCTTCAAAATCATTGTCGCTTGGCTTAGACCCTCTATCATGAAACAGCATTCTGCGCGTCCCGCAATTGAAGCCGCCTTGCGCAACCCCAACCTCATGACGGCAGCTGTGGCTTTGTCGGAAAATCGGTTGGAGGATGCAGAGCCCTTATTGCGCGGCCATTTGCGCGATGCGCCAACGGATGTCGCGGCAATCCGCATGATGGCCGAATTGGCGGCGCGCGTTGGCCGGTTAAAAGATAGCGAGGCGTTGCTGCGCCGCGCCTTGGAACTGACGCCCGATTTCGGCGCAGCGCGGGCCAATTTGGCGACGGTGCTCTATAAACAAAACCGCTTTCCAGAGGCGCTGGAACATCTCAACGCCGTTTTGGCGGAAGGCGGTGATAAGCCCGTCCAACAAAATCTGAAAGCCGCAGCGCTTGGCCGGATTGGCGGCTATGAAGAGGCGGTCGCGCTGTATCAGGAATTGACCACGCGTTTCCCCGACCATGCCAAATTATGGATGAGCTATGGTCATATGCTCAAGACCGTGGGCAGGCAGGAGGAAAGCATCGCCGCCTATCGACGCGCTTTGGCGGTGGAACCCACCTTGGGTGAGGTCTATTGGAGCCTTGCCAATTTAAAGACGGTCAGCTTCTCTGGGGATGACGTCGCCGAGATGGGCAAGGCTTTGACGACCGCAGGGCTTGGGAATGAGGATGCATATCATCTTCATTTTGCACTGGGCAAAGCGATGGAGGAGCGCGCCGACCATGATGCAGCATTCGCGCATTATGCCAAAGCAAACGCGCTGCGCAGTGCCGAGCTAGATTATGATCCACAGGCGGTGCGCAAGCAGGTCGATAATGTCATCGCGTCATGCACGCCGGCATATTGGAGTGCGCAGGCTGGGCAGGGGCATGACGCGGCCGATCCGATTTTCATCATTGGTATGCCGCGCGCGGGTTCTACGCTAATTGAACAAATCCTTGCCAGCCATTCTCAGGTGGAAGGCACGATGGAGTTGCCGGACATTCCCGCCATGGCGATACGCGAAGGCCGCGACACGGGCTGGGTTGATGCGTTGCGTGGCTTTAGCGCGCAGGACGCCGAACGGTTGGGTGCTGAATTTATCGAACGCACCCGTATCCAGCGCAAAACCGATAAGCCCTTCTTCATCGACAAGCTGCCCAATAACTGGATTTATCTCGCTTTCATTCGGCTTATCCTGCCCAATGCCAAAATCATCGACGCGCGGCGGCATCCGCTCGATTGCTGTTTTTCCAATTATCGGCAGCATTTCGCAAAGGGGCAGGCGTTTAGTTATGATCTGGCCCATATGGGGCAATATTATGCCGATTATGTGCGGTTGATGGCACATTTTGACGCGGTTCAGCCAGGCTATGTCTACCGCGTCATTCATGAAGAATTATTAGAAAATCCAGAACGCGAAATTCGTGGGCTATTGGATTATTTAGACCTGCCATTTGAAGATAATTGTCTGAATTTTCATCAGAACACCCGCGCGGTTCGGACGGCGTCGAGCGAACAAGTGCGGCGTCCCATCAACCGCGACGGCGTGGATCAATGGAAGCCTTATGCCGCGCATTTGGACCCATTGAAGCGTGCATTGGGTACGTTGTGGGAGAGCTATCCGGCTATATCATAGTTGCTGCTATGCAACAGTATGACGTAAAATAATGCGTAATCAGGCTATCGGGCGATTAGACATTGCGTGCATGCGGGTTATGGAGCCTATTTGTACCAAATTAACCAAGAGGGGGGTAATTGTGCTTAAATTAAATCATCGGACGAATGTCCGCACGGCCATGGCCGCATTGCTGACATCAACCGCTTTTGGCGTTGTTGCTCCGGCAATGGCGCAGGAAGCCGCGACTGAGGACAGCAATGTCATCGTCGTGACCGCGCAAAAGCGCGAACAGAATTTGCAAGACGTGCCAATCGCGATCAACGCCATCGGCAATGAAAAGCTGGATCAGTTGCAGGTCAGCGAATTGCAGGATGTTGTAAAATTTCTGCCATCGGTGACCATTCAGCAAGGCGGCCCCGGTTTCGCGCAAGTTTATTTCCGCGGCGTAGCCTCTGGCGAAAACGCCAACCACTCGGCTTCGCTGCCGACGGTCGGTACCTATCTTGACGAAATGCCGATCACGACCATTCAAGGTGCGCTCGATCTGCATGCTTATGACTTGGCACGTGTTGAGGCGCTCGCTGGACCACAAGGCACATTATATGGTGCAAGTTCGATGGCTGGCACGTTGAAGCTGGTGACCAATGCGCCAGATACATCGGGTTTCTACGGCAGTGCTGGCGTTGAGGTGAACACTGTTGCGCATGGCGATATCGGGTCGATTTACGAAGGCTTTGTCAACGTGCCAATCTCCGAAGGTGCAGCGGCGCGTCTGGTTGGCTGGTATCGCGACGATGGCGGCTATATCGACAATATTGCGGGTAGCCGGACCTACGCCTCATCAGGCATCAGGCAGAGCAACGCAGCGTTGGTCGAAAAAAACTATAATGATGCCGAAACTTATGGTGCGCGTTTGGCACTGGGCATTGATCTTGATGACAATTGGACGATTAAGCCCACAGTGATGGGGCAAGTCCAAAATACGCAAGGTAGCTATTCGCAAGAACGTTCGGGACAAACCACGAAGGAACTCCAGACCGTTCAGTACAATCCAGAAGGCAGCCGTGATAAATGGATTCAGGCCGCGCTGACGGTTGAAGGCACCATCGGTAATTGGGATGTAACCGCAACGGGTGGTCATTTGCGTCGTAAGACCGAAACCCAGTCGGATTATTCGGATTATGCGTATTTCTATGACGCTCTGTCCGGCTACGGGGCCTATTTTTACGACAATAACGGGGACCTTGTGAACCCGAACCAATATATTCAAGGCATTGATCGGTATAAGAGAAGCTTTGGTGAATTGCGGGTTGCAAGTCCAACCGACGCGCCTTTGCGCTTCATCGGTGGCGTGTTTGCGCAGCGTCAGTCGCACAATATTGAGCAAAATTATATCATCAACAATATTGCAGAAGCCATCACCGTCACGGGAACGGACAGCAATATCTGGCTAACCAAGCAGTTGCGGGTCGACCGCGATTATGCGGCATTCGGTGAATTGACCTATGATTTGACCGAGAAGCTCTCGCTGACCGGCGGTTTGCGTTATTATAAGTTCGATAACTCGCTGCAGGGCTTCTTCGGATTTTCTAGCGGCTATTCGAGCAAGACTGGTGAAGCTGCTTGCCTCAACACCAATGGAACAACGCGGCGCGCCAATCCGGCGGGCACGCCTGTGCCAATCATCGTTGATGGCAGCCCTTGCACCAACGTGGACAAATCCACGTCGGACACGGGCGTCATTCACAAGTTGAATGCCACATATAAAATCAACGACGATGTTCTGCTTTATGCCACATGGTCGCGCGGTTTCCGTCCAGGCGGGATCAACCGTCGCGGTACCTTGCCACCTTATGGTTCGGACGAGCTCGACAATTATGAATTGGGCTGGAAAACGACATTTGGTGCATTCCGTTGGAATGGCGCTGTGTTCCAAGAAGATTGGAACAATATCCAGCTTTCCTTCTTGGGGGCGAACGGCCTAACCGAAATCCGCAATGCGGGCGTATCGCGCATCCGTGGTCTCGAAATGGATGCGGGTTATCGGGCAGGCGGGTTCAGCTTGAATGCTGGCTTTAGCTTCAACGACGCATCAATTCGTCGCGATTTCTGCGCTATTGCCAATGCAACCTTTGATTGCACCACCGCTGGAAATGAGTTGCTGGCAGAGTCCGGATCGCGTTTGCCTGTGACCGCTAAGTTCAAGGGCAATGCCGTTGCACGTTACCAATTCCCAGTCGCCGATTGGGATGGCCATGTGCAGTTTGCGGTCAATCACACCGGCAGCCGCCGCAGCGATTTGCGGCCTGCGCAAAATGCGATCAAGGGCGATCTTGATGCCTATACCACCGCTGACTTCTCGGTTGGCGTGAAGAATGACGCATGGGCGATTGAGGCATTTGCCACAAACTTGTTCGATACACGCGGTGTGGTGAATACCGGCGTCCAATGTCTTGAAACGGTTTGCGGAACGGGTGTCACGGCGTCCACGCCCACCGGCGGCGCGTTTTACGATGTGGTCATCAAGCCACGCGTTATCGGCCTGAAATTCTCGCGCGACTTTTAACGATTGTTCACTTTTCTTCGCACAAAATAATTGTAGTAAGAAAAGTGTAACATCGTCACGAAGCGCGTGACACATAGTTTGTCGCTAAAGGCGACAGAAACAGTTTGTCGCTAAAGGCGACAGGGGGAGGAAGCCGGATCTGAAAAGATCCGGCTTTTTCATTAGCGTTACGCAAATATCCGTTTGAACAGGCTGCGGTCGGCGAGCACCTCTGCCGCGCAATTATGCCCGGGAGCACCGGTTACGCCGCCGCCGGGGTGGCTGCCTGCGCCGCACATATATAGGCCCTTTAGCGGCCCGCGATACGCGCCATGACCCAAGATCGGGCGTGCTGACCATAATTGGTCAAGGCTCATATTGCCGTGCATGATGTCGCCGCCAACCAATCCAAATTTCCGCTCGAGCCCTTTGGGGCTAAGGATTTGGCGTCCCAAGACGGACGCACGGAAGCCGGGCGCATAGGCCTCCACTGTGCTGATGATATCGTCGGCTGCCTTGTCTTCTTCGGCGTCCCAATCGCGTGGCGCGCCATCGGCGTTGTCCGGCAGTTCTGGCGCAAATTGCTGACAGAATAGGCTGGCGACATGCTGCCCTGCCGGCGCGAGACTGTCATCGACGGTGGAGGGGATAAGGATTTCAACAATTGGCTTTTGTGACCAGCCATCGCGCTTCGCATCCAAAAATGCGCGGTCCATATAATCCAATGTTGGCGCGATGATGATGCCTGATTGATGGTGCTCGCCAGCTTCAGGCAAGCAGGTAAATTTGGGCAGTTCGGACAAGGCCACGTTCATGCGGAACGTGCCGCTGCCGGCTTTAAAGCCCTTCACGCGGCGTTTAAACTCTGGTTTCAGGTCGGCATCATCAAACAGGCGTTCGTAGAGCAGTTTGGGTCCGACATTGGAAATCACGCGGTCGGCGACGATTTCCTCGCCGCTTTCCAAGCGGATACCCGCAACTTTTTCGCCATCGACCAACACGCGCGATACGGGTGTTTCCAAGCTGATTTCGACGCCCAAGTCGCGGCATACCTTGGCCATGATCTGCGTGATGGCGCCCATGCCGCCGATGCTGTGACCCCAAGCGCCCTTGTTTCCGTTCACTTCGCCAAAGACGTGGTGTAGCAACACATAAGCGCTGCCCGGTGTATCGGGGCTGGCATAATTGCCCACAACCGCATCGAAACCAAAGGCAGCCTTGACCGCTTCGCTTTCAAACCAGCTATCCAAGAAGCTGCGCGCCGATTTGGTGAACAGTTCGAGCACATCGCGTTGTTGCGATAAATTGAGCTTCATCAGCCCACGGCCCTGCACGGCGGCATCGATAAGCGTTTTTAGGCCATCGCCGACATTGGGCGGCGAACGCAACGCAAGATCGCGCAGGACGTCGGCGACGCCTTCCAACATATCATAATATTGCGGTAAGACCGCCGCATCATGCTTTGAAAAGCGCGCAAATTCGGCTTGGGTGCGTTCCAACCCGCCGCCGAGTTTCAAATATCCACCATCTTCTTGCGGCAAGAAATTGGAGATGGGCCGTTCGATGACGCGGTAGCCATGGTCCACCAGCTTCATGTCTGCAATGACTTTGGGTTGCAGCAGGCTAACGGTGTAGCTCGCGACCGAATTGCGGAAACCGGGGTGGAATTCTTCGGTCACCGCCGCGCCGCCGACGACATCGCGGCGCTCGACGATGCGCACCTTCAGGCCCGCGCGCGCGAGGTAAAAAGCGCAAACAAGGCCATTATGGCCAGCACCAATGATGAGGGCGTCATATTTCTGGGTCATTTTTTGCTCCAACCCGATGCCGGGCGTTGTTCGAGGCGGGCCTCGGGAATGATGTTGCGGATTTGGCGGCAGAAGCTTTTCAGGCATACTTCCTTATCGGACAGCGGACCCATGGAGAAGCTGCGGCTCGCCATGCCTTGCTGCACGCGGGAAATGAGGACGGTGTCCTCGGCATTGACTTGCCGGTTGATCCGCCAGTTGAGGTAACGCGCGGCGCGCATTTCACGGCGCCACTCATAATCGGGGGCATCCTCCAGAACATAGCTGATTTCCCGAATAACGCAGCTATCGGGCCCCGTGGGCAGCCATTGCATGAAATCCACTTGGTCAGGATAAATGTCGAAGGCAACCGAGGGCCAGAGCTTGAAATAGAGCCAGCGTTTCTGATTGGCGGTGGGCAAATGCGGCACTGGCGGTAGCAGATTTTGATAGGCGCGTTCCGACCAATTGGTTGATGGCCGGTCGACAAGGTCACCCCACATGCGGTCGACATGTGGTTCGGCTTCGACGCCATAGCTTTTGCCGAACAAGCGCGTCAGGCCGGGATGCGCGACGGGGATGTGCAAGCCATCCGAATAATTGTCGCCGACATTTTTCCAATTCACCGCACGCGGACGCATCGTGACGCGGCCGAGCGCCTTCAATTCCTCAAACCGATAGGGCGCGACTTGCGCCTCATAAGGCGTCATCATTTCGGCAACCGAAGGCCCGCCGCTTTCCAGACGGACAAACACAAACCCGCGCCAGATTTCCATGTCGACGGGCACAAGGCCGGCCTTATCCTTGTCGAGCGTCGGGTACGAGGCGCTATCGGGGACGCCAGTTAATCGGCCATCGAGATCATAGGTCCATGCGTGATAGGGGCAGACCAGTTTCTTGGCGCAACCGCCCGAGCCATCGACCAAGCGGCTACCCCGGTGGCGGCAAACATTGGTGAAGGCGCGGAGTATTTGGTCTGTTCCGCGCACGACAATGACGCTTTCGCCGATATAATCGAGGCTGTGCCAGTCGCCCACATTCGGAACATCGCTGACATGGCACACCACTTGCCAAGATGGACGGAAGATGCGTTCCGCCTCAAGCGTGGCGAATTCGGGATCATCATAGGTCCACGCCGGCAGGCTCCAACCTTCCAAATGATCATGCGATGTATCTAAGCCTGATTCGGACATCTTGCTCCCCTTGTTATACGAGTGTATAACAAGGTCATGCAGTTGCGACAAGTCTTCACCCGAGAAAGCGCCGACACGCGCCGCGATGCGTTGATTGCGGCGACGGCGCGGTGCCTATCCACGCGGGGTGCGCAAGGGACGTCGGTGCGCGCAATTTGCGTGGAGGCAGGGGTTTCGGCAGGTTTGCTGCGGCATTATTTCGATGGTATTGATGCGCTGGTGGCCGAAACTTATCGTGCAACTGGCGCGCGGGTCGCAGCAGCCTTACACGCGGCGGTAGATGCCGTGCCCACCGATAATCCGCGTGGCCGGTTGCTCGCCTTTGTCACCGCCAGTTTCCGCGCGCCGATTGCCGATCCGGAGCTGCTCGCGACATGGCTGGCGTTTTGGAGCCTGTCGCGGACCGTGCCGGCCATAGGCGCGATCCATGATGAGATTTATGCGGACAACCGGCAGGATATGGAACGTCTGATCCGCGCGTGTCCCAATGCGCCAGCCGACGCGCGATTGGCAGCCGTGGCGCTGACCGCCTTGGTCGATGGTCTGTGGCTTGAATTGAGCTTGGGCAACGCACCGTTCAGCGTCGATGAAGCCGAGGCTTTGGCCGAAAAATGGCTCGATAGCTTTATTTAGGATTGTAGGCCTACTTGTAACAGCGCTGCAACAGCATGTGATTATCGAATCTCCAAAGAATCGCGACAGACGGCCCAGAGGGCTTGTTTGAAACGTAAAAGGGGAGAAAGCCGGTCATGCCATTTATAATCAATCGCCGCCAACTGATGGCGACCGCGGGTTTTGGTCTGGGCGGGCTGATGCTGCCGGGCGGCGCCGCAATGGCGCAGACGCTTTTGGGCCTCACTGGATTTACCCATAATGTGGCCAGTGGTGAGCCGGGCCCTGATTCAGTGCTTTTGTGGACGCGCTATGTGAACCCCACGGGCGGCGCTTCAAAAGTGCGGGTCGAAATTTCCGAAAGTCAGGATTTTATCAAAATTGCAGGTGGCGGCGAAATGGTCACTGGGCCATGGCGCGACCATACGGTTAAAATTACCGTGGATAAGCTGGCGCCGGGCAAATGGCATTGGTTCCGTTTCATCGCGCCCGATGGCAGCATCTCGCCTATTGGCCGCACCAAGACCTTGCCTATGGGCAAAGCGGCCAAATTTAACATCGCGATATTCTCCTGCTCCAATCTGGGCTTCGGTGAATTCAACGCTTATGGCCATGCCGCCGCGCGTGACGACATCGATCTTGTCCTGCACATGGGCGATTATATCTATGAATATGGCCGTGGCGGCTATGATGGCGGCGCGAAATTTGCGGCGCGTATTTTCCCCGCCGATGAAATTCTGACGCTGGCGGATTATCGTTTACGCTATGCCAGCTATCGTTCGGACAAGCAGTTGCAGGCGCTGCACGCCAATTTCCCGATGATCGCCAATACCGATGATCATGAAAGCGCCAATGATAGTTGGGAAGGCGGCGCACAAAACCATAGCGTGGATGAAGGTGACTGGAATTCTCGGCGCAACGCCGCGATGCAGGTGTGGCGCGAATGGTTACCCGTCGGTGAGCAGCCGTGGAAGGAATATCCGATTGGCGATCTTGCGACTTATTACCGCACCGACACGCGTGCCGTCGCCCGATCCGAGCCTTATGATTATAGTGACCTTCTGCGGTCGGGTGATCCGGCAAAGCTACTATCCGAATATCGCGATGGTGCATGGCGTGATCCGTCCATGACGATGTTGGGAACCGAACAAGAGGCATGGTTGTCACGCGCAATTGGCCGCAACAAGGCGACATGGGCTGTGCTCGGTTCGGCTACCAATATGGGTTATAACTACACGCCCGAGAATGCGATGGATTGGGTCCCCCAATTCGCGCCAGAACGTGCGCGCAGTTATGTGCGACAGGGCATCGCGGCGACAAAGGCAGGCTTGCCATTTAATCTCGACAATTGGGGCGGATATCCTGCAGCGCGGTCGCGATTGCTTGCGGCCGCGCAGCGCGCAGACGCAAATTTGGTCGTTGTAACGGGCGATAGCCACAATGGCTGGGCCTATGACTTGCCCGAAGGCGGCAAACCAGCAGGCGTTGAATTTGGCGGGCACAGCGTCTCGTCGCCAGGCTTCGAAAGCGCAATTCCGTTCACCGCCCCGGCCGATGTCGCGCGCAGCTTGCTGGACGCGAGCAAGCAGGAATTGCGCTGGGTCGACACATCCAACCGTGGTTACATGCATTTGTCGCTCACGCCGCAGGCGGCAACCAATGAATGGGTGTTCATGCAAACGATCAAGGACGTTTCGCTTGCCACCAAGCCGGGCCATAAAATGAAAGTGCGGCCGGGTCGGAA
>Ga0315905_10008643_pt1 | contig 10307 bp, 11 predicted proteins | sample LakEriMetagenome_5_FD_203522 | JGI IMG/M metagenome (GOLD analysis project Ga0315905, IMG submission 203522) | Freshwater fungal communities from buoy surface, Lake Erie, Ohio, United States - Buoy 4 MA121 | ecosystem: Environmental > Aquatic > Freshwater > Lake | place: USA: Lake Erie, Ohio... | reverse complement strand
TTGCCATAATTCAGGTCGGTAATCCGAACCGGAATAACGGTTTTGAATGCGGTCTTTTCAGGAAATTGAAGTTTGACTCTAGCCATTTTGTTGTAGATATTTCAACAGTTGTTGAAGTGCTTTTTTGCGATGACTGAATTTATTTTTTTGTTCCATTTCCATTTCGCCAAAATGAAGATCTGATCCATCCGGAATGAAAATCGGATCGTAGCCAAAGCCGTTATTCCCTTTTGGGGATTCGGTAATTTGACCATTACAGATGCCTTCAAAAAACTTAATTTCTCCTTTCCAAACCAATGCAATGACTGTTCGAAATCTGGCGCTTCGATCAGATTTTCCGAGCATGTTCAGCAACAGTTTGTCCATGTTCATTGTTGCATCCGCTTGCTCACCGGCATAGCGCGCGGAAAAAACACCTGGTTCGCCATTCAGCACACGCACTTCTAAGCCGGTATCCTCACTGAAGCAGGGCAAGCCGGTTAATTGATGGATTGTCCATGCTTTTTCTTTCGCATTTTCTTCCAAAGTTTGATGCGGTTCGGGTATTTCAATGTTGATGCCTGCTTCTTGCAGACCAATGATATTCCAATGTTCAGATAATCCGGCTTTGATTTCCTTGATTTTATTCTTGTTGTTGGTAGCGAAAAGTAATTCAGGCATGTATTAGCGGTTGAGTTCAGATTTTAGGCAGCCCCAGAGTGCTTTTTTCTCTTCCGGGAGTTGAGCAAGCAATGAAAGTCGATTGGCTGCGATAATGTTGGTTTGATTGAAGGTAGTGGTTCGGTAATGTGAAGGAGCCCCCACCGCATTGGATTCAATTTCAGACATCCCGAATCCAACAGATAAAACCGGTTGAAAATGTTGGATGGCATGACTCCATGTCCATCCTAAGTTGCTGGAGAGATTCATTAATGCGATGTCTGCCAGAGACCATTGGCATGCGTTTAAGATACCTGTCAGAAATTGAAGGTCAACGTCATTCACATGTAAATCCTCGGGCTCATTTACTAAAATGAGTATTTTTTTACTGAAATGCCCGAGTTTAACCGGATTGGATTCATTTAAAGAATGTTGAATTGATTGGGGTTGTTCTAAATCAATGAGCGAATTCTTGTATAATTCAACCAATAATGGATTGGGCAGTTGAAAATTGTCGAAACTCGAATTTGACATGGCAGGGCCCTCGTTTTTTTTGTTTCTTTGCGGTAAAATTAAGAAATATGATTGCAGCGGCAGATTTTAAAATTACACGTGTTCAGGAAAGTAGATTGAAAGACATTCAACTCGAGAACATTCCATTCGGAAAATATTTTACGGACCACATGTTGGAAGTTGATTGTATAGATGGTGTTTGGCAGACCCCTGAAATTCGTCCATACCAACCCCTAGTGCTTGCGCCCTCTGTTGCTGCACTTCACTATGGGCAGGCAATTTTTGAAGGGATCAAGGCCTATAAAAATGATCGTGGAGAAGCTTCCATTTTTCGTCCGTACGACAACTTTAAACGCTTCAATATTTCTGCGGCACGTATGCAAATGCCGGAAGTTCCGGAAGAAATTTTCATGGAAGGCTTGAAAATGCTCGTTGATATGGATCGAAATTGGATTCCTTCCCAGGCTGAACATTCCCTTTACATCCGACCATTCATGTTTAGCACGGATGAAATGATTGGTGTACGTCCAAGCGAGCAGTATAAATTCATGATCATTTTAAGTCCAACAGGACCCTATTACAACACTCCAATGCGTATTTATGTGGAGGAGCATTTTGTTCGTGCGGTGCCGGGTGGGGTGGGTTATGCAAAAGCGGCCGGGAATTATGGAGCTGCCATGCATGCTACTGCGGAGGCTAAGCGTAAAGGGTATGATCAGGTGTTGTGGACGGATGCTTACGAGCACAAATATGTGCAGGAATGTGGAACCATGAATGTGTTTTTTATCATCGGTAACACAGCAATTACACCGGATTTGGGCGCCGGAACGATTTTGGCAGGTGTAACCAGAGACAGTGTAATGTCTGTACTGAAAGAAATCGGTTTGAATGTAGAAGAGCGCGAATTGAGTATGGATGAAATTATTGAAGCGCACAAAGCCGGACAATTGAAAGAGGTTTTTGGAACAGGAACGGCAGCTACTATCTCATTAATCAAAGAATTGAAGTATAAGGATTATGTGATGGAATTTGATACTGACCAATGGGAATATACCCATCAGGTCCGTCAGATCATGAACGATATTCGGTATGGTCGTAAAGAAGATACCCATGGGTGGCTTCTCAAGTTGGGATAAAAAAGACCATGCCAAACGATTAAATCCGCCTTTTTTGGGCGGATTTTTCTTTTTTTCTGAAAAAGCTTGAAATAAGCAGGGAAAAATTTTCTGAAATTAACGGAAACTCTTTACTTTTGCCCTCCAAAAAATAAAAAGGAACGAATGCCTACCATCCAACAGTTAGTAAGAAAGGGGAGAGAAATTATCAAAGCCAAGAGTAAATCAAGGGCTTTGGATAGTTGTCCTCAGCGCCGGGGTGTTTGCACCCGTGTGTACACGACTACACCAAAGAAACCAAACTCTGCACTTCGTAAAGTAGCAAAGGTTCGTTTGACAAACAAAATTGAGGTGATTGCCTATATTCCGGGTGAAGGACACAACTTACAAGAGCACTCCATCGTATTGATCCGTGGAGGTCGTGTAAAAGATTTACCGGGTGTACGTTATCATATCGTACGTGGTAGTTTGGATACTGCCGGTGTGAAAGATCGTAAACAAAGCCGAAGCAAATACGGTACTAAGAAAGATAAAGCCAAGAAATAATTTTAATCATCATTCACTCAGTTTACACTGAGGAAAAAAGAGCAAGATGCGTAAAACACAACCCAAAAAAATCCCTTTAGCACCAGATCCTAAGTTTAATGACAAAATGGTTTCTCGTTTTGTAAACAACTTGATGTGGGAAGGAAAAAAGAGTGGAGCTTTCCTAATTTTCTATGATGCGTTGGATAAAGTAGCCAAATTTACCGGTGAGGATGGATATGAAGTATGGAAGCGTGCTTTGGCAAACATCACCCCAAGCGTAGAAGTTCGTAGCCGTCGTATCGGTGGTGCTACTTTCCAGATACCTACCGAAGTTCGTCCTGATCGCAAAGTTTCTTTGAGTATCAAATGGATGATCCGCTACAGCCGCGACCGAAACGGACGTAGCATGGCTGACAAGTTAGCGAATGAAATCGTAGCTGCCAGCAAAGGCGAAGGTGCTTCTTTTAAGAAAAAAGAAGATACCCACCGTATGGCTGAAGCCAACAAGGCTTTTGCTCACTTCCGTGTTTAATCACAAACTCATATTTCAAAATGCCATCTTCAAAAAGGATGGCATTTTTTTATGCTGAAAATGAAATATTGTTCTTCCCGTCTACTCTTGTGTTATTTCAAAATACATGGATTTTCATTGAATTAGAATGGCGATTACAAAGAAGAATGTTTGTTGTAAAGTAATCTTCATTTGCTTGAGTTTAATTCGATTACGTGCATAAAAAAAGGAACGGTCACCGTTCCTTTTTTTATAATTGTGTTGAGAAAATAATAGATTAAATCCCCATTTTCGCTTTAAGATTAGCATCAATTGCATCTAAAAACTCTTCAGTATAAAGATAGTGTTCGCCATGAGCAACCTTGTTTCCATGAATGCAAACAGCAAGGTCTTTCGTCATCTTTCCGCTTTCTACGGTTTCAATGCAAACGGCTTCCAATGCATGGCAGAAATTGATCAATTCCTGATTGTTGTCCAATTTTCCACGAAAAGCAAGTCCGCGTGTCCATGCAAAAATAGAGGCGATAGGGTTCGTACTGGTAGGCTTACCGGCCTGATGGTCGCGGTAATGACGAGTTACGGTTCCGTGTGCAGCTTCGGCTTCCAAGGTCTTCCCATCGGGTGTAACCAAAACGCTGGTCATTAGTCCGAGTGAACCGAATCCTTGGGCAACGGTATCACTCTGTACATCCCCGTCATAGTTTTTACAAGCCCAAACAAAGTTGCCATTCCATTTTAAAGCACTAGCTACCATGTCGTCAATCAAACGATGTTCGTAGGTGATGCCTGCTTCAACGAAACTTGCTTTGAATTCATTTTGATAGACCTCTTCAAAAATATCTTTGAAACGGCCGTCGTATTTTTTGAGAATCGTATTCTTGGTTGATAGATATAAAGGCCACTTTTTACTCAAAGCCATGTTGAAGCAACTGCGGGCAAATCCGTATATGCTCTCATCTGTATTGTACATGGACATTGCTACTCCATCCCCTTTGAAATTGTATACTTCGAAAACTTGAGGTGTACCGCCGTCTTCGGGAGTAAAAGTCATTGTTAATTTACCTTTTCCTTTGATGACCGTATCGGTTGCACGATACTGATCTCCGAATGCATGTCTTCCGACAATGATGGGAGCTGTCCAGTTGTTAACCAATCGTGGCACATTTTTCATTACAATCGGCTCGCGGAAAACGGTTCCGTCCAGTATGTTTCGAATGGTTCCGTTCGGACTCTTCCACATTTGTTTGAGACTGAATTCTTTCACACGTGCTTCGTCCGGCGTGATGGTAGCGCATTTGATGCCAACCCCACATGCTTTGATTGCGTTCGCCGCATCGATGGTCACCTGATCATTGGTTTGATCGCGATATTCCATGCCCAGGTCGTAATATTGGATGGGCACATCGAGATAAGGTAGAATGAGTTTGTCTTTGATGAATTTCCAAATAATTCGGGTCATTTCATCGCCATCCAGTTCAACAACGGGATTAGCCACTTTAATTTTTGCCATAGTCTAAAATTTGAACGGCGAAGGTACAAAAACGTGTTGTTCCTTGTTCTTACCGCGTGAAAAACAGTCAAATAAAATGGATGGAACCTCTGATCAAAGATTCTTGATTAGCTCGTCACCGAATTCGCTGGTTTTAAGTAGGGTGCCTTCTTTGAGCAGATTATAAAAATCAATGGTCACCGTTTTGTTTCGAATGGTACGTCCCACTGAATTGGTGATGAGCTCAGCTGCTTCTCTCCAACCCATATATTCAAGCATCATCACTCCACTTAAAATGACAGACGAAGGATTCATTGTGTTCGTATTTGCGAACCTGGGGGCAGTACCATGCGTTGCTTCAAATACGGCATGTCCAGTATCGTAGTTGATGTTGGCTCCCGGAGCGATTCCGATTCCACCCACTTGTGCGGCCAATGCATCACTGATATAATCTCCATTTAAATTCAGGGTCGCGATTACGCTGTAATCTTGAGGTGCCAGCAAGGTTTGTTGTAAAAAATTATCTGCAATCGCATCTTTGATGATCACTTTACCACCTACTGCGCTCAATCTCATTTCTTCATTGGCAACCGCTTCACCACTTTCTGATTTGGTTGCTTCCCACTGACGCCAGGTATAAACTTCTCCTGCAAATTCTCGTTCGGCCAATTCGTAACCCCAGTTTTTGAATGCCCCTTCTGTAAACTTCATAATGTTTCCCTTGTGCACGATCGTCACGGAAGGAAGTTTATTGTCGATTGCAAATTGAATGGCTGCTCGGATCAATCGTTCACTGCCTTCCTGACTAACCGGTTTGATACCAAACGAAGAGGTTTGAGGGAAACGTATTTTTTTTACGCCTAATTCACTGGTCAGAAAACTCAATAACTTGTCGGCTTCCGGAGTTCCCGCCATATATTCAATGCCTGCATAGATGTCTTCCGTGTTTTCCCTAAAAATCGTCATGTTCACTTTTTCCGGTTGCCACATAGGAGAGGGGGTTCCCTCAAAATATCTAACCGGACGCAAACAAACATAAAGATCCAGTTCCTGGCGCAATGCTACATTTAAACTGCGTATGCCTCCACCAACCGGAGTAGTTAGCGGACCTTTAATTGAAATCAAGTATTCCTTGAAAGCATTCATGGTAGCTTCAGGCATCCATTCGCCGGTTTGATGGAATGATTCTTCCCCTGCCAATACTTTCAACCAATGAATCTTACGGTGACCATGATACGCTTTTTCAATGGCCGCATCAAATACCCGAACAGCTGCCTGCCAGATATCCGGACCGATACCGTCTCCTTCGATAAATGGTATGATGGGTTGGTCGGGGACGAGGAGTTTCCCTTCGGGTCCCATGGTAATTTTATTCATTGCTAACGGATTGATTTTCCGCGCAAAGTTAACATTCAAGTGAGGTTTACTCCAACGAAAAAAGGAATAAGTTTTTCAAAACTATCCATCAGAAATCAAGTTTACCATTTACCCATGTAGGGTCGAATTGTACGTCTCCAAATTTTCGGTAGAATTGTAAAGCAGGTTCATTCCAGTCGAGCACCTGCCAATTCATGCCTTGCAGTCCGCGTGATTTTCCCCAATGAATCAATCCTTCAAACAATTGATGGCCAATTCCTTTCCTTCTGTAAGCTTCCGTAACAATGATGTCTTCGAGATAAAGTCGTTGTCCTTTCCAGGTACTGAAACGGATGTACCAGAGTGCGAATCCCACGATTTGAAGCGAACCATCTTCCATTTCTACTTCGGCAACGAGCGACCACCATACCGGATTTTCACCAAAACCGCTCTCTATAAAATGATTGAAGCTGATGGTTACTTCTTCGGGTGCTTTTTCATAAAGAGCCAATTCATGAATCAAAGCCATCATGGCCTCACCATCAGTTCTTTTCGCTTCGCGGATTTGAATGGTGGAATGCATGATCAAGGTTGCTGGATGAGGGTAAGCGTGATGCCGTAGGAGCCATCAGCCACGTAGCCGCCGTTGTTGGGTTGATATTCTTTGTGGAAGAAATTTTTGTATATCAAACCAACGCCCTTTGCATATTTTTCAACACTCTGATTGATTTCGTGGTAACCATCAGGATCTTCAGGGGTTCCGATGATTTCATCGCGTTGGCGAATTGTGATTGTTTTCTCAAAGGCTAGATTGCCGATTGTGTAAGGAGATCCTACACTGTCATAAGTGTAGTTCCAGTTATCCATATATCGTAAGGAAGAATTAGTAGAATAGGTATCAATAAAAGCATTGCCTTTCCAACTGAATCCATTTTCTATCGGACGGCGAAGTTTGATGAAACGTAAATTATTCTCTACCCATTCAAATTGATCTGTAGTTGCGATGGCCCAACAAGTGGCATCGGGAGTCCATTGATCCGTTGCTTGTTTGCGAATGAAACGAAAAACCCGATAGGCAGGACGATTCAAATTGTCTTGAATCAGTGAATCAACTAAAAATTTCACTTGATAACTACGAATGGTATCTTTCGTTCCGAAATTGGTATAAACGAGTGAGTCTAACTGATAAACGAAAGATTGTCCGGTTTGCAGAGACAGATAATCAGCGATTGGTATATTGGGATATTCTGAGGTTTTATTGCAGGATGCAAATAGCATAACAACTCCCACAGTAAATAGAACTTGACGTGTGTATGATTGAATGATTCTTAGCATCCGTCAAATGATAGGGTTCGTTCTTTGTATGATACCTCCGCCGATCACATCATCTCCATCATAAAATACAGCACTTTGTCCGGGCGCGATTCCTTTCACCGGCTCATAAAACAGTACATGGATATTTTCATGTTCACTGCTTAGCGCACTCATCATGCCAGCATCTTTATAGCGAATCTTTGTGACGGCTTCCAATTCATTGATCTCCGTTTGTTCAAATTTTTGCCAGTTGAGTTTGGTAACGATCATTTGTTGTTGACGTAAATCTTCTTCCGTACCAAGTGTCACGGTATTCGTATCAGGATCGATAGCAGTGACAAATGCAGGATGTCCCAGCGCGATATCGAGTCCTTTTCTCTGTCCGATGGTATAGAAAGGATACCCCTTGTGTTTGCCAAGCAGTTTCCCGGTTTTATCGATGAAGTTTCCACCATTTACCTCTGATTCTAGGGTAGGAATGCGTCTTTTAAGAAAGCCACGGTAATCATTGTCAGGAACAAAGCAGATCTCATAGCTTTCACTTTTTTTAGCAAGTTCGGGGTATCCGAAGTCATGCGCCATTTGACGAATCTCCGTTTTATGAAAAGTACCTAATGGGAGCAAAGTTCTGGAGAGTAAATCCTGTGGTAAGCCCCACAAAACATAGCTTTGGTCTTTGGTTTGATCCAATCCTTTACGAATAAAGTATCGTCCGTTTTGGTGTTGATGAACCTGTGCATAATGACCGGTAGCGATGAAGGCACATCCAAGTGCATCCGCCCGTTTAAGTAAGGCGCGCCATTTGATGTGGGTATTGCACATTACACATGGGTTGGGTGTTCTGCCGGCGAGATATTCCTCCACAAAATTGTCAACAACAAAATCCCCAAACTCATCTCGAATATCCAGGATATAATGTGGGAAACCATGTTCCACAGCGGCTTGACGTGCATCATTGAAACTGTCCAAATTGCAGCACCCGGTTTCTTTTTTACTGTTGCCGGGAACGCTGGTGGCATAATCCCAGGTTTTCATGGTGATACCAATTACTTCATATCCCTCTTTATGTAACATGAGTGCAGCAACGGTACTGTCAATACCGCCACTCATGGCTACCAATACTTTTCCTTTTGTGTGCATAATTTAAGGATACAAAGATAATGAAGGAGAAGGAGTTGAATGCCTCGAAATGCGTTATTTAAAGAGGCATTTCACAGAGAATGAGGGAGAGAAATTTATAATTTCTAGGTAATATTTTAGTACGAAAACTTTCAAGCTGCGATATAAATTACGACAATTTTAGAATAGCAATCCAGCACAACTGTCTGCCTGATGATCCTCATCATATTGCCATATTATTCACTTTTTGCGAATGATTTATTTCGTCAATTGCATTGTGAATCAAGATTTCGAGCATATTGGAATTAGAATTAAAAGACTTCGATCTTTCAAGGGAATGAATCAGGAAGATCTGGCAAAAGCTATCGGTAGAACCCGCTCATTGATTTCACACCTTGAAAGAACAGGTAACGTAAACAGATATACGTTACAGGAAATTGCAGTTGCATTGGATATGTCTGTGGATGAACTTGAGCAAATCAATATGGACCCCAGATCGATGATCCAAAATACTTATGAACCTTTGGTAAGAACAAGACCTAAAAAAAATTCCGCTGAGATTTCTGATATCCTAGAATTAATCCAACAACACAAAGAAGAAATTGAGTTTTTAAGAGACACCATTCAACATCAATGGAGAGTAATCCATGATTTGACACATGAATTTCCTCCGAAGAATATTAAATTAAAGAAATAGTTTTATGTCTTATTGATCGCTAAGTTTTGAGTCACCTTAATTCCGAAAAACTGCTTTCATATTTTTCGTTGAAATTTCTTAATTGCTTTTATTAGGCATCCACAATACAACTTGTTTTGTATCCAACTTTTACAAATCCATTCGCCGTACTTTTGCATGCATGGATATTGAGCTCTCATCACTGGAATCGAAAATTTTCCAGAAACTAGCCACTGCTGCGCGTACCCTCAATCTTCCTGCTTATGTGGTAGGTGGTTTTGTACGCGATAAAATTTTGAATCGACCGACCAAAGATTTAGACGTGGTTTGTTTGGGGGATGGAATTGATTTTGCACATGCGGTATCTCAACTATTCACACCAGCACCCCATGTGAGTTTTTTCAAAAACTTTGGTACAGCTCATATCCGAATTCTTACGGATGAAAATGTGGATACAGGCGAAGAGGCATCTTTCATTGATATTGAATTTGTTGGCGCCAGAAAGGAGAGCTATCAACATAACAGCCGCAATCCTGCTGTTTCTCCTGGTTCCCTTGATGATGACCAATTGCGAAGAGACTTCACCATTAATGCGCTTGCCATTTCACTGAATGCCGAAAACTTCGGTCAAATGATTGACCCCTTTGATGGCAAAGGCGATTTAGAACGTCGTATCATCCGAACTCCACTCGATCCTCATTCCACCTTCAGTGACGATCCACTTCGAATGATGCGCGCCATTCGTTTCAGCACACAGCTTCAATTTGATATTCTTCCAGAAACGCTTGATGCAATCAGGGATATGGCCGATCGATTACCCATTGTGAGTGCCGAGCGGATCATAGATGAACTCAATAAAATCATTCTGGCTGAAAGGCCTTCACACGGTTTCGATTTACTTTATCAAACAGGCTTATTACATAAATTTTTTCCGCAAATGGTGGCCTTGGCTGGAGCGCAATATATTGATGGAAAAGGTCACAAGGATAATTTCTATCATACCATACAAGTACTCGATAACGTTGCCGATCAAACGAAAGATCTGTG
>Ga0315905_10008641_pt1 | contig 10308 bp, 3 predicted proteins | sample LakEriMetagenome_5_FD_203522 | JGI IMG/M metagenome (GOLD analysis project Ga0315905, IMG submission 203522) | Freshwater fungal communities from buoy surface, Lake Erie, Ohio, United States - Buoy 4 MA121 | ecosystem: Environmental > Aquatic > Freshwater > Lake | place: USA: Lake Erie, Ohio... | reverse complement strand
GGGGGGGGGGCGGGGGGGGGGGGGGGGGGGGGCGCGGGGGGGGTGGGGGAGGGGGAGGGGGAGAAGGAGGAGGCGGACGGGGTCGACAAGGCCAGGGAGCGGGAGCCCGTCGCCGCGCGCTGAGCGAGCGCCCCGAGTCCCCTTCTTCTTGATCGAGAAAATTTGATTTTGGTGGGGGTTGGATCTTTTTTTTCACGAAAACACACACGAGAAGTGTGTGTATACATCCAAGAGGGTCATTTGAAAGGGGTCTCGGTCGCTGGGTAAAAGGGATAGGATCACAGGGGCGGCGTGCGTGGGCGGGCGAGAGGAGGGGAGCGGGGCGCGGCGGCGAGAGCCGAGCGCCCCCGCCCCGGCCGTCGCGCCCCCCCGCCCCGCCCCCGCTTCCGCCGCCGGGAAGAAGAAGGAAATGGACAAGAGAGAGCGAGAGCGAGGGCGCACGCGCGTCTTTTAGGTGTTCGTTGGTAAGGGGGGGGCGCGGGGGGGCGATGTGTTTGTGTGTATGTGCGTGCGTGTGTGTTTGTGCTTTTGGGTGCGTGTGTGTGTTTCGTTGGGCGGTCGCCCGCGGGGCCGAGCGAGGGGGCGCGCGCGAGGAGGCGCGGCGGCGGCGCCGCTCGGCGCGCTCTCTCTCTCTTTTTCTTCTCTCCCCCCGCGCGCGCGTCGTTGCCCCGTTGTCCCGCCCGCCCGCCCCGTGTTTTTTTGTCCGTCCGTCGCAAGGCCACAAATCCCAAGATCGTCCTCCCCTCTCCTCTCAAGCCGAGCGCTTCCTCCGGAACATCCCGCCGCCGCCGTTGAGCTCCACCGACACGCTGCACTCCCCCACGGACGTCGCGCCCTGCCGCGCGGTCGTGAAGCCCTCGCGGCACGCGAGGCAGCGCGTCGCGCCGCCCGACGGCGCGTAGGTGCCGAGCGGGCAGATCTTGCAGCTCGTGCCGCCCTCGGCGGGCGCGTGGTAGCCCGCCGCGCAGCTCTGGCAGCTGGTCGAGCCGTACGCGTACGAGAACGACCCCGCGGGGCACGGGGCGCAGGTGGCCACGTCGTCCGCGGCCGTGCGCGTCGAGTAGGTCCCCGGGGCGCAGCGCGCGCACGACGACGCGCCCGGCTCGGTCGTGAACGATCCCGTCGGGCAGGGCAGGCAGCGCGAGCTGCCCTCGTAGGGGGCGTAGAAGCCCATCTCGCAGGCCTTGCACTGCTTGCTGGCGGTGAGGTCGGCGTACTGTTGCGTGTGGTTGTCGTTTTGTCGTTTTGTTGTTTTGTTGTTTGTTGGAAGGGGGGGGAAGGTGAGTGGGATTGTTTGTTCGTTTGACCCCTTTTTTTTTTCCCCGTCGGGGCGCGCGCGCCCGTCTGCGCGCCGGCCGCCGCCGTCGAGAGAGAGAGGCAACGCCTCTCTCTCTCGCGCTTCTTCTTCAAAAGGACCGAACCGACTCACCGTCCCCTTGGGGCACTTGGTGCACTCCGAGGCCTTGGCGTCCGACGTGAACGTCCCCACGGGGCAAGCCCGGCACGTCTTCTGCGACCCCTTGTCGTTGTAGAACCCGGCGCCGCACGCCGCGCACGAGCCGCTGCCCGGCCGCGGCGCGGCCGTGCCGGCGGGGCACGAGCGGCAGGCCGAGGCGGCAAACGCGCCGCACTTGTCGTTGAACGTGCCCCCCGGGCAGACCTTGCAGTTGGCGAGCCCCCGGGCGTCGGCGTACGTGCCCTCGGGGCACGACGCGCACGCGTCCGACGCGTACTGCGACTGCGACGTGCCGCGCGGGCAGGGCGTGCACGAGGCCGAGCCGGCCGACTTGGCGTAGCTGCCCGGCTGGCACACGCCGCACGCGCCCGCGGCCGGGTCGCTGCTCGTGCCGGGCGGGCACTGCTGGCAGCGGTCGGCCTCGGCCGCGTTGCGGTACCACCCGGCCTTGCACGGGTTGCAAAAGTTGCTGCCCGAGGAGGAGACCTCGTAGCCGTCGCCGCAGGCCATGCACTCGGTGGCCCCCGGGGAGGAGGCGAAGGTGTCGGGCGGGCAGACCTCGCACGCGAACGCGCCCTCGGACGGGTTGAACGTGCCGACGGCGCAGTTGACGCAGCCGTCGGGCGACTTGGCGCCGATGGCGGCGCCTGGAGTTTTTGGGGTGAGGCGTGGGTGGGGTATGGGAGGGGGGGGGGGGAGGGGGGGCACACGTGTGAGTCACGCGCGCGCGCTTGTGGGTTTTTGTGGGTTTTTTTTTTGGTTTGCGGAAAGGGGGGGGGGGGGGGGTGGAGGGGCCGCCGCCGCCGCGACGGGCGCCCCCTTTCGAGCGACCCAAAACTCACCAAACGTGCCGGCCGGGCAGTACTTTCCGTAGTCCTCGCTCCCCTCGGGGCAGTAGTGCCCGACGTCGCACGCCACGCAGTAGAACGCGAGGAGGCGGTTGGGGTCCTCGCCGGGGTCCTCGACGCCGTCGCCGTTGAGCATCACGCGCACGGTGCCCGCGGGGCAGCCGCCCCAGTTGACGCCGCGCACGCCGGCGTTTTGCCCCTGGCCGTTGTCGCCGCCGCCGAGGTAGCCGTACCCCGTCTGCGGCAGCGCGAGCGTCAGGCCCGTCTGCGGCGCGACGGCCGCGGGCACGGGGTTGCCGTCCAGCGAGGCCGCGAACACGCGCACCTCCAGGCCCGCGGGGCCGAGGATGCCGTAGTGGGCGGTCGTGAGCCCGGCGACCTTGCTCGGCGTCTCGCCGACGCCGGCGAGCGTGTTGGGCGCCACGTAGCGCCCGCGCACGCTGTTGAGCGCGGCGTTCTGCGAGCACGGCGCCCTGTCGCCCTTGCCGAGGTCGCCGAGGACGTACCAGCTCACGCCGCAGTCCGCGGACACGTTGAACATCATCGTGGCCCCGGCCGCCCGCCGCACGTCGCACGCGCCGAACATCGGCGTGTGCGCGGCCGCGACGAAGCCGTTGACGGGCTCGTCGGCCAGCACGACGGCCGAGTAGCCGACGTCGGGCGCATAGCCCTCGGGCAGGCGGCGCGAGTTGCACGTGTACCGGCGCTCGTCGGGGGCGTACCCCTCGCTGCAGTAAGGGCGTCCGTAGTAGCAGTCCATGCAGCGCGCGGCGCCCTCGTAGGGGGCGTAGCCGAACTGGCAGCGCGCGCACGAGCGCTGGCCCGTCTTGGCCTGGAACGTCGACTCGGGGCACGCGGCGCAGATGGCGGCGCCCTCGGTCGAGAACGAGCCGCGCGGGCACTCGTAGCAGCGGTCGGCCGTGGCGTCGCCCGGCAGGCCCAGGGCGCCGAGGACGTACGACTGCGTGCCGGCGGGGCAGGGGCGGTAGTCGTTGGGCGCGACGGCCTCGAAGGCGTAGCGCGCGGGCCCCGCGCCGCCGTCGGTCGTGAAGCCAAACGCGCCGACGGCCTGGAACGGCGCGGCCGTCGGCGCCTCGCCCGAGCGCCGCACGGTCGACAGGCCGCCCGCGGGCGCGATCGCGCACACGAACGCGCCGTCCCGGCCGGGCACGGGCACGGGCACGCGCGCGACGAGGCTCGCGGTCGACGCGTCCGCGACGCCGTCCCGCGGGTTGGCGTCCAGGTCGGGCCGCGCGTTGATGTCGAGCAGCGGGCAGAAGCGCGTCGGCGCGCCGTCCGCCGGCGCAAAGTCGGGCGTCGTCGCGCCGCCCTCCTTGGCGACGGCCGTGTAGACGAGCCCGTTGGGCCGGGCCGGGTCGGCGAGGGCCCAGCGCGCCACCAGGCCCGTCGGGGTGATCTCCACGGAGCGCAGCACCTCCGGGCCCACGCCCAGGCCGAGGCGGATCGCCGCCGCCAGGTCGTCGCCCAGCAGGTGGGCGCCGCGGATCCCGTACGCGTACGACTTCGGGCACTGCCGCGGCGCGAGGTAGTAGTGCCCGAACCGCCAGTTGACGAACTCGGCGACGGCCGCCGGGGGGTCGGTGGCGCGGGGCGCGGCGGGCTGCCCGGCGCTGTCGAGCCCGGTCGTGAAGAGGGAGATCTGCGCGTTGCCCTGCCCGGGCTCGGCGACGAGGGACAGCTGGCAGTCGCTCGTGACGGCAAACGAAAACCGGGGCAGGCAGACGCCGAGCTCGTGGTTGACCCGGTTGCCGTCCGGGTTGGTGAGGCCCGTCAGGACGAACTCGCCGGAGACTGTGGGTGTTGTTGGTGTTGTTGTGGTCGCGAGAAGGGTTGTGGGGTTTGGGCAGGGTTGGGCGGGGGGGCGGGGAAAAGGGAAGAGGTGAGCGCGACACGTCGTCGGCGGCGGCGGCGTTCGTCTCTTGCAACGCCGGTTTGTTGCTTTTTTCGGCGGGGCGCCGCGGCGGCGGCGGCGGCGGCGACGGCGAGCTCGCACGTCTCGGGCGCGAGCGGGGGGTGCATGCGGCACGGCCCGGACGCCGCGCTTCGTCCTTGAGCGCGACAGGCGCAGGCGAGCTCGACCGCGCCGCGCGCTCCCGTGCCTCCTCGTTCAAGCTCCCGTGTGTCTTCCGGCCCCCCCCAAAGACAGCTCGATCGCACCTGGGATGCATCGCGTCGGGTTGGCCACGCCCGGCAGCCCGATCCCGAGCTCGGGCTGCGCATGGGACGTCGGCGCCGCCGCGGACAGGAGCAGGAGCAGGAGCGCGGGCGCGAGCGCGGCGAGCAGCGCCTTTCGTCCCGCGGACGCGACTGCTGCTGCTGCTGCTGCCGCTCCTGGCCTCGCCATCCTCTCTGCTCCCCTCTGCTCCTGCTGCCGCTCACGGGCCCCGATGCTGCTGCTGCTGCTGCCCGCCATCCACAACCGCCGTGCGTACGAGGGTTGGGGCGACGAGGACGAGAAGGACCGGTCGGTCACTGCATTGGTCCCCCGCGGGCGAGACCCCCGCAAGTGTTGTTTGTGTGGGCGGGCGGCGGGTTTTGGTGTTTGTGTCGTCTGTCGCTGTGTTGCGGTTTGGTCTTGTCTGTCGTCTGGTCGTCTGGAGGTCGGGAGTCTCCGAGAGAGGCGTTCCGTGGGTGGGTGGTGTGTGTGTGCGTGCGTGTGCGGCGCTCCCGTTTGTTTAGGAGCGTGGGTGTGTCGCGTCAAGAAGGGGGAGCGGACGGCGGGCTCGCTCGTGTTGTGGAGCGAGGAGGGCGAGCCATTCTTCAAAAAAAAGCTGCCGAGGGTGGTTGAGTCTGGCTCTTCCGCCCCGTCGCCCCGTCGCCCATCCGCCCGCCCACGAATCCCGCAGACCAAGGATTCGGGGACCTTGGGACGTGAAGTCTGCGAGACCTCGCTTCTGGCGGCGGATGGAGGCCGGGCTGGCCGGGCTGCGCACGGTCGGCGGCAAGGCGTCGCCGCCACCCGGGGGCAAGCGCGGCGGGGGGCGCGGCGGCGCGTGCGCGGCTGCCTCGGTGCTGCTGCTGCTGCTGCTGCGGGCCCGAGCGAGTCGCCCGGATTCCTCCTTACACAACGAAGATCACGCCTCTACCACCACGCCTGGGCCCCGCCGCCGCCGCCGCCGCCGCCGCCGCCGCCCGCCACGACCACCAACACGGCCCCCGCACCAGCAGCCGCCGCCTCCGCCGCCGACGCGGCCGACGACGCAAACGACGCCGCGAGCCGGAGCGCCAGCTGCTGCTGCTGCTGCTGCTGCTGCCCGCCTCCGGCCCCCCGCCCAAAGGCGGCGCGCAGCGTCACGTCGGCGCCCTCGGGCGGAAGCGGGCCGTAGGAGGGCGAAGCCTCGAGCCAAAGCGGCAGCGCGTCGGCGAGGCGCCACGCCGCCCGGCCGCCGCCGCCGCCGCCGCCGTTTGACAGCCTCACGCGCACGCGCGCGGCCTCGCCGTCGCGCAGGGTGAGCGAGGGGGGCTCGAGGATCAGGGCCGGAGGGGCCGCCGCCGACGCGGACGAGGTGCAAGCAAGAGACGCCTCCGCCTCATCATCCCCATCATCATCATCGCCGCGCCTCGCCGCGACCGCCGCCGCCGCCAGCCGCCGCAGCGCGCGGCGCGCCAGCGCGCGCCGGCGCGCCTGGTCGTACGAGGGCAGCGTGACCGACAGCGCCAGGTAGACGGGCTTGTGGTCGCTGTCCGACACCTCCATGACGGAGCCGTAGGCGGGCGGGTGGCCGTCGGCGGCGTGCCCGCTCCTTCCCCCGACGGCGTCCTCGGGCACCGCCACGACGGCGTCGGCCGGCAGCGCAGCGGCAGCGCCGGCGGCCGCGTCCTGCCGCGCCGCCGACCCCCGGAACAGCACGCGGTCCGTCCACGCCGGCACGCGCTTCTTCTCGCCCATGTCGTAGAAGGGCTGCAGGGCGTTGGAATCACGCCCGCGCTCGAACTTGTAGGTGGGCAGGAAGCGCACGGGGGCCTCGGCCATGCCGCGAAAGACGGCGCCGCGGGCGCGCTCGCGCGAGAGCTGGTCCCCCGGGAGCAGCCGCCCGGCCGCCGTCGAGGGCCGCGCGACGCACGCGTGCACGTGCGCGTACAGGCGCTCGGCCGCCTCCCCCTTGAGGGCGGACGCGGCCTGCGGGTCGCGCGCGGCCAGCTGCTTGAGCGCGCGCGGCGAGGGCGGGGCGGGCACGTCGGGCGCGAGGCACCCGCCCGCGGCGTCGATGCGGTAGTTGAGGTCGCCCGCCCACACGAGCAGCTCGGCGTCGCGCACGCCCGCGCCCCAGTCGCTCCTGCTGTCGGCGGGGTCGTCGGCGGGGTCGTCGGCGGCGGCAGAGGGGGCGGCGGCAAAGTCCGAAGCTCCGCCAGCGGCAGTGGCAAAGCCGCTGCTAGAGTTGCCGCCGACGCCGCCGTTGTCGCCGCCCGCCGTCCCCGCCGTCCCCGCCGTCCCCGCCGCCCCCGCCGCCCCCGCTGCCCCCGCCGCCGCCGGGCAAGACGAGTTGTGAAAGTGCAGGCGCCGCACGATCTTGGCGTAGTCGCCGTTGCGCGCCTCCACCGCGTCCTGGTGCGCGGCAAGGTGCGACGACACGAAGACGACGCGCCGGCGGAAGAGCGACAGGGAGACGGCCGTGCCGCCCTTGTTCCCGCCGACCCCGAGGACGCCGCAGGGCACGGCGGCCGTCGCCACGTCGCCCGCGTGGCCGCGCGACGCGACCTCGCGCCGCGCAAACACGGCCAGCAGCACGCCGCTCATCTGGCGCATGCCCACGCGCTCCCACGCCTGGGCGCCGCCGTCGAGGCACGCGTGCAGCTCGCCCGCCCACGCCTGCCCCGCCGCCGTGCCGCCCTCGAGGCGCCCGCGCCCGACGACGCCCGACGCAAACAGCGCCGCCGCCGCCACGCTCCCCGTGCCCATCTCCACCTCTTGCAGCGCCACGGCCACGACGGACGCCCCCGCCGAGCGCCCGCCGAGCCACAGGCGCAGGGCGCTGCGCGAGGGCCGCGCCTCGGCGACGTTCCACGTCCCCACGAGCACGCGGACGGAGCGGCGCTCGAGGGCCGAGAGGAGGGCGCGGCGCCAGGCGCGGCCCTCGCGCTCGAGGAGCGACGACGACGACGACGACGGCGAGGAGGAGGAGGCCGCCGGGACGAGGCGCGCGGCGGCCGGCGGCGACGACGCCGCGAGCGCCCACGGGTCGGCGGGCCAGCCCTTGATCGAGCCGTCGCGCGCGAGCGTGTACAGGACTGGCCCACCCCCGGCCGCAAAGGCGCGGATCGGGAACAGGTGCGCCCGCCACGCGTGCGCCACGACCAGGTCGGTGGCGCCCCGCGACCCGTCTGCGGGCTCGAGGGCGACGGCGGCGCCGTCCGCGCAGCCGACCCACGCCCCGCCGCCCGGGCGCGGCGCCAGGGCGGTCACGCCCGAGCGCAGCAGGAGGCGGAGGGGCGGGGCGGCAGAGGGGGAGGCGGGGGAAGGCGCGGGGGAAGGCGCGGCGGCGGCGGCCAGGGAGCACCAGAGAAGCCGCCCCGCCTCGGAAAAGCGCTCGAGCGCGCCCCCCCGGTACGCGACCAGCAGCGAGCCGTCGTCCAAGGCGGCGAGGTCCTTGATCCCCGCGTACGGGTCCTGCTGCTGCTGCTGCTGCTGCTGCTGCTGCTGCTGCTGCTCGTGGCCGGCGGACGGGTCGGCCCCGGCGCCCATCCCGCGGGGGTAACGGGGCGGCGAGCCCCCGCCTCCGTAGCCGCCGCCCCCGAGCTCGCCGCTGCCGCCGTCCCCTCCGGCCGCGCTGACCGCGGCCGACGCCGCCTTTTCGGCCGCCGCGGCCGCGCCGTCCGCGAGCTTCTTGCCGAGCTTGCCCAGGAAGCGCCCGGCCTTGGCGGCCGCCTTGCCCGCGGCCTTGAGCGCGGCGGCGGCCGGGTCGTCGTCGTCGTAGTAGCCTCCGGACGGATCGCCCCCGCCGCCGCCACCGAATCCGCCGCCGCCGCGGCCGCCGCCGTCGTAATAGAGCGACGTCCCCTCGCCGCCGCCGCCGCCGCCGCCGCCGCCTTCGGGCCCAGCGACCGCGCCGCCCACGAACGCGCCGGCGACCAGCTGGTGCGGCAGTCCCGTGCGTGGGTTGACGCCGTACGGGTCCTCGTACGCGGCCGACGCAGAAGACGGGTAGGAGGGGGAGCGGCGGGCGCCGCCCGACGCGGCGAGCGCCGCGGGCCCCGCGGGCGCACGCAGGGTGCCGAGGTGCTGGCCGCTGTGCGCCGACCACAGCGACAGCGTCTCGCGCCCGGCCGTCCACAGCACGCGCCCGCCCGCCGACACGGCCACGCGCACGACGCGCGAGTGCGGCGCGGCCCCCCCGCCCGCCGCGCCGTCGCCGTTGTTGCCGCCGATGCCCACGCCGCCCGCGCCACCGCCCGCGGGCCTGCGCAGCGTGCGCCACCGCACGGGCGGGGCTGCGGAGCCCGCGCCGCCGCCGCCGCCGCCGCCGCCGCCGTCTCCGTACCGCCACATGCGCACCGAGCCGTCGCGCGCGCCCGTAACGAGCGCGCCCCACGGCGTCAGGGCCATCGACTTGATTTTGGAGCCCCGGTGCGCGGAGAAGCAGTGGAGGAAGCGCGCGGCGGCCGCGGTGCTGCTGCCGCCGTCGCCGCCGCCGCCGCCGCCACCAATGTCCCAGCACGCGACGCGCCCGTCGGCCGTGCCGGACCACAGGCGGCCCGTGAGCGGGTCGGCCAGGAGCGCGGAGGCGGCCTCCGGGTTGGCCGGGGGCGGGGCGCCGGCCGAGAGCTGCGTGTCGGCGAACGAGGGCTCGCGGGGGGTTGCCGGCGAGGAGGCGCCCGGGTTGACGGCGGCGGCGTAGTAACCGCCGCCGCCGCCGCCGCCGCCGCCGCCGCCGCTCCCCGGGGGAGGAGGAGGGAAGCCGCCCGGGAAGTGGAGCTCGCCCGCGGGCGCCGAGTCCCAGTCCTCGCCGCGCGCGGGCTGCGAGCCGCGGGGCGGCGCGGGGTCGGCGTCGGCGGCGTCGGGGGCGGCGGCGGCGGCGTCATGGCCTCTTCCCGCCTCCCCGCGGCCCCCATCCAGGCACGCCCCGCTCCACTGCAGCAGCCCGGGGCCCTCGGCCCGGGGCCCCGCAAACAGGGAGCCGCCGCCACCGCCATTGCACGCCGCCGCGGCCAGCAGCCGGAGCGGGGCCGCGCGGCGCGGCCGCAGCGGGGGCAGCCGCAGGTGCAGGTAGACGGGCTCCTCTGGCGGTGATGCATCGGTCGCGACGGGGGCTTGGCTCTCGGACAGGGCGAGGCGCGCCAGGTCCGGGGGTGGAGGAGGCGGCGGGGCCGGGCGCGCCGGGGCTGGGCGCGCGGGCGCTTGGAGCGGGGGCGGCGGGGGCGGAGGCGGGGGCCGCGCTGGGATCGGCGGTGCTGCTGCCGCTGCCGCTGCCGCCGCCGCTGCTGCTGCTGGCGCGGCCTGATAGGAGAAGGCGTCGTCGTAGCTGGGAGGAGGAGGAGGAGGAGGAGGAGGAGGCGGGGCCGCCGCCGCCGCCGCCGCCGAGGAGGACAGCAGCGCGAGCGCGTCCTCGTAGGCTGGCGGGGGAGGAGGAGGAGGAGGCGGCGGCGGTGGCGGCGGCGGCGGGGCGCGCGCGGGGCGCGGCGGCGCGACGGGCGCCGCGGCCGGTTGCTGCTGCGGCTGCCGCTTGGGCTGCACGTCGCTGAACGCGTCCCACCCCTCGAAGGGGTTGCGCGGGGGCTGGGACATCGCGCGTGATCGCGCTCGAGTCGTCGCCCGCCCACGCTTTCGGCGGTTGTGTCGACGGGGAGGTTGGAGCACAAGGGGGGTGGGGAGGGGGAGGACACGCGCGCGCCGGCGATCGTTGGCGACGCAGCCAGAAAACGCGGCGGTGGACTAGAGACAAGCTAGAGAGCGCCTAGGGGCGCGCGGAACGAATGTGAAGTGCGAGCGCCTGTGCGGGGGGGGGGGGGGGGGGGGGGGGCCAACGCGCACGGGGGGTGCCCCCG
>Ga0315905_10008640_pt1 | contig 10308 bp, 10 predicted proteins | sample LakEriMetagenome_5_FD_203522 | JGI IMG/M metagenome (GOLD analysis project Ga0315905, IMG submission 203522) | Freshwater fungal communities from buoy surface, Lake Erie, Ohio, United States - Buoy 4 MA121 | ecosystem: Environmental > Aquatic > Freshwater > Lake | place: USA: Lake Erie, Ohio... | reverse complement strand
CGGCTTCGACCATGGCCCCCTACGAGGCTCAGTTCTCCAGCCCTGATCACGAGCAGGAGTTGCAGCGGATCGACGCCTGGTGGCGCGCCGCCAACTATCTGGCTGTGGGGATGATCTACCTGCGCGATAACCCGCTGCTGGCCGAACCCCTGCGCTTTGAGCACATCAAGCCGCGGCTTCTGGGCCATTGGGGGTCTTCACCGGGCCAAGCCTTCATCTGGGCCCACGCCAACCGGGTGATTCGCCGCCACGACCTCGACATGATCTACCTGTCGGGCCCCGGCCACGGCGCGCCTGGCGTGCTGGGCCCCACCTACCTCGACGGCAGTTACAGCGAGGTCTACCCCGACAAGAGCCAGGACAGAGCAGGGATGCGTCGCTTCTTCAAGCAGTTCTCCTTTCCCGGGCACATCGGCAGCCACTGCACCCCGGAAACCCCCGGCTCAATCCACGAAGGGGGCGAACTGGGATACGTGCTGTCCCACGCCTGCGGCGCGGTGTTCGACAACCCCAACCTGATCGCCTTGGCCTGCGTGGGTGATGGGGAGGCCGAAACCGGGCCCCTGGCCACCTCCTGGCACATCAACAAGTTCCTCAACCCGATCAGCGATGGGGCGGTGCTGCCGGTGCTGCACCTCAATGGCTACAAGATCGCCAACCCCACCCTGCTGGCCCGAATCCCGCATGACGAGTTGGCGAACCTGATGCGCGGCTACGGCTGGGAGCCGATCTTCGTGGAGGGCAGCGAACCGAAGGCCATGCACGAGGCCATGGCCGCCGCCATGGATCGGGCGATCGGGCGCATTCTCGAGATCCGCGCCGAGGGACGCGCCAGCGGTGAAGCGGTGCGGCCGGCCTGGCCGATGATCGTGTTGCGCTCCCCCAAGGGCTGGACAGGGCCGACGGAGTTGCATGGCAAGAAACTGGAGGGCTTCTGGAGGGCCCACCAGGTGCCCCTGGCTAAGCCGAACACCGATCCCGAGCAGCTGGTTCTGCTGGAGAACTGGCTGAAGAGCTACCGCCCCTGGGAGCTCTTTGATGCCAACGGCACCCTGATTCCCGAACTGCGGGCCCTCTCCCCCGCCGGCCTGCGTCGCATGGGCTCCAACCCGCATGCCAACGGCGGCCTGCTGCGCCGCAAGCTTCAGTTCCCCCCCTTGGCGGACTATGCGGTGACGGTGGATGCTCCTGGCACCAGCGAGGAGGAGAACACCTACCCCCTCGGTGAGCTGCTTCGCGACATCATCCGCACCAATCCCGATTCGATGCGGGTGTTCGGCCCGGATGAAACCGCCTCCAACCGCCTGCAGGCGATCTACGAGGTGAGCAAGAAGGTGTGGATGGAGGATTTCCTGCCGGAGGACCTCAACGGCAGTGAACTGGCCCGCAGCGGCCGGGTGGTGGAGATGCTGAGCGAGCACACCCTGGTGGGGATGATGGAGGGTTATCTGCTCACGGGTCGCTATGGCTTCTTCCACACCTACGAGGCCTTCGCCCATGTGATCGCCTCGATGTTCAACCAGCACGCCAAATGGCTGGAATCCTGCATCCACCATGCGCCCTGGCGCGCGCCGATCGGTGCCTGGAACTGCCTGATCTCCTCCACGGTGTGGCGGCAGGATCACAATGGCTTCACCCACCAGGATCCGGGCTTCATCGACCTGGCCGGCAACAAGAGCGGCGATGTGGTGCGGGTTTATCTACCTGCCGACGCCAACTGCCTGCTGGCGGTGGCCGAAGCGGCTCTGCAGGAAACCAACGTCTGCAACATCATCGTTTCCGACAAGCAGAAGCACCTGCAGTACTACTCCCTGGAGCAGGCCAGGCGCCACGTGGCCAAGGGGATCAGCATCATCCGCTGGGCCAGCACCGACGACCTGGGCATTGAACCGGATGAGCCCGAGGTGGTGATGGCCTGCGCCGGCGACATTCCCACCAAGGAGACCCTCGCGGCTGTTGAGATCCTGCACAGCGAGATTCCCACCCTGCGGATCCGGGTGATCAACGTGGTCAAGCTGTTCGCCCTCACCGAACCGAAGGAGCATCCCCATGGTCTGAGCGACCGGGATTTCGACAGCTTGTTCACCACCGACCGGCCGGTGATCTTCAACTTCCACGGCTACCCCTGGCTGATTCATCGCCTCATCTACCGCCGCACCAACCACAGCAACTTCCATGTGCGCGGCTACAAGGAAAAGGGCAACATCAACACGCCTCTGGAGCTGGCGATGAACAACCAGATCGACCGCTTCAATCTGGTGATTGATGTGATCGACCGCGTGCCCCGCCTCGGCTCTCGCGCCGCCCACGTCAAGGAGCGGATGCAGGAGGAGATCTTCTCCCACCGGGAGTATGCCCATACCCATGGCATGGACGCGCCGGAAATCACGAACTGGCGCTGGGCACTGCCGATCAACAAGCACGGATGACGGTCCTGGCCACAACGGCAGCTCCGGGTGCTGGGCTGGTGCTGGTGCTCAATGCCGGCAGTTCCAGCCTCAAGGCCTGCCTGCTGGATGAGAATGGCAGCCGGCTTTGGCAGGGGCAAAAAGACTGCCCCATGGCCGAGGGAGCTGCCCCAGAGCCGGTGCTTGATGAATGGCTGCCGGCGGCCCTGGCACCCTGGAACGAATCCATCGTTTTGGCCGGCCACCGTGTAGTGCACGGGGGCGCAGGCTTCACCACCCCCGTGCGGCTAGAGCCAACGGTCCTGGCGGCTTTAGCGGAACTGGTGCCCCTGGCTCCCTTGCACAACGGACCGGCCCTGCGGGTGATGCGTTGGCTGACGGAGCAGCAGCCCCACCTGGAGCAGTGGGCCTGCTTCGATACCGCCTTCCACGCCACCCTGCCGCCCGAGGCCGCCACCTATGCCATCCCCGCCGATTGGCGCCGCCAGGGGTTGCGGCGCTTCGGCTTCCATGGGCTCAGCCACCAGCATGTCGCTGAGGTGGTCGCCGCCCGCTTCCCCCAGGCCGCAGCGGCGAATCCCCTGCGGCTGATCAGCTGCCACCTGGGCGCCGGTTGCTCCCTGTGCGCCATCGCAGCGGGTCGCAGCATCGACACCACCATGGGCTTCACCCCGCTGGAGGGGCTGGTGATGGCCACCCGCAGCGGCTCTGTCGACCCCGGACTGCTGCTGCATCAACTGCGCAGGGGCCTGTCGGTGGAGGAGCTGGACCAGGCCCTCAATGGACGCAGCGGCTTGCTGGCTCTCTCTGAGCTCAGCGGCAGCATGCAGGAGATCAGGGTTGCGGCAGCGGCTGGGCACGAGGGGGCCCAGCTGGCCATCGCCGTGTTCCGCCACCGGCTGCTGCGGGAGATTGGGGCTATGGCAGCCAGCCTCGGCGGCGTCGACGTGCTCGCTTTCACCGGCGGCATCGGCGAGCACGATGAGGCGCTGCGGCAGGAGGTGTTGTGCGCCCTGAGCTGGCTCTCACCCTTCGAGGTCATGGTCATTGCGGCCGATGAGGAGCAGGTGATCGCCAGGGCCTGCCGGCGGAGCGCCGCCGATGCAGCCGTTTCGCGCTGATCCAGAGCAAATCCAGCGGCCCCCCGGAGGGGGTTCGTGATTGGGATCCCAACACACCATTGAGTCGATGTGTCCTGCCCGACAAAGCCTTTTTTGGGGTTTAGTCTTGGATGGATTTGAAATTGGCCCGTAAGGACCCATGGCTGACACCTTCACCATCAAAACAGAAGACGGTAAGACTTTTACCTGTGCTTCTGACACCTACATCCTCGATGCTGCTGAAGAGCAGGGCATTGATCTCCCCTACTCCTGTAGGGCAGGGGCTTGCAGCACCTGTGCAGGCAAGATTGTTAGCGGCGGTGTCGACCAGTCGGATCAAAGCTTCTTGGACGATGATCAAATCGCTTCCGGTTTTGCCCTGCTTTGCGTGAGCTACCCCACGAGCGATTGCACCATCACCACCGGTGTGGAGGATGATCTCTGAGCTTGGCAGCTCCGGACGTTGAGTCCATTGCCCGCCGATCTCCTCAATCCTGCCCCCGTTCTGGTCTGTGGTCTTGGCTCTCTGGGCCAGGCCTGTCTTCAGCGTCTCCTGGCCTTTGATCTGCCCCTCCACGGGGTCGATCTGCGGCAGCCCAACTGGAGAGATCCCGAGCTGGAGTCCCGTCTGGCGGGAACGCTCACCCACGGAGACATGCGCCTGGCCCACGTGCTGCGCCAGGCCGGTGCCGAGCGAGCCAGTGCCGTTCTGCTGCTGAGTGCCGACAGCACGATCAACTTTGAGGCGGCCCTCCAAGTCCGGCTGCTGAATCCCACCGCGGAGATCGTGGTGCGTTCCACCAGCCGTCTTGCCGATCTCGGCGCCCTGCTGGAGCATCGCCTGCCCGGGGTGGCGGTGGTGGATCCGATCCTTCTGTGTGCTGATGCGATCACCACGGCCCTGAGACCAGAATCCATGCTGGCCAGCATGGAGGTGGATGGCCAGATCATTCAGCTGATCGAGGGTCCTGTTCAGGAGCTTCGCAACCAAAAGCAGGTCCGGCTTCCCGAGTCCCCCTCCGGATCTTCGCCGATCTGGCTGAGGGCCCGGTCTCCGCTCCGCAACGGGGACCCGTTGGCCCGAGGCCAAACCCACCGCCATCGCGCCCTGGCTTGGCTGGGCAGCAGGGTTCTAAAGCTGCGCGCCTGGATGCGGGGGCGGACGCGCCTGCAGCGGTGGGCCTTTGCCCTGCTGATTCTGCTGATCCTGGTCGGCGTACGGAGCTTCTCACGAATCGGGGGGTGGAAGCAGGGGGTGTTTGTCACCCTCGCCCTGCTCAAAGGAGAGTATGTCGACCCGGTGAACCTGCTCCTCTCCGACATCACCGGGATGGAGGAGGTCAGCGGTTGGCTGATTGGTGGCACGCTCCTCTATTCCCTGGTTGGCACGTTGCTGACCTCGGCCTTGGTGGCCGTAATCCTGGAGCGTTTGCTGCGGGAGCGCCTGGGCGCCGAACGGATCCGGCTGCCCCGGCGGGGCCCTGCGCCGGTGCTGTTGGTGGAAGGATCGGCGCTGGCCCAGCGCATCGCCCAGCGGCTCCGGCGTCACCAGCAGCTGGTGGTGAGGGTCGAGCCGGGGGGCAGCGAAGGCTCCCAGGACAAGGGAATCGTGCAATTCGGACAACTGGAGGAGGCCCTCCAGGCACTGGAGGGTCGGCCCGTCTCCGGCATTGGCCTGCTCTCCACCGATCTGCTGGCCAATCTGGAAGCCGCCATGGCACTGCAACAACGCTGGCCCGAGGCTGGTGTTGCGATGCTGGCCCATGACTTTGGGGCCGCCGAACCCCTGGGGGAGCTGCTGGGAGGGCTGGCGGTGATTTCCACCGTCGACCTCGTCGCCGATGCGGTGGTGGCGGCCGCCTTCGGGGAGAGGGTGGAGGGGGTGTTGCAACTGCAGGGCTCCCACCTGCTGATCGTGCGCTATCGCCTTGAGGAGCGGGACAATCTCTGCGGTCTGAACATCTCCCGGCTGGAGAATGGCTATGGCGTGACGGGCGTTTCGCTGCAACGGCCCCGCCATCACGATCCGATTCTGTTGCCGCCGCCGGACCTGGTGCTGGCCGCCGGAGACCAGTTAGTGGTTCTGGCGACGGCGGCCAACCTGCGCAACATCGAACTGGGCCATCCGCTGCCACCCAGCTACCGGCTGCGAATCAAACTTCAAGGGACACCCTGGCCAGAGCGTCGCTTTCAGGCGCAGCAAAGCCTGGCACGCTGGATCGGTTGCCTACCAGGCGAGGTGGTCCACCTCCTTGATGGGGAGGAACATCTCACTCCCCCGGTGGATCGGGAAATCGCTGACCTGCTGGTGGAAGATCTACGGCGGCAGGGTGTGGAATCCAGCCTGGAACACGTCTGAGCCTGGTCATCGCTCCTCGCATCGCCGTGGATCCAGGCAGCCCAGGGGGCTCGTGTGGCAGAGCGATGACGGACTGCACCCCCCTGAATGGCCACCTGGGGTTACCCATGAAGGCCGAGCAATGCACCCGAGCAGACACGATTCGGCCTTCAGTGGCGGGCATCCTGCAGCGGGCCGCCATAGGCATGAAACGCCCCATCGGCGCTCACCAACAGCAGTGATTCACTGATCGACTGGGCCACCAGCAGGCGGTCAAACGGATCACGGTGATGGAGAGGCAACTGCTCGAGCGTCAGCAGGTGGGGGAGGTCAAGGGGCAGGAGCTCAAAGCCACACTCCTGAGCCCACGGAATCGCCTGGGCGGCCGAGAGCGGCATATCGCTGCGGGCAAAGGCGTGCTTGATGGCGATCTCCCAGAGCGACACATGGCTGATCAGCACGCTGCTGGCCTCAGTGGTGATCAGGTCGCGACACCGCGGGCCCAGCCGTGGTTCATCGCTGATCGCCCAGAGGAAGGCGTGGGTGTCGAGCAGGAGCCGCATCAGGCCTGCTCAAACAGCTCGGCGATCAGCGGATTGGCGGCATCGATCGAGTCCGGAACTGTGAACTGACCGCGGGCCACCCCCAAACGCCGAGGCCGCTCCGGCCCCGGCAGGGCGGTAAGCCGCGCCACCGGCCTGCCGTTGCGGGCGATCACCACCTCGGTTGCGGCACCGGTTTCGATGGCCTCCACCAAGCGCGAGAGGTGGGTCTTGGCCTCGAGCATGTTAACCGTGCGACGACCACCGCCGGCGGCGGCCAATGGAGCTGTCATCCCGTGCAACAGACCAGAGCCACCACAAGCTAGACCAGACCAGACCAAGAAGGCCATGGCGAGCGCGGCAGGCGGAGACTCTCATCGGGCAGCGCCAACGCAGTAATGAATGCGCACAACGATGCGCGCACCGAAGGTCCTGGGCATGCGCACCACCCTGGAGCTGCCGGATCCGCTGTTCGCATGGCTGAAAGCCCGGGCGGCCCGCCGCCACATCATCACCAGCAGGCCGTTCATTACTGGGAACACCAGGCCGCTGAAAATGCAGGGATGCCCATTTGGCGGCTCTGACGATCGCCAATGGCTGGCGCCTGGTGAGTGTTGATCGCGATTTCGAGCGGTTTGATGGCCTGGAGAGGCTTCCCCTGCCGTCACCCCATCCCGCGGCTGATGCCCTCGTGGCCGCCGAAGGGCAAGGCTTCGCCGCCACCGACGTTCTCTCGGCACTGACGGGCTGAGGCTCGGCCGTGCCTAACCGCCGCAACCTAGAAAGGGGGTCCGCCCCCTCCCTGCCATGCTCCTTTCGCTTCCCCTGCCCGCGCTGCTCGCCGCGATTCCGCTGGCGGTGGAGGCCGGTGCCACGGGAACCAGCGATGCTGCCGCGGCCCTTCATGCCGGCGCCCCCTTCGCCTGGTCGTTGGTGCTGGCTGGCGCCGTGGTGATCGCCAGCCTCTTCCCCCTGGCCGCCGCCCGCTCCAAGGCCGATTTCACCCCCGCCGATCTGGCGGCCCCCCGGGCGATGTTCGAGCGGCTGCCGGCCTGGGGCAAACGGGCCAACTGGGCCCATCAGAACAGCTTCGAGGCCTTCACCCTCCACGCCCCCGCCTGCCTGCTGGCCCTCTTTGCCGCCCACACCGGCGCCGCCCCAACCGCCCTGGCGATCGCGGCGGCCTGGCTCCACCCGGCCCTGCGGCTCGGCTACATCGGCGCCTATGTGGCCAACCTCCCACCCCTGCGCAGCCTCTGCTGGGCTGGCGCGATTCTCTGCACCGCCCTCCTCTACAGCGAAGGCCTGCGCGGCGTGCTGAGGGGCTGAGGGAGGTAATTGCGGGCTGAAGCGCTCCTCAGTCGGGTGGTGGCTCTTGGTCTTCCTGCCCTTGCGCTTGCAGGATGTCCGCGATCTTTACCATCGTGAAAGCTTCAGCGTTCTCATCACCCAGGTGCTTAAACATCGGAAGCACCTCCTTTACATAGATGCTCAGCGAATCACTCAACTGCCCTCGCGCTTGCAGGATGTCCGCGATTCCCGCCATCGTGATGGCCTTCTCGCGCATGTCTCCCAGGCGTTCAAACACCGGTAGTTCCTCTTCCTGACGGATACGCAGCGCCTGATCCAGCTGCCCTCGGGCTTGCAGGATGTCTGCGATCTTTCCCATCGTGATCGCCTTCTCGCGCATCTCACCCAGGCGTTCAAACACCGGTAGTTCCTCTTCTTGACGAATGCGCAGCGCCTCATCCAGCTGCCCTCGCGCTTGCAGGATATCCGCGATCTTCCCCATCGTGATAGCCTTCTCTCGCACGTCTCCCAGGCGTTCATACACCGGTAGTTCCTCTTTTTGACGGATGCCCAGCGCCTCATCCAGCTGCCCTCGCGCTTTCAGGATGTCCGCGATCCGCCCCATCGTGACGGCCTTAGCTTGCACGTCTCTCAGGCGTTCAAACACCGGAAGTGCCTCTTCTTGCAGGATGCGCAGCGCCTCATCCAGCTGCCCTCGCGCTTCCAGGATGTCCGCGATCCGCCCCATCGTGATGGCCTGGCGCCTGGCATCCCCCAGCCGCCGATGGAGGGGCAGCTCCACCTCGCGCCTATGGGACAGGGCTTCATCCAGATCCCCCAGACTGAACAGCAGCAGGCCCAGCTCATCGACCAGGGAGATGCGCAGCTCATCGGGTGCTTCCGGGTTGCTCTCTAGCCAGGCCCTGATCTCCACCACCCGCCGGCTGCGCTCGGCCATCGAGCGGGTGTCCACGCCTCCATGGGCACTGGGGTAGGGCGATGGCCGTGGTCTTTCCCCACCGGGAGCGGTCAGGGCTCCAGGTGCGGCTGCGGGCAGGAAGGCATACACGCCGCTCCGCCAGGCCCACAGGTCTGGCGCGCTGCGAGAGGCCAGGGCGATCGCCTCCCCGTCCAGCCAGAACACCAGCCGAGCCCGCGCATCAGCTGCCAAGCGCTCTCGGCGGGTGTTGAAGGCTTGCCAGCGGGCGGCGTCAAACCAGCCTGGGCGGCCGATCACATGCACCACTGGCGCTTGGCGCGCGTTGTTCACCAGCCGGGCTTCCAGCATCGGCACATCGAGAATTTTGTCGCTCAGCGGCAGCCGATCGCTCCGCAATCCCGCCCGCTGAAGCACCCGGTCGAGAGCCTCCAGCACCTGCCGCCGCAGCCCCTCATCCGGCGCCTCCACCAGCAGCCACTGAAACGGGGGCCCATGGATCAGGCTGCGGCTGAGGCGAAGAAAATCGTCGTGGCACGGTCCGGGGAGCTGGCGGGCTTCGGCCAGCCTCGCTTGTTCGATCGCGAAGGCAGAACGCACCATGGTGGAAGGGGTTCCGGCTCAGCCGCCTGCCGCCCCGTAGCCCTCCAGGGTGCGCACCACCGGATGGCTGCGGCGCCAGGTGCCGTCGTTGTATTGCAGCAACGCCAAGCGATGCAACAACTCCTGCGCTTGCTCGTCGTTGCCAGCATCGACAGGGTTGCTGTCGATCGTCTTGAGCAAGGCATAATCCGCCGGCTTGAGGAAATAGCGATAGTCGGCCGCCAATTTTTGAATCGCCGTTTGCACCACGCTGGCATCAATCCGATCCTCGGCCAGCTCACAGCAGAGTTTCAGCAGACGCAACAGCTCCCGTGGATGGCCGCCGCTGAACTCCACCAAGCGATCCACCTCCGCATCGCTGGCAAACAGGCAGCGGTCGGCCCGCAACAGCAACAGGCGGCGCATCGTCGTCCACCCGGCTACAAAGGGGGTGCCATCCCGTTCCCGCAACTTCATCATCGGCAGCACGATGTCGGCATCGAGCTTGCCGCCGAGACGCCCGTCGTACTTCAAATGCAGCGGCGCCGTGTAGATCACCAGGGTGTTGATGGCCAGCAACTGCTCCGCATCCTGCACAAAAACTGCTGGGTATCTTCGCCGCGCATTTTGTCGGTGCCATCGATCAGAAACAGCAGCCGCTCGGCCCGAGCCTCCCGCACCAAGCGGGCCTCTGCCCGGCGAATCAGGGTGTTGAAGGCCTGAGCCAGGGCGGAGAAATCATTGCGAATCTTCCTCTGCCATTCACTCTTCTGGCTGGATCCGGTCTTGAAGGCGGCCGTAAACGTGGCCAAGAGCTTGATTAGACCAGGGATCCCACCACCACCCTCGGCCACCGTCTTGAGTTCCGCACTCAGCTCCTTCGTTGTGGTCTGCGTTTCCACCACGTTGCCAAACCAGTGCTGCAGGGGCTCCAGGGCCTCTGCAGCCAAGGCAACGCCATCGCCGTGGAGCCGTTCCAGCAAGGTTTCAGCCATGGCCATCAGCACTTCGGTGTACTGCAGGTTGTTGCGGTCCAACTTGGCCAACACATCCACCTCCACCACATAAAACCGCCTCGACGCATTCAGCTGACCGGCGTAACGGCGCAGTT
>Ga0315905_10008639_pt1 | contig 10309 bp, 13 predicted proteins | sample LakEriMetagenome_5_FD_203522 | JGI IMG/M metagenome (GOLD analysis project Ga0315905, IMG submission 203522) | Freshwater fungal communities from buoy surface, Lake Erie, Ohio, United States - Buoy 4 MA121 | ecosystem: Environmental > Aquatic > Freshwater > Lake | place: USA: Lake Erie, Ohio... | reverse complement strand
GAAGATTTTGAACAAGCTGAAGAGGAAAATGAAGATTACGTAGACATGACAGAAGAAGAACACGTTGCACAAGCAACTTGGCCTTTTCCAGAAGGTGGGTTAGATGATCAAGGCGCTGAAGTAGTGGCTTTCGTTGATCCAGAGCAAAAAGCAGATTGATAGTCAGTTTAAATCGGCCACAAAGATTGAGTGGTGCCGGAACTCGTAACCAGCACTAAAGAGCCTAGGCTCTTTTTTTACGGATAAATATTTTTATGAAACCTACCATAGCATTATTTGTAGCAGATCCGTATTGTTCTGTACAAAGTGCTAACGGTGTAATAACTGCACTAGGCAACAATTACACATTTAAACTGTTTGGTAAAAACCAAGTAGAAGACGGCTTCTTTGATCATGTTGATATTGTGGCTGTGCCTGGTGGGTTTGGTGATGCTAGTTCATTTGATCGCTTATTCAAAGCAAATCAAAATAGTGTTAAACAGTTTGTACGCACCGGTGGCAAATACTTAGGCATTTGCATGGGTGCTTACTGGGCAGGATCGCATTACTTAGACTTGTTGGTCGGCGTTGACTCTGTGCAATATATCACACAGCCCAACACAGATACCCGTAGACCACATGCCAAAGACATAAACATAGAGTGGCAAGGACATCCTAACAGGATGTTTTTTTATGACGGATGTGCATTAGTTGGAGATACTAACAAATTTAACACTATAGCAACTTATGCCAACGGTGATGCTATGGCTATAATACAAAACAACATAGGACTTATAGGGTGCCACCCAGAAGCCGAACCGTTTTGGTATGATGGTTATACATGGTTGCGGGGAAAACATGTTAGTAAACATAATTTACTTTTAGACTTTGTAAACCAGCTAAATATTACATGATAGAAATTATAGCTACGTTGGTGATGACGCATATCACAATAGTGTGCGTCACACTATACTTACACAGATGTCAAGCACACAAAGGAATTGAATTCCACCCAATATTAAGTCATTTTATGCGTTTTTGGTTATGGCTTACTACTGGCATGATTACTCGTCAGTGGGTGGCAATACATCGCAAGCATCACAGATTCAGTGATCAAGAAGGCGATCCACACTCACCGCATGTACATGGATTTTGGAACATACTAGGCCGTGGTGTAATGTACTATGTTCGTGAAGGTAAAAACACCCAAACCATGATCAGTTATGGCAAAGGCACACCTAACGACTGGATTGAGCGCAAACTGTATACCCCATATAACTTCTACGGCATTCTTTTAATGCTAGTCATAGACTTATTGTTCTTTGGGCCGTGGGGGTTATTAGTATGGGGTATACAACTTGCATGGATACCATTCTGGGCGGCCGGTGTTATTAACGGTGTTGGACACTGGTTTGGATACAAGAATGGTGACACTAGAGATTGTAGTAAAAACATCGTACCTTGGGGTGTATTAATTGGCGGTGAAGAACTACACAATAATCACCACATCGATCCAGCTGATCCTAAATTAAGCAGGCGATGGTTTGAATTTGACATTGGTTGGATGTGGTTCACTATATTTAAAACTGTGGGATTAGCACGTCTTAGAGCACAGTAACAATAAACAAACATAGAAAAGAGCTTTCAAGCTCTTTTTTTGTGGCTGTAATTTAGTAAATATAATATAACGGGTCAGGAGCGACTATGGATCCAATCACTATCGGGTTAGCCTTTGCGGCTGCACAATCTGCGGTCAGCCATATAAAGCAAGCCATAGCTCTGGGCAAGGACATCAACAGTATAGTAGGGCAATTCAGCAAATTCTTTGAAAGTTCAGATACTATACATCGTGAACGAATAAAGTTAAAAGCCAAGGCTACTCTTTTAGGTAAATCAGATGCAGAGTTAGGACACGAAGCACTACAAATTGCCATGCACAGTGATGCTCTAAGACAGCAAGAGCGCGATCTCAAAGACATGATTCTTTGGCAATTAGGTAAACCTGAAATCTGGGAACAAATGATTGCCGAGCGCACTAGGCTATTCAAAGCCCGGGCAGAAGCACAGCGTGAAGAAGAAAAGCGTGAATTGGCACACAAGAAAAAGATGGCAGACACGTTTATGATGGCTATGTATTTTTTAGCAGGGGCTGTTGTTATCGCCACATTTGCCATGGTGGGTATCGGAGTGTATGGACAAATGGAAGAAAAAAGAATTTATGAAGAAAAAGTTGCCAAGAGAAATCTAGTCTTACGTCAACAACAGAAAGAACGTAATGACAGAGAAAGAGAAGAAACAGAAAAATACGTCAAAGGAGCTAATTAAAATGTTTGCATGGACTATTGCCATAATCAGTATAGGGGTGATATCACCGGTTATACAGCAGATTGGAAGTTTTCAGGATGAAGCTACCTGCCAGCGTAGCCTAGCTGACCTTAAATCTCAAACACCTATACAGCACAAAATATTGTGTGTGCAATATCCTGCACCTCCGCCATCGTCAAATCCTCCTGCACAAACAGCGCCGCCAGCGCCGCCATCGCAGTCTATTAATTCCAAGGATGCACGAAAATAGATGGATCCCCTAACTCTCTTTGCACTGGCCAATGGAGCAGTTTCCGCAGTCAAGGCTGGCTGTAAACTCTACAAAGATATCAAAAGTGCGGCCGGGGATATAAAGGATGTGATCAAAGATCTCGATCACCAGTTCCATAAAATATATGAGGGCAAGCCAGTCCCGCCTGCGGCTGTTAAACAACTCAACGAAGAAAAAGTCCGCATCAGAGAGATGAACAAAAAAGCTGAAGCCAATGAACACAGCGGACTGTACAATGAGATCGGTAATCATCTTGGCACATACTTTGATAATCTACACAAGTGCATGGCTGTATTTGAAGAAGAAGAACGCAGAAGCAAGACTGAAATCTACACAGGCGATGCCAGTCTAGGTAACCGTGCTTTACAGCGTGTGTTGATGCGCAAGCAGTTGGAACAGATGGGTACTGAATTACAAGAACTGATGATATACCAATCACCTCCAGAGCTGGGTGCGCTGTGGACTGATGTCAATTCCATGATGAAAAAAATGGGGGATCAACAAAAAATCCTCATCATCTCAGACATGAAAAAACAAGCTGTGCAGGATCGTAGACGTGCGGCACGTATGAAACAGCTGAGAGAAGAGGCTATCATTGGGACAGCGATTATAATAATAATATTTGTTATGGCTGGAGTTTTTATGTGGGTAGCTTACGATCGCCAGCAAAAATACCCACAATACGGCAACGAGTTATTTCCCAAGTCTGAAAAACAGCGACAATCTGAAGCAGAGCCTAAAGTATATATAGGACGCTAGGTGTTGATTATTTTATTTGATGCTCTAACCACATCAATAATGTAGTGATGACTAGTGTTAATACCATAATAATTTGCGCTAGTCTCATAATTTATATAACTTAAAAAAGTAAGTAATTAAAGCGGCAGCAGTAAAACACCAACATAGTGCATCAATCTGTCGGTGTCTATCATGATCCATAGCAGATAATTCAGCCTGGCGTTCTTTTTCCATAATAGCTTTTTCAGCTTCTACTTTGGACCAAGCATCCTTGCCGTGTTTGCGAATAGTGTCAGCTTTTAGTCGAGCTACATCTTGCTCGTACCTTATTTTAGATTCAAACTTTTCAAGAGCTCGAAGTTCTAACGTTGATGCGCGATGTTGTTCTGTTAGTTTGGCTTTGACACGAGCTTGATGTTCGTGTTGAATAGTAGCTTCCATATCAGCCTGTTGGCTAGATACAATTGCTCCTAATTCCTTACCCGCAGATTGTGCATTCTTAAGGGTAGTAGTGGCGGACTTGACTCCGTCTATCATCGATTCGCTCCCGAGGTTCCTCACCAGTATTTACTCGGGCGACCTAAAACATTATATTGCTGTTTTATTAAGTGTGTAGATTACTGGATTAAGCAATTCCAACTTGTGGACTTGCTGGGCTTTGTCCAGCGGCAAAATCGATAATAGCATTACCAGTTTGAAGTTTGCCTTTTTGGATCTGATTATACATATCCTGCGGACCTTGCACTATGTAGTAATTGCTAGTTTTAGTGTTAAAATACATGATAACACCTTTCTTATCAACACCAGCATATACACTATAGAGTATTTTAGCTATATTTGCCTGTATACCTAAAAAGTTTAATTCGAACCCTTCACCTTCGGCAGCTCTGAAAATACTACGAACATCTCGAACCATTTGATCGATAGGTTCTTGGGCAAACTGCTTACCTTCTTCTAGTACTGCGGCCTCAGCCATCTCTCTTAATAATTCTGTCATGATAAGCTGAGTTGCTACGGGGTCAATACGACTTGCAGGAACTACTAACTTTGGATTCCAGATATTGTCAATAGCTTCAAGGTCAAAAGTTTCCGGGCGTTTAGCTTTAGTTGCACCAGTTTTTTGATTGCTCACCATTCTAAAAGTAGACCCAATGTCCCCAATAGCTTGTTTTCCATTACCGGAAATTATAATTTCTGATAATTGATCATATGCTGTATTAATGGCTTTTCTAAAATCCTTAGCGGCATCCTTGGCCTTGGCTACGCCGTTACTATTAAATCTACCGCCGGCTTTTGCAGATTGCATTCCTTTTAATTCAACTTCTACCAAGCCATTTGCTGTCATTACAGCTAAGTCACCGATTGAGCCTTTGGTAACAGGAGTTGCTAATAAACTTAATCCAACTTCGCCAGGACCCCAAGCACCTGCGGTAGTACTAGGAACGGCTACAAAAATCTCATCTCTAATTTCGTAGTATATCTCTTCATCTCTTTTTTCAACTAGCTGATCGATGGTAGAATGGGCACCGTTGTTCTCAATGATATCATTGAAGTCGATAATACCGCTTTTACATTGTTCCATGAACTGCTTAACTAACAATTTCTTCTTTTCTCTTGAGGCAAGCTCTCTTTGATTACGAACAGGAGGTTCAAATACATTTTTAAGTATTGCTACAATTTTACCCTTCATCGGGGATGCTTTTTCTTTAGTGCCTGCTTTGATTTTAGCTTCGGCTACTTCAGTTTTGTTACCTGCATCTTTCTTTAGATTTGCTTCGATAGCACTATGAATAATTTCAGCATTCTTAACAATCTTGTCTGCAAGTATTTCAGCAGTTATCTCTAATTCGTCATCCCACTCAACGGATATCTGATGTTGTAATTCCATACCGCTACCAAGAAGTTCATAAATGTCCTGGTCTGAAACTCCTTTGGCTCGTTTTGCGGCAATAAGAGTAGCCCATTTAGTAGGGTCGTTTACTCTAGCAAGTAAATTATTTAGAGCTTTAGTATGATTGCGTATTGCTTCAGCAAGTGGTTCTTCTTCTGGAACTTCTGGTTGTGCTACGGGCTCTTGTACAGGTAGTTGCTGTTGCTGTTGCGGGATCGGTTGCTGTTGTACAGGCTGTTGTGGTTGCTGTTCGGGCTGTGTAGTATCTTGTTCTATAGCTTCTGCAGAGGTTTCAAGATCAACAAGTAAATCTACTGCTTGTTTATAAGCTGTACCTTCTAATTCATGGTTCATAACCATGCTTAAAAGATTTTTAATAAGTTCTATAGATCCGGCGCCTGCCGCAGGAGGAGCGAATTCGTAAAGTGGTTTAATAATGTCTAATATACGCATAGTAAATATTTAGCGTATTTCAGGGAAGAGGCATTCCTGTATGAAATGTTGTACATCGTCTTCACTAAGCCCTAAACTAACCATTACACGTGGTGTATGGGGGTTACATTTCTGATTTTGTGCGTAATAGTTCTGTGCTTGTGTTGTGTCTATTGCTGTATTGTTGGTTTCTGCCACTGTGTTTAGATAGTGTGCAACTGTGGTTTTTGCTAGGTTTGTAATCTGCTCTAGTTCAGCTTCATCTTGTACATTGCCTGCGGCTACCATACTGCCACTGAATATGTTAGTGGCCCATTCAGGTAAAGCACGTTCTCTGCGCCATTCTAGTTTGGCCACTTCGTCGTGAAACCAAGCCATCATAGGATGGTCAGCATCGCCTGCTTTGCTGTAATCGTGAAAGCATCCGGTAATCTTGTTCTTACCAGCTATAACGTCAAAGCCGTAAATTGGTGCTGGATTGTGAGTGTGTGGAAAGATGCAACAGTGCATCATCCAAAGGCCTTTAGTTAGTCGAGCATCGACGACATCAATGTGAGCACGACGGTACTTGTTGCTAGTCCATACACGGTTAACCCACCCAGGCTGATTAAAACGATCCATTCCAGGTTCGAAGACCTCGACCCCAGTTTGCTCAAACGATTCTTCGAGGAGTAGTTGTATTTCAATTAACGTCTCCCAAACTTTACTCATCCTTGTACTCAACTAATTCCATCATGTCTTTGAACATGTCAGTGGCAAATTGAAAACAAACTTTTGCTTCATCAGCCATGTTGTCATTAATGCGTTCACGGATAGCCATTTTAAGTATTTCTGGGTTTTCAAATTTATACAAACGTCCAGCACCTGGAACTTTTTTAGCAATCATTTGACCACCGGCTAAATCACCCATATGGCGAACATATATATGAGCCATGAGCCTTTCTGGTTGATCTTTGATGCTTAGAATATATTCAATATATCTGTTAGTCGTTGGTAAAATCTTAGCTTCACCTTCAGCTTCCGACCATAACTCTCGGAAGTCTGATAGAATTGCTGGAGCTCGACGTATATCAGGCAACCCGTGCAACAACAGATGCGGCATAGCACACACTTCTAGTATTTCATAGCATGGGTGTTGATTTTTTAAAAACGTAGCGTATAGTTTAGGATTGATGTTTCCACTAAACATTATTTTTACAAATTCTTGACGCTCTGCATTTTTATGCGCATCATGTGTTAGGTCTTTTAAGCTCATTCTTCTTCCAATTTAATTTGAAGTGGATACGCTTGATTTCTTGCCTGGTTAGTTGCTTCAACTGCCTTAGCTTCGGCGATTTCAAAACTATATACTCCAGCGATTCCAGAACCTGTTGTATGTATATCCATCATCACACGTTCAGCAGTTTCCGGGGTATGTTTAAATGTATCTGTTAGTAGAGATACGACAAATTCCATCGGAGTAGAATCATCATTTAAAAGAATAACTTTCCAACGCTTGGGCTCTGAAATAGTTACCTTAATCTTTTCATCAATTTGGATATCTGTACTTGACATATTTTCTCTTTCTTATAAGAGGGGGAGTTTCCTCCCCCGTGCTGTTATTTAATTGCGATTTGACGTGGCTTTAGTGCTTCTGGAACTACTCTCTTTATATCGATTTGTAGCATACCGTTATCAACCTTTGCACCTACTACTTCCATGTACTCAGCTAGAGTAAATGTTTGTTCAAAGTCACGAGCTGCCAAACCACGATGCAAGTATTCAATGCCTGCGTCTTTGTTTGGACGATTCATAACTCCTCTGATTGTGAGTTGATCTTGATCAACTTCAACTGCAATTTCTTCCTTGGTAAAACCTGCAACCGCAACTTCGATAGCATAGCTAGTATCGCTATACTTGACGATGTTGTGGGGTGGGTAATTACCGTTTTGATGACCTGGTACTGTAAAGTAACGATCAAATCCTACTAGTGCTTTGCTCAATTGTGCCAAAGCGGCTGTGTCAATAGTTCTAAGTTGGTTCATAATTTTCTCCTTTAAATAAGCAAGAACCTTGTAGGGCCCTGGATAGGCACCCTACGTGTTTATTGTATTACTTCTTTTCTTCTTTGTCAACTTCTGTGAAGCTAGCATCGACAGTTGTTGTCTCGTCAGCTTTGGCAGGTTGTGCGTCAGCAGTTGCTTTGGCACTTTCAGCTTCTTGCTTCTTAGTCATAACTGGGCCAGCGGCTTCAAAGAATGACTGAACTGAGTTCTGGATAGCTTCAGCATCTTCGCCTGCACAAGCTTCATCTACAGCTTTGGCTGCATTTTCAAACTTGGTCTTGTCCTCTTCAGTCAATTGATCTTTGAACTCCTCATAGTCTTTCTTGATACTGTGTGTAGTACCTTCAGCTTGATTACGTGCTTCGATCAATTCTTTTGCTTTCTTATCTGAGTCGGCATTTTCTTCAGCTTCACGAACCATACGTTGGATCTCAGCTTCAGTAAGTCCTGAATCAGATTTGATAGTAATCTTATTTTCTTTGCCAGTATTTTTATCCTTGGCACTTACATTAAGAATACCGTTAGCATCTATGTCTAGGGTAACTTCAATTTGTGGTGTGCCACGCATAGCTGGGGCAATACCTTCAAGATTAAATTCGCCTAGTAGTTTGTTATACTTGAACAGTTCACGCTCACCTTGTGCAACCTTAATAGTCACAGCTGGCTGATTGTCTTCTGCTGTTGAGAACGTTTGGCTATGCTTAGTTGGAATAGTTGTGTTCTTACCGATCAACTTAGTGAACACTCCGCCCATTGTTTCAATACCTAATGTCAATGGTGTAACGTCAAGTAACAATACGTCTGTCTTGTCACCTGCTAGTACAGCACCTTGTACTGCGGCACCAGCGGCAACTGCTTCGTCTGGATTAACGTCTTTACGTGGAGCCTTGCCAAACAGTTTCTCAACTGCTTCTTGTACTTTAGGCATACGTGTCTGGCCACCAACAAGAATAACTTCGTCGATGTCTGCCGCAGTAACTTTAGCGTCAGTCATAGCAATCTTACATGGCTCAATTGAACGCTTGATTAAGTCTTCAACCATTTGTTCAAACTTAGCACGAGTGATAGTTACATTCATGTGCTTAGGACCACTTGCATCTGCTGTAATGTAGGGCAAGTTAACTGCTGTTTGTTGTGTGCTTGACAGTTCAATCTTGGCCTTTTCAGCACTGTCTTTCAAGCGTTGTAGTGCTAACATGTCTTGTTTAAGATCAATGCCAGACTCTTTCTTAAATTCTGCCACCAAGTGATCCATAATAACTTGGTCAAAGTCTTCACCACCGAGGAATGTATCGCCGTTAGTTGATAGTACTTCGATTTGTTTGTCGCCGTCGATGTTGGCAATTTCAATAATAGAGATATCAAATGTACCACCACCCAAGTCGTATACCGCAATCTTGCGATCCTTCTTGTCTTGTTTATCTACACCATATGCTAGTGCGGCCGCTGTTGGTTCGTTAATGATACGCAGAACTTCTAATCCAGCAATCTTACCTGCATCCTTGGTTGCCTGGCGTTGGCTGTCGTTGAAGTAAGCGGGAACAGTAATTACTGCCTGCGTTACTTCATGGCCTAAATAGTCTTCAGCAGTTTTTTTCATTTTACGAAGTACTTCAGCTGACACTTGCTGTGGAGCAAGTTTTTCGCCATTTGCTTCAATCCATGCATCACCATTGTCTGCTTTGATAATAGTGTATGGCATTAGGCCAATGTCTTTCTGTACTTCTTTTTCGTCAAACTTACGTCCAATAAGACGCTTGCTTGCGTAGATTGTATTTTTTGGGTTTGTGACTGCTTGTCGTTTTGCTGTTGCGCCTACTAAGATTTCTTTATCTGTATACGCAATGATTGATGGTGTTGTTCTAGCACCTTCGCTGTTTTCAATTACTTTAGCAATTCCGTTTTCTAGGATTGCTACACAGCTATTTGTTGTACCTAAATCGATACCGATGATTTTGCTCATAATAATCTCCTTTAATTAAGCAAGAAATATGTAAAACCCTTACGGCGTTTTACAAATTTATTTATCCCTGAATGGTCTCAGTTTTGAAAATATTTGACCAGATTTTTAGTTTTTCTCGTTTAGCTTCTGCCGCACGTTCGATATTAGAAAAGCTGACGATATCAAGCTCTTGTAGGATTTCTACCATTGCTTGTAAATCGCCTAATTCTTCTTCTAAATGCTCACGGTTAGTTTTGGGCTTACCGGGCTTTAAGTTATCTAATCCGAAACGGCTGATCTTACTTACCGCTTGTATAACTTCTGCACACTCTTCTTGAAGAATGTCCATTACTTCTTTAGTTTGACTATCCATATATTACCTTTGATTTGCAAATGGTGCGATATAATCGCCATGTTTTGTAGTGCTAGTTCTTAATGTGTTATAAACATTTTGAATACCAACTGCTTGATTCCATGCATCTTCTAACGCATGGTGAGCTGTTACTGGCGGGCGGAGTGGATTAATTCCTAGATCAAATGCTGTACGCACATCTCGAACTTCCCAAAACTTCCAAGGAATGGCACGATTGATTTTACGGTAAACATGCTCGCAAATGATAATGTCAAAACATGAGCCGTTTGACCAAACACGTTTTGCACCCCAGCAAAACTTATAAAGTTGCTGG
>Ga0315905_10008638_pt1 | contig 10309 bp, 5 predicted proteins | sample LakEriMetagenome_5_FD_203522 | JGI IMG/M metagenome (GOLD analysis project Ga0315905, IMG submission 203522) | Freshwater fungal communities from buoy surface, Lake Erie, Ohio, United States - Buoy 4 MA121 | ecosystem: Environmental > Aquatic > Freshwater > Lake | place: USA: Lake Erie, Ohio... | reverse complement strand
CGCGCGCGGCGGGGCCCTCGGCGCTCGCGGTCGCCCTGCTGGCGCTCGAGACGCTCGGGCGCCTCGTCGCGGTCGCGGCCGCCGCGGCCGTCGCCGCGCGCTTTGTGCTGCCGCCCGCGCTGCGCCTGCTCGCGCGCCGCGCGTCGGCCGAGCTCGTGCAGGTGGCGCTCGTCGCGTACGCGCTGACGCTCGCGTGGGCGTGCGGGCGGCTCGAGCTGTCCGAGGAGCTCGGGGCCTTTGTCGCCGGCGCGATGCTGGCCGTCGCCGAGCGGCGCCTCGTGTCCGACGGGGCGTTTTCGTCGTTTTCTTCGCCGGCCGGGGGCGCGGCGGGGGGCGCGGCGGGCCCCTTGGCCAACGGCGGCCTGTTCTCGCGGGCGGCGGCGGCCTTTGGCGGCGGCGGCGGCGGCAAGGACGCGTACCGAGGCAGGTACGCGCCCGTGCGCGACGGCATGATGGGCGCCGACCGCGGCAGCTGGCCGGGCGACCCGGGCTTTGACGACGAGACGAGCAGCGGCTCGGGCGCCGACGTCGCCGTCGGCCGGGGCCCGCCGCCGGGCGAGGGCGGCGCGTTTTTGCTGGGCGGCGGCGGCGGCAACCCCCCCGGCAACGGCAACGGCGACGGCGGAAGCTACGGCCACCCGGCCGTCAGCAACATCGCGCTGACCAAGCTGACCGCCCGCAAGCCGCCCAGCATCCTCGGCGACCCGGAGGCCCCGCGCCCGCCGCACGGCGCCGTCGAGCCGTCGCCGCTGCAGTCGCCGCGCGCGGGCGACGGCGCCGGGCGCCGCGAGTCGCTCGCGCGCTCGGCCTCGTCCGGCGGCTCGTCGTCGGGCGCGTCGCCCTCGGAGAGCCCGCTCCAGCGGGGCGGCGGCGGCGCGCCGGGCCACCCCCGCCGCCACCGCCCCGCCTCGCGCAGCGGGGGCAGCTTTGGCGCGTCGGGCGGCGCTCCCGGCGTCGGCGGAAACAGCAACGGCAATGGCGGCGCGGGCGGCGGCGGCGGCGGCGGCGCCGTCACCAACCCCGCCGCCGCCGCCGCCGCAGCAGCCGCCGCAGAAGCCGCAGCAGCAGCGCCGCCCCAGCACCGCCGCCCGCGCCGCCCGCGCTCCCCGCTCGCCCACGCCGTCGAGTCCATCCAGAACGTCCTCGCGGCCCTCTTTGTCGCGTCGATCGGCCTCGTCACGTCGCCCCGCTTCCTCGCGCAGCACGCGCGCGTGCTCGCGCTCGGCGCGCTCGCCGTGCTGCTCGCCAAGAGCGCGGCGGTCGCGCTGGTCGTGCGCGCCTTTGGCGTCCCCTGGCGCACCTCCTGGGCCGTGGGGTGCTCCCTCGCGCACATCGGCGAGTTCGGATACGTCCTGCTCGCCATGGCCAGCCAGATGCGCGTGCTGCCGCCGCAGGTCTACATGCTGCTGCTCGGCGTGACGGCCGTGTCGCTGCTGGCGGCGCCCGCGGTGATCGCGGCCGTCGACTTTGCGCTGCTGCGGCCCGCCGGGCAGGGGCGGGGGCAGCAGCGGCAGCAGCAGCAGCAAGGGGGGCAGCAGCAGGGGCAGCAGCAGCACCACAGCCACAACCACAGCGACGGCGGCCCGTCGCTGCCGATGGTGCAGCTGCCGCGGCGGCCGTGATGGGGGCGGGCCGCGGCGGCGGCAAGGCAAACGCGGCCGCCCGAGCACCCCGCCATCATTTCATCTCTCCGGGCGCGCCCCATCTTTCACACGCCCACTGTGTCCCGTGCGCGTCGTCGTCATCATGTGCCCCCCCCCCCCAAATTTGTCTCGCTACATTGCCATTATATATCTCTGTTTTGCAGTGTGCGCGTTTGTAAAGTGCTCTTGCTTTTCTCCTCTCTCTCTGATCGATCGCGCGTCTCCAAAAGCGTCGTCGTCGTCGCCGTCGTCGCCGTCGCCCTCCGTCTTCCCTCCTCTCGTCCTCATCCTCAGATCCTCAGATCAGGCAGTAGGTCACCTGGGCGTCCGCCACGTCGAGGCGCGCAGACGCCGCCGTCGCGCCGACCCCGCGCCGGTACACCTCGTCGTCGGCGATCAGCGCCTCGAGCGCGGCGGCCAGCTGCTGCTGCTCCTGCGGCTGCAGCGGCGGCGGCGGCGGCGGCGACGCGCCCCCGTCGGCGGCGGCCAGCAGCAGCCGCGCCGCCAGCTGCGGGGCCGTCGCGCTGCCGCCCAGGGCCGACAGCGCGTCGCGCACGGCCGCGGGCGTGGCGGCGACCGCGCGGCGCTTGGGAGGAGCCGCCGCCGCCGCTTGCCCCCGCCCCTGCTCCTCCCGCGCGCGCTTGGCGCCCGCGCCGCCGCCGTCCCCGCCCCCGGCGCCAAACCACAGCGCCCGGCGCGCCATGAGCGCGGCCACGCCCTTGATGTGCTCGTAGCCCGTCGCCGCGGGCGGCCCCCCCCCCGCCTCCTCGGCCTCGAGCGCCTCCTTGACGGCGCCGAGCCCGCCCGCGCCCGCGCGCTCGACGGCCGCGGCCACGCGCCGCGCGGCCGACTCGGTCAGCGCGAGCTCGGCGGCCAGGCGCTCGAGCAGCCGCTGCGGCGGGGCGGCGGCTGAGGACGGAGCTGCCGCCGCCGCCGCCGCCGCCGCGGCCGCCGCCGCGTCCTGCCCCGTGCCGAGCGCGTCCGCCAGGTAGACGAGCGCGGCGCCGCGCGGCACGACGCCCGCGGCCGCGGGCAGCGAGGCGCCCGCGGCCCAGCGGCGGAACACGGACAGGCCAGGGCCGCGCGGCGGGGTGAGCAGGGGGGCGAGGTGCGGGGGGAGCGACGGGGCCGGGGGGGCGTGGGGGCCCGCCGCCGCGGCAAAACCAGCAGCAGCAGCAGCAGCAGCAGCGGGCGCAGCAGCGGCGGCGGCGGCGGCGGCGGCGACGACCGCCCCGTCCGCGGGCGCCATCCCGGGCCCGCCAGGCAGCATCCCGCGCACCATCATCGCCGTCACCACGCGCACCAGGCCGTACGAGTCCTCCTCGGGCAGGCCGTCCTTGGCGCCGCGCGGGCCGCGCGTCCACCGCGCCTCGACGGCCGCCCGCACGCGCTCGACCGCCGCCGCCGCCGCCTTGCCCTCCTCCTCCTCGCCGCCCCCCGCCCCCGCGACCGCCTCGCCCAGCAGCCGCCCGAGCTCGTCCGCGCGCAGCAGCCCGTGCGCGAAGCAGTCGCCCAGGTACCCCACGACCGTCGACTCCTGGATGGGTTTCGGCTCGCGCCCGGCCGCGACCGCCGCGCAGGTCGCGCCGCCGCGCCACTGCACCATCGCTTCGAGCGCCGACGCCTTGGGCTCGGACAGCATGCGCTTGGCGAGCAGCTCGGCGAGCCAGGCCGGGTCGGCGGCCGGGAGGGGCGGGCGCAGGGCCGAGAGGCCGCCCGCGGCGAGGCGGCCGAGGGCGCCCGGCAGCGCGCCGCCGCTGCCGCCGCCGTCGCCGCCGCCGTTCTCGCCGCCGCCGCCGCCGCCGCCCGAGTTGCCCCCGCCTCCTCCTCCGCCCCCGCCCCCGCCCCCGCCGCCCGACGCGCGCCGCCACGCCGTCCCGAGCTTGAGAAACGTGCTCTGCGCGCAAAAGTCGGCGAGCGCCTGCACCAGGGCCGGGCCGTACTGCTCGCGCGCGGCCTGCCCAAAGCCCTCGACGTACGCGAGGTCCTCGACGGCCGCGGGGCGCACGGACGCGAGGCTGCGCAGCGCCGCGTCGCCGACGAGCGCCTCTGGCGCCGCGTGGCCGAGGCGGCGCGCCTCGGCGCGGCGGGCGGCCTTCAGGGCGTCCTCGAGCGCCTGGCGCTCGCCCTCCTCCTCGCCGCGGCGCGCCTCGGCCGACAGGCGGCGCGCCTCGGCCTCCTGCCGCACGCGCGCGGCGCGGTCGGCCGCCGTCTCCTCGCGCAGCATGTCGCCCGACAGCGCGAGCGGCAGGGGCGGCGGCTGGCGGTCGGGCGCGGCCGCGGTCGCGCGCAGAAACGCGGCGCCCCCGGGCGCGACCGCGAGCGCCGAGAACGAGTCGCGCCCTCCGCCGCCGCCACCCCCACCCGCACCGCCGCCGCCGCCGCCAAACTGCCGCGACACCAGCTGCAGCAGCCCCGCGCCCATCAGCAGGCCCGCCAGCGCCTTCCACCAAGCCTCGCTCCGGTGCGCGCCGCTGCCGTGCAGGCGCGTCGCGCCGTCGGCCGCGCGCAGCTCGAGCATCCACGGCTGGACGTCGCGCGCGCGCGAGCCGCGCACGACCTGCACCGCGCGCCCCATGCCGTAGGCGCCGCGCAGGCCGTCGACGGCCGAGAGCAGCAGGAGGGCCTCGCGCGACAGGTCGCGCGTCGTGTCGTTTCGGGGGGCGCCGCCCGAGGAGGCGCGCCGCGCCCCGCCGCCGCCGCTCGCCGCGCCCGCCGCGCCGCCGCCCGCCGCGCCCCAGCGCCGCTCGCAGTTGTCGCAGCCGCCCGCGCAGGGCCCCCCCGCGGGCAGGGCGCCCGGGGAAAAGTGGTTGACGATCAGGGCGTGCCGGCAAGAGCCCGCCGACGCGTACGCCTGGGCGCTCGCGACCCCCCGCTCGTGCGCGGCGCGCGCCCAGTCCGACGGCGCCTGCTGCTGGGCGCCTGCTGCTGCTGCCGCGCCTCCGCCTGCGCCGCCGCCAAACCCGCCCCCGCCGCCGCCCATCGAGCTGCCCTTGATGCGGTCGAGCAGGCCGACGTCGGCGTGCGACCACAGCAGCGTGCACTCGGAGGGCAGGCCGTCGCGCCCGGCGCGCCCGACCTGCTGCGAGTACTGCTCGAGCGACGCCGGCAGCCCGACGTGCACGATGCGCCGGACGTTGCTCTTGTCGATCCCCATGCCGAACGCCACGGTCGCGACGACGCACTCGGCCTCGTCGGACAAGAAGGCGCGGTGGGCGGCCTCGCGCTCCGACAGCGGCAGCTTGGAGTGGTAGCGGGCGACGCGCAGGCCCTTGCGCGCCAGGCCCTCGTAGAGCTCATCCGTCTGTTTTATCGACAACGTATAGATAATGGTCGCGTCGATGTTTTTTTCGGCTCCCTGCTTGCGCGCGGCCAGGGCGGCGTCGACGAGCGGCTGCAGCGCGCCCAGCACGCCCCCCGGGATCCCCGCGCGGTTGCGCGCCGAGAGGCGGAGGTTGCGCCGCTCGAACGACGTGACAAACTCCTTCATCGGCCCCGGGGGGCCCGCGGGCGCGCTCCCCAGGCGCAGCTGCCGCGCGATGTCGGCGCGCACGGGGGCCGTGGCCGTGGCGGTGAGGGCCATGACGGGGACGCCGGGGAGCAGGTCGCGCGCCTCCCCGAGGCGCGTGTAGGCCGGGCGAAAGTCGTGCCCCCACTCGGACACGCAGTGCGCCTCGTCGACGGCGAGCAGGGCGATGCGCGCGCACGACGCCAGGCGCGCGAGGTCGGGCCCGGAGCCCAGCAGCAGCTCGGGCGTGAGGTAGACGTACGTGTAGCGCCCGGCAAAGGCGTCGGCCCGCACCTGCGCGCTGCTCTGCGCCGAGCCGAGGAAGCACGCGCGCAGGCCGCGCGCCGTGAGCGCGCCGACCTGGTCCTGCATCAGCGAGATGAGCGGCGACACGATCAGCGCGACGGGCGGGCGCGGCGGCGGCGGCGGGGGGGCGCCCGGGGCCTGCTGCTGCAGCTGCCGCTGCTGCTGCTGCTCCTCCTGCTCGGCCGCCAGCATGAGCGGCGGGAGCAGGAAGCACATGGACTTGCCCGTGCCCGTGGCAAATAGGACGAGCGAGTCGCGCGCACCGTGCGCGGCGGCGAGGATGGCGTCGAGCTGCGGGGCGCGGAACGCGTTGTAGCCCCACAGGCGCGAGAGCAGGGACTGCGCGCGCGCGGCGAGGGCGGCGCGGCGCGGGTCCTCGTCTGCCGTCGACGCTGACGCTGACGCTGCTGCTGCCGCTGCTGCTGCTGCTGCTGCTGCTGTTGTTGATGCTGCTTCTGCTGCTGCTGTTGCTGCTGCTGCTGCTGCTGGCCGGGGCTCGTGGGCGGGCGGTGGTGGGTCGCCGGCAGCGTTGTCGGCGGGCCCGCCGCTGCGCGCGGCGTCGACGGGGGCGGCAGCGGCAGCGGCAGCGGCAGCGGCAGCGTGGGGCGCGGCGCCGCTGCCGCTCAGGGCCTTGGGCGGCTGCTGCTGCTGCTGCTGCTGCTGGGCGGGCGCCGCCGCCGCCTCGTCCACCTGGTCCGGCAGCGAGGCGTCCATCGGTGCGTGGTGGCGGGGCTCGGCGACGACGACGTGGGTCTGGCGACGGTGGGCGGACGCGACGTTCAAAAGTGGTCGACAGACGTCGAGTTTTCGATGGGCGCGGCGGAGCGGGGTGCGCTGGTTCGCGGGCACCCGCTGCTGCATGTGTGAGTAGGAGGAGGGGGAGTATGAGCCAGTGGGTTCGTTCGCGGGCGTCCGTTTCATCATCCCCGCGGGGGGGGGGGGGGGGCGTCGATCGGCGTGCTGCCCCCATGCTGCCCTGGCCTCCTCGACTTTTGCTGGCTCGCGCACTCGGCAGTCGACCAAAGCACCAAGCAAAGCCATTCGATCGAGACACTTACGCACTCCCGCAACCCCCACTCGCCCGAGCGACAGACGACGCGGGCCCCACACACTCTCGCGCGCGCGCCCACGAACGAGCACCAAGAGAGAGAGAGAGAGAGAGAGAGAGGGCGGCTGCATCAGTCCGCGCCGCGCGCACAGCAAACGCCAGGCGACCAAGCAGGTGCGCGCACACACACATGCGTACTGGTCGCGATCAACCTCGAGAGCGGGTGATCCCGCGCGAGCGGCGAGCGACCGGCGGCGGGCAGGGAGAGGCGAGGCGCGCGCTGGTCGGTTGTCCGTCGAGCCGTCTTCCCCTCTGCGCGCTCGCTCGTTCGCCCCCCGCGCTGTCTTCCTGCGCACCCGCTGTCGGCGGCTGACCAACGCCCGGCCCGCCCGATCGCACGCGCCGCCGAGCCTCGGCGCGGCCGCCAAGCCCATTCCGCCCCCGCTCGCGAGCCGCCGCCGCCGCCGCCGCCGCCGCCGACGCCGACGCTCACCCCGCCCCCGCCCCCCCCACCCCCCCCCGGCCCCCGCCCCGCCCCGTCCTTCCGCCCCCGAACACACACACACAGCCCCCCCCTTCCGCCCCCCCAAAAAAAACCATGGCGGACGCCGCCCCGGGAGGAGGCGGCGGCGGCGGCGGCGCCCACGCCGCCGACTGCCGCATGTACGAGCCCCGCTACCCCGAGGTCGACGACGTCGTCATGGTCCAGGTGCAGTCGATCGAGGAGATGGGCGCCTACGTGTCGCTGCTCGAGTACGCGGGCGCCGAGGGCATGATCCTGCTTTCGGAGCTGTCGCGGCGGCGCATCCGCTCGGTGAACAAGCTCATCAAGGTCGGGCGCGTCGAGCCCGTGATGGTCCTGCGCGTCGACCGCGAGAAGGGCTACATCGACCTGTCCAAGCGGCGCGTGTCGCCCGAGGACGTCGCCGCGGCCGAGGAGCGCTTCGGCAAGAGCAAGCTCGTGCACTCGATCCTGCGGCACGTGTCGGAGACGACGGGGGAGGACCTCGAGCAGCTGTACCGGCAGGTCGGGTGGCCGCTGTACCGCCTGCACGGCCACGCCCTCGACGCGTTCCGCGCCATGGTCGCCGACGACGGCGAGGCCGCCTTTGCAAAGCTGGCCGAGATCAAGGCCAACCCCACGCCCGCGCCCGTGCCCGCGAGCGCCGCCGACGACCCCGCCGCGGCCGCCGCCGCCGCCGCCGAGGCCGCCGCCGCCGCCGCCGCCACCAAGGCCGCCCCCTCGGTCCTCACGCCCGCCGTGCGCGAGGCGCTCATGAAGAACGTGCGCCGCCGCCTCACGCCGCAGCCTGTCAAGGTGCGCGCCGACGTCGAGATGACCAACTTTTCGTACGACGGCGTCGAGAAGATCCGCGCGGCCATGCGCGCGGCCGAGGCGGCCTCGACCGAGGACTGCCCCGTCAAGATGGTCCTGGTCGCCCCGCCGCTGTACGTGCTGACGACGCAGACGCTCGACAAGGCCAAGGGGGTGGAGGTGCTGACGGCCGCGTGCGACGCGGCCGCGGCGTCGATCGCGGCGTCCAAGGGGCGGCTGGCGGTCAAGGAGGGGGCGCGCGCGGTCAGCGAGCGCGAGGACCGCCTGCTGGCGGAGCGGCTCGAGGCGCTCGAGGCGGCCAACGCCGAGGTGGACGGCGACGCGGACGGGACCGACTCGGACGAGGAGGGCAAGGGCGGCAGCGAGGACGAGGGGATGGGCGACATCGATTTGGACAAGCCTGCGCTGGCGGTTTAAGGATTGAGGGGGGGGGAGGGACGACGGGGGGGGGGGCGAGATTTCCCCCCCCTGGGGGGGTGTTGTCGTCCTCTCTCGCTTGCCCCAGCCGCCTTCGCGCCTCGCTTTCTTAAGACTATACAAGCCTCGGTTGCAAGCACGAGCACGTCTCGTTTTTCTCCTCGATCGACCGCGGCCGTCAGCACAGGGGGCGATGGGGAGGCGCGCGCGCGCGCGCGCGCCGACCGTCGGCGCCGCCGACGGGCGCGCCGCGCTCCGCCGGCGCCGTCTCGCGTGCCCCAAACAAAACGCCCGCCCAGCCTCGTGCGGGCGACAACTCACGACAACGACAATCCAACACAGCGACGATCACCAAGCACACACACACGCCCTGTGACCACGCCCTGATCCCCCACCCACCACCGCGATTCGAACAGCACCAGAACGCCCGATTTCGGTTGAGCTTGGGGGGCTAGCTCCTCGACCCCCGAGCTGTCTGTGCGCCGGTGTGTGCGGCGACTCTCACGCCCACGGGCGCTGACCACTGGCTCCCCGATCGGGGTTGCCCAGCGGGCTCTCGGGCGCACGCGCGCGCACGAGGACGCACAGAGAGACAGAGAGAGAGAAGAGAGCGCGACGACAGGGGGCGCAAGGGAGAGAGAGCGAGCGAGCAGCAGCTGCCCCGCGCCTTTTTGCCCCCCGGGGGCACGGCCTCCTGATACGCGAGGGAGATGAAGGCGATCTCGGTCTCGGGGGCGGGCGAGGAGACGGGGCACGCCCACCCGCGCCACCCGCACGCGGCTGGCCACGAGGATGAGGAGGCCGGCCTGCTGAGCAGCAACGGCAACGCGGCCGCGGCGGCGACCGGCGGCCACGGCGCGCCGCCGACGGGCGCCGCCGGCGCCACCGCGACCATCGAGCCGCGCGCGGGCGCCCCCTCCCCAAAGCCCTCGCTCCTGTCGGCGCCCACGATCGGCGGCGTCCCCACCGTCCTGGTCGCCGGCATGTGCTACTGCGCCGCCTCCGGGAGCATGGTCCTGCTGAACAAGCACGCGCTCAACCCCAAGTCGTTTGGCTTCACGGCGCCCAACGCCCTCCTCGCCTTTCAGTGCACGCTCGCCGTCGCGCTCGTCAAGCTCTGCGAGGCCCTCGGGTACGTCAAGCCGCAGCCGTTCCGCCGCGAGCTCGTGCGCGTCTGGTTCCCCGTCAACCTCATCTTCGTCGCCATGGTCGGCAGCTCCTTCTACGCCCTGCAGCACGTCGGCGTCGCGATGGTGACCGTGTGGAAGAACCTGAGCAACGTCGTCACGGCGGCCTGCGACGTGCTCATCTACGGCAAGCGCTACACGGCCGCCGTCTGGGCCACGCTCGCGCTCATGCTCGTGTCCGCGGGCGTCGGGGCGTACACGGACCTGAGCTTCACGTGGAGCGGCTACGGGTGGCAGATCGTCAACTGCGGCGCCACGTCGGCCTACGCCCTGTACCTGCGGAGCGTCATGGACCGCGTCGCCGAGCACACGACCGACCGGCGCCGCATGGACGAGTTTTCGATGGTGCTGTACAACAACGCGCTGTCCGTGCCCCCGGTCCTCGTGCTGATGCTCGCGTTCGGGGAGCACCGGGGCCTGCTGGACCAGCCCGCCCTGCGCAACCCGGCGTTCGCCGCGGTCGCGTGCCTGGGGGGACTGATCGGGTTTGGCATCTCGTTTTCGGCGCTGTGGTTTCTGTCGCAGACGACGGCGACGATCTACTCGCTCGTCGGCGCGCTCAACAAGATCCCCGTGGCCATCGTGGGGATCGTGCTGTTCCACGAGGCGTCGTCGCCGCAGAACCTGGCGTCCATCTTCATCGGCCTGGGCGCGGGGATCCTGTTTGTGTACGCCAAGGCCAAGGGGCGGTGATCGTTTGGCGCGTTCGGGAGGGGCGGGGGGGAGGGAGGGGGACGCTCTTTTTTTTTTTTCGCGACCCTCCCTTCTCGAAAAAAAAAAAAAAAAAAAAAAAACGAACGACCGAAAAAGAATAAAATCAACCCGCTTTTTTTGTGGTAACAAAACGCAACCAGGTCTGTGCCG
>Ga0315905_10008635_pt1 | contig 10310 bp, 8 predicted proteins | sample LakEriMetagenome_5_FD_203522 | JGI IMG/M metagenome (GOLD analysis project Ga0315905, IMG submission 203522) | Freshwater fungal communities from buoy surface, Lake Erie, Ohio, United States - Buoy 4 MA121 | ecosystem: Environmental > Aquatic > Freshwater > Lake | place: USA: Lake Erie, Ohio... | reverse complement strand
GGTTCTTTTTGAAAAGGCCTTCTCCAATGCCGCCGTGTGCGCGGTGGCGCGCTCGACGATTCTGAACGGTTGTTACGCGCCGAGCCAGGGCACGCAGCACATGCGCAGTCGTCATGCGATTCCGCCGCAGATCAAGTCGTACGTTTCCCATCTGCGCGCCCAGGGTTATTATTGCACCAACAACAGCAAGACCGACTACAATTTCAAGGGCGACGACCAGTCGATTTGGGATGAATGTTCCAACAAGGCGCATTACAAAAACCGTCCCGCGGGCAAGCCGTTTTTTGCGGTGTTCAACATCCTTGACACCCATGAGAGTACGATTTTTTCCAAGCCGGACAAACAGGTCGCCGCCGGGGCTGCTGCCAACATCCAGCTTCCGCCCTATCTTCCCGATCTGCCGGAACTTCGACAGGACTTTGCGAAGTACTACGACAACGTCGCCCGGATGGATGGCAAGGTGGGCAGGTTGATTGAGGAATTGAAGAACCTCGGACTGGAGGAGGACACCATCGTCTTTTATTTCTCCGACCACGGCGGGCCGACACCGCGCGGCAAGCGCTATCTTGAGGACACCGGCGTGCGGATTCCGATGATCGTGCGCATTCCCGGCAAATGGCAGCAGCTTTCCCCCTTCGCACCCGGATCGCGGGTGAGCGAACTTGTCGCCTTCGTCGATCTCGCGCCCACGGTGTTGTCGCTCTGCGGCATGGAGAAACCATCGTACATGCAAGGTCGCGCGTTTCTCGGCAGCAGGAGAAGCGAGCCGCAAAAAGATCCGACGGTTTTTTTGTATGCCGACCGCTTTGATGAAATCTACGGCATGAGGCGGGGCATCACCGATGGAAGATACAAGTACATCCGCTACTTCACGCCGTATCTGCCCGCGGCACCCTACAGCTCCTATCAATTTGGTCAGGCGGGCTGGCGGGCCTGGCAAAGCGCCTGGCAACAGGGGAAACTGAACGGCTACCACAAGGATCTTTGGGAGGTGCCCCAACAATGTGAGCATCTGTACGACACCAGTCAGGACCCCTGGGAGATCAACAACCTTGCCGGTCAGCCCGCGCACGCGGAACTGCTGGAAAAAATGAGAACCGGGCTGAAAAACAAAATGGCCGGGGCGTTCGACACCAGCCTGGTTCCGGAACCGATGTGGGATGAAGTCGGTGATGGCAAAATCATTTATGACTCTGTGCGCAGTCCATCATTCGACCTCGCAAAAATCCTCGATCTCGCCTTTGCCGCCTCGGCCGGCGATGTTGCGGCGCTGCCGCAGTTGACCGATGCCCTGGCTTCGGATGATCCCGTGCGGCGTTACTGGGGGGCGCAGGGGTGCATTGTCCTGGGAGTGCGCGCCAAACCGGCGGAGGCCTCCTTGCTGAAACTGCTCGATGACGTTCACGCGGCGAACCGGATCAGCGCCGCTCACGCACTCTATCAGATGGGCAACAGGGAAAAGACCGTCGCCGTGTTGACAGCCGTGGTGACCGGCGATGGCGACGAATTCGACAAATTGCTGGCGCTGAATACGATCAGTTCCTTGCAACTGCAGAGTCAGATTCCCGATGAATGGTGGCAGAAGGCGAAGTCGGGCAAGGCGGGCAAGGCGGGCGAGTATGTGGGACGCATGTTCCAGAAAATGAAGGGGGAGCCATGAACCGGAATGTGCCCGGTGCTATCAGGCACGCGGCTTTCGCGCGTCAAACCAGGCTTTCACTCCAGGTCGGTTGAGGACCAGGATGGTGAACACCCCGAGCGCGGTGCCGAGCGGAAATCCCACGCAGTGCAGGGCGGCGGCGACCAGGCAAAAGGTCCAGTTTTTTCCTTCGCCCAGCCATTTCGCGGCAAGATAGGACAGGACTGCGAAGGCGAAACTTGTTCAGTCCGCGTCCTGCGCTTGTCCGCGTTGGTGTTCGGTCAAACGCATGCCGACGAAATAAAGCACGCAAACCAGCGCCACGGCGGCCACGATCCAGGTGGCTTCATGTTTCACCGAGTGGATGAGCTGCATCAGATCCACGCCCTCACCTGTTTGCAACGCTTCCATCTGCTGGGGCGACAATGTTTTGCCCACTTTCTGGCCGAGAACCGCCAGCACCGAACACCAGATCGCGGCACCGATCGTCGTGAGCACGCTGAATTTCAAAAATCCCATGCGGATCATGCCGGCGGGGATCGAGATCAAGTGGCGCAACACCGGCAGCAGGCGGGCGAAGAAAATGCCGCCGCTTTCATAGCGGTGCAGCAGTCGTTCGGCGCGCTCCACTTTATCGGGCTTCATGAAAAAGTACTTGCCGAACTTCATCACCAGCGGTCTGCCGACAAAAAGTGCGACCCAGTAAGTGATGGCCGAGCCCAGCCAGGAGCCGGCGGTTCCGGCGATGATCACGCCGGGAATGGACATGTTGCCGCCCTGCGCCGCCAGGATCGCGGCCGGGGGGATCACCAGTTCGCTCGGTACCGGGAAGATCGAACTTTCCATGGCCATCAGGACAGCCACTCCGGCGTACCCCTGGTCATGTACCCACTGGAACCATGTTTCTATCATCTGCTGCATCATAGTCGTGAGCACGATGAATACACTGCCGCATTTCGCAAGATTTTAATCGCGGAAATTTCGCTACAATCCATCCGCCGCATGCAGGGAAGCGTCGCGGGCGAGGATCGCTTCGTCCCAGTCCTTCCAGACCGGATCCATGTTTTTGCCGCGCAACATGGTTTCAATCTCGGCGGCGCTGCGGCTGTCGTTGATCTGGAATTGCTCGGTGGCTTTTTCCGCGCCGGATTTTTGATCGATCTCCACACGTCGTCCGCGGGTCGTGAGGTGGAGATCGTCGCGTCCGGCACCGGTATGGCCTCCGGGTTCCGTGCGCGCGCCGGCCGACATGTGGGTGACTCCGAGAGGCACCAAGGCATCGCGCAAATTCGCCGGCTCGCGGGTGGAAAGCACGATGCCCACCGTCGGGAAACAGATCCGGAACGCACAGATCAAACGCAGCAGGCCGGCATCGGGCAGCAGCAATGAGGCATCGGTGCTGTATTGATAATTCCCCGCGTAGGGCCTCATTCGGGGAAAGGCGACGGTGAATTGTGCCTTCCAGCAGTGTTTGAGGAGGTATTCGAGATGCGCGGCGAGAGCCAGGGCTTCCGATTTCCAGTCCGCCAGTCCGAACAGCGCACCGATGCCGATGCGGCGGAATCCTCCGGCATAAGCGCGCTCGGGGCAGTCGAGCCGCCAGGAAAAATTTTTCTTCGGACCCGCGCTGTGCAGTTTTTGATAGGTTGGCAGGTCATAGGTCTCTTGATAGACAACCAATCCTTCCGCACCGTGAGCGACGATTTCCGCATACTGATCATCCTCCATCGGCCCGACTTCAATGCCGAGCGTCGGGATCAGCGCTTTGATCCGTTCGAGGCATTCCTGCAGGTATCCCTCGGAGACAAACTTCGGATGCTCGCCTGCCACCAAGAGCAGATTCCGGAAACCGCGGTCGTGCAAAAATTTCGCCTCCTGATAGACCTGCTCCGGCGTGAGCGTGGTGCGGAAAATCGGATTGTCGCGCGAAAACCCGCAATACGAGCAGTTGTTCACGCATTCATTCGAGAGGTAGAGCGGCGCGAAAATCCGCATCGTCCTGCCGAAATTCCGACGGGTGATTGCTTCGCTCTCGGCGGCGAGTTGTTCGAGTTCGACGTCCGGATCCAACAAACCGACCAGGCGCCGCATCAGCCGGGTGGGCTGATTGATCAGGCTGTCAAATCGGTTCGAGAAGCTCACGGCTGCGCAATCAATCACATTTCCCGGTGTTTCGCCACTACTATTCCCACCGGCAGGAAATGCGCCCGCCGACTCAGCTAATTCTTGCCAGAGTAGTATTTTTCATTCATGGTCTGCCGCGATGAACGACATCGCAGTGATTGTTTGCAAGCCCACCAAGTGGTTTTTTCTCCGCGCTGCGGGCATGTTTGCAATGTTCGCCTTTCTGGGAGGATGGTTTTACAAGGACGCGTCGGTCGGCTACCGGAAGGGCAACGAAGTCTATCTGATGGACAAGGCATTTGCCGCCGCCGCGCAGGAATATTTGGACAAGAGCAAGGCCGGCACACTGACTGCGGAACAGTGGCGGGAATACGCCCGCACGCAGACTGTCGATTTCGACAGCCACCCGGTGACGACCCAGGAACGGGTGCCCTGGCCGGAGGAACTGCAAGATGCAAAACTGCTCGCCAAAGGACCGGGCGATGCCTGGGACGCCTACACGGAACGGATGAAGTTGAATCGCAAGGCACCCGAGAAGATCCACGATCAGCGATCCATTACCGAGCAGTGGTGCTATTTCTTCGTTCTCACCGCCCTGGCTCTCTTCGCTCTGTTTGTATTGGTGCGCACCGCCCGCCGCAAAATCTCTGTCGATCATGAAAAAATCATCACGCAGTCGGGCAAGGTGGTTCAGTTTCACGAACTGAAGCAGTTGGACCTGCGCAAGTGGCAGACGAAAGGTCTGGCATCCGCTAAATATGTCACCGGGCAAGGTGACAAAGGGTCGATCCGCTTCGATGGCCTCACTTATGGAGGCTTTAAAAAAGAAGAAGGAGAACCGGCGGAAGCCCTGATGAACCGGGTGCGCCGGCATTTCAAGGGCGAGTTGATCGAATATGTATCCGCAAATTCCGGCGATGAAGAGCAGGGAGCGACGGGTGATTCTCCGGTTGAATCGCGCGAATCCACGCCGGGCTGAATTTTCCCGAATATTCGCTATTGCCAAGTGCCTCATGCCGCGCTATGCCTTGCCCGGTTAACAACCAAACCAACACAGAACATGTCAGACAAGAGTACCGAAGATCGTGTAAAGGATATCATTGTGGAGCAACTCGGCGTGAGTGCCGAGCAGGTCACCATTGACGCAAAATTCATCGAGGACCTTGGTGCTGATTCCCTCGATACCGTCGAGTTGGTCATGGCATTTGAGGAAGAGTTCGGCATCGAGGTGCCCGACGACGAAGCGGAGAAGCTGCTTTCCGTGGGCGATGTCGTCCGCTACATCGACGCGAATGCCTGATAACGGGAAGTTCGCCCGCGCACCATCTCTGTCGCGGAGATTCTGCCGGTCGCCTTCATTCACCTGGATGGGCGGTTTTCCCTTGTGAAAATCGTCCTTTTTTTTGCGCCGAAGCGTTTGCAATTTCCCTCATCCCTGCCATCCTGTCCCCAGCATGAACATCAGCCCTGACAACTTCCACTACGCCATGGAAACCAGCAGGGTCATCCATGAACCGGACCGGAGAATCGCCACGTTTGGCGAAACGAGTTTCGAGTTTCAACTGGTCAGCGAGCTGATGGACAAAACCGGCGAGGTGAGGATCCGCTCGGGTGAAATGGAGGCGTCACGACCGTTGCTCATTCGTCCGAATCCCGAAATGGAAATGGAAGGTTTTGACCAACAGGCCCGCGAACGGCTTGACCGGCTGCTGGAAAACATGAGCGATCAGGGGATGAATCTGGCATTCCTTCAATACGGATTCCGTTTCCGCCGTTCCCAGGTGAAAGAGCAGGTCGTCCAAGAACCCATGGACCAGGTCTGTCAAAGGCTTCTCAGTGACGTGAGAAAGTCGGGTAACCCGATGCTTGCGATTCTCGAGGGCGTTGACGATGCTTGGGAAATCGCGCTAATGAAGTTCTCGCTCGAGATGATCATGCAGTCGCATCAGATCAATACCTTTGACCTGCAACGGAAAAAATTGCTCTGAACCCGCCTTGTCATGCGACTTTGGACCTTTTTCAAGATCATCTGCGCCGTCATCGTCATCGCCGTTGTTGTCCTCTCGGTTTTCTTCACGATGCATGTGATGGGGAAGGATATACCCGACGCGGTCGCGAGGATTTTCGGACGCTGGATGCCAGAACCGGGGCAGCTGATTTCCAAAACTCCCAGCCACGAGGATAAAGTCCTTGAGGCTGGCGAAATGGTCGACATCGAACCTGGTGACAAGGCTTTTCAAAAAGCCGCCGAGATGCTGGCCACGGGGAAAATCACCGAGGCCAGGGAAAAACTGCTGTTCCTCATCAACTACTACCCCTCCTCCAACGCGGCACCCGAAGCCCGGCACATCCTCAGCGAGATGAACATGGATGATTTCCTGTCGCTGCGCAATAACCCGCATCTCGTGACCCACAAAGTGGTGCGCGGCGATTCGTATCTCGCGATCGCGACGAAATATCAAACCACGCTGGATTGCATCATGCACTTCAACGGACTGATGGAACTCAGCCCGCTGCAACCCGGTGATGAATTGCTGTTGATGCCGCTCACCCTGCGGATCACCATCGAACCGAAGCGGGAGGCCCTCACCCTCTGGAACAAGGGCACTTTTCTCAAGGAATACCGCGTGATCAAGAGCGTCGGTGTGCCGCTCGCCGTTTTCGGCACGAAAGTCGAAAGCAAGGGCGGGGTCTATCAAAACAAAAAAACCGCGCCCGGCATGAAGGACTATCGCGCTTCGGATAAAACCATCACCCTGGGCCGCGGGCTGCACATCGTCGCCGACACCGAGAATCCTGGTTCCACGGTCCACGGCTTTCACCTCGACCCCGCGGACACCGAAGAACTGGCTCTTTTGCTCCGCGTGGGAAATGAGGTGGAAATCCGTCCGTAATTCCTGTAAACTCCCGCACACGAACAAGATGATCCAGCTGTTAGATTTTGAAAAGCCCATCGCTGAATTGGAACGCGAGCTGGAAAAACTCCTCGCCAAATCGTCGTCGCAGAACATCGACCTCTCGGAACAAGTTGCCAAAATGGAAATAAAACTCGTTGAAACGCGCGCGGCAATCTATGAAAATCTCAGCCCCTGGCAGCGTGTGCAGATCGCACGCCACGTGCAGCGACCCTATATGTTGGACTACGTTTCCCTGGCCTTCACTGATTTTTTCGAACTCCGGGGCGACCGCCGCATCGGTGATGACAAATCGATGCCCGGTGGTTTTGCGAAGCTGGACGGTCAGCGGGTGATGGTGATCGGCCATCAAAAGGGCCGCGACACCAAGGAAAACCTGATGCGCAATTTCGGCAGCGCCCATCCGGAGGGCTATCGAAAAGCGCTGCGGCTGATGCGCCTCGCCGAAAAGTGCGGCATTCCGATCATCTGCCTCATCGACACCCCCGGCGCGTTTCCGGGCATCGGAGCGGAAGAGCGCAACATCGCCGAAGCGATCGCCCACAACCTGCGCGACATGATGCTGCTGAAAGTGCCGATTGTCGCCGTGGTGCTCGGCGAGGGCGGGTCGGGCGGAGCGTTGGGCATCGGCGTGGCCGACAGCGTGTTGATGATGGAAAACGCCTACTACTCGGTGATCAGTCCGGAGGGCTGCGCCGCGATTTTGTGGAAACACCGCAAACATGCGCCGGAAGCGGCCGAGGCGATGAAGATTGCCGCGCCCGACCTGAAGAAACTCAATCTGATCGACGAGGTGATCCCGGAGCCGCTCGGCGGAGCGCATCACGATCATGCCGCCGCCGCGATGGCGCTGCGTGCATCGATCAGCGCCCAGCTCAAGGAACTGCTGCCGCTTCCCGCAACGGAACTTCTCAACCGCCGCTACCAAAAATTCCGCCAGTATGGCGATTGGGCCGGCAAGTGAGCGGTGTGCCAAGTTCTTGCACGTCGGCGTGTACATCGGATCGTTTCCACTACAATCTCGTACTTCGAATTTCATCATTCGATGCCGTTCCGCATATGATGCATGAACAATCACTCTGTCAAAAATTCTTGATCAAGTTCCCGGGGAATGTAGTAATGCATTTAGTGAATGAGCGAGCAAAGATCTTGGCCAACATGGCCCACACGGCTGCTGCGGTGTTCGCTTTTTTTCAACAATGGCGCATTCCGCATAACTTTTCCCATCCGCATCAATCCCAAAAGAACAAATCCCGGCAGTCAGACTGCGTCTTGAGTAGGGTATTGATCCAACATAACTCTGACCGCTTGGCGTACATCAAGTTGCAAACAAACCGATTTGCATGAAACTGAGACCACTTGCACTCCTTGCCGCATTCCTGCCAAACCTAACCCTCAGTCTGGCTGGTGCGCCTGCGGAATCAGATCTCACGCTGAAGGATCAAGAACAGTTGCAGCGCGACAAGGTGCTGGTCATCGACCGTAGCTACAAACAGATTTTCTCGCCCTATGTCGACGGGGGGATGCCGGCGTTTGTTACCTCGGACTCAGTGCTGAACGCCTGGCACGTGTTGTTTGAGGAGTCTGTCGCCAACGCCGAGGAACGGCTCGCGTTAGCTTTGCCCCGTGCGCTAGACCTCACTTTGGCCGGATTGCAGTCAGCGCCCGGAGACATGAAATCGGAAGAATATGATAGAGCGGTGGAGTACGCCCGCATTGTTGTCGGGACAGCAACGAAATTGGCTGGCGGCTCTTGGAGCGGCGGGCAAAAAATGGATGCCATCATCGAGGAGGAGGTCCGCTGGGTCGAGGGGGCACATGGTTTGCGTCTTCCTCCGTGGCTCCCGCAGTTGGAGAATCTAACAGGCATCGACTACAAGGTCTTCAAGCCGGGCGGCTTCTATACCCGCAGCCAACGCATGCAGCGCTACTTTCGCGCCGTACGCTGGTTGCAGACCATTCCGTTTCGACTGAACCGGAAGGACGAAATGGCAGCCATGGCGCTGCTCGTTCCGGCTTTTTGTAAATCTGCTACGGTTCTTGATATCGCGGAGTTCCGTCAGAGCATTGGCGGTACCGCTGCGGATGCAGATGTCCATATGGTTATATGTGAGCGCCCGTGGAATGATCCAGCTGAGGAATTTCAAAAATGGCAAAATGAAGCGAAGCCAGGTTGCAAACAGATGGTGATTCTATCTGCGTCGAACACGCCGGATGCCAAGCTATTCCTGCAAACTACCAACGAACAACGCCCCTATCCGGATGGTCTCGAAATAGCCGCCTGGTTGGGATCACCGATGGCGCTTGATCTGCTTAAACCTGTCGCCGGAGATGATGTTGTGCGGCAAGTGGTTGCACACCGTATACTGCTTGATCAGAAGGAATACGCTAGCAAGATTTACGATGACTACCTTCGATGCCTGGCCCTGCTGTTGACACCGCCGGAGCCCGATACGCCTGTGTTCATGAAGTCGTCCTCATGGCAACGTAAGAGCCTCAATACTGCTCTCGCTGGCTGGGCGCAGCTCCGGCACACATGGGCTCTACAGTCGAAAGAGTCGATGGTTTTGATTCCCGCTCGCGAGCTTTATCCGGGATTTGTCGAGCCCAACCCGGAGTTCTTCCACCGCATGTATTTGCTTATATTGAAGACCGAGGAAGCCTTTGATTCCCTCGGAGCTTTGAGTTTTTCGCCGGATTTTTTTGCCGTTGAGGCCCGAGAGCTAATTCCCTTGCTGGAACAGCAAGCAGAATCCATCAAACAAAAAATAGCGCCGCTTGTGGAATCCACAACTCCGGGCGGCGATATTGCCTATGATGACCTGATCAAATTGGAAGATGCAACAAGGCCATCAGATGATCTCGCAAGTCGCCTCGAACCCTTTGTGGGCATTGTGAAAGGCATATATGTCACGTCCACCGGGCGTAAAGGAATAGGCGTGGGGAAGCCCGACTTGGCGCTCTCAGGCCTACGCGAGGCCGCCGACGGGAAACTCAGTGACAAGTTTCTGGAGTTTGACAAGTCCTCTAAGCGCCGACCATTGAAAAGTCGTTGGAAGCAGTTGCTCGAAGTTTGTCATGAACTTGAATCGCTCGCCCACAAACAGTTGAGAGGCATAGATCAGACTGAGGAGGAGAAAAAATTCATCGATTCCTACGGAGGTATCCTCGGCGGCATCATGTTTTACGATGGCGATTCCTTTTTTTTGCCGCGCGACGACGCACCGCGCATCACCACAGTATTCAACCGGCCCGGGGGCAAGTGCATGTTGGCTGGGGTCGGACGGCCGAGAGAAATCCGCGTGCTCTATCCATGGAAGGGGCAGGAAATCGAATGCCGTGGCGCGGTCATGCCATACCACGAGTTTCTCTCAGATCAGCACCTGACAGACAAGGAGTGGCTGCAGTGCTTGGATGGCAAGGTTTCTCCTGAACTGCCGAAGTGGCTCAAGCCGGTCATTTCGAATGATCGATAGAGGACTCATGAATAACAGCCGCGATGCCGTATAAACCTAAAGAGGAAAATAGAAATCTCGCCAAAACGCCGCAAATGAAGTAAGCACAAGGTCATGGACGCTTCATTGCCCGTGATTTCTCCTCACCCAGCGGGTGAGACTAAAACTCCCCCTCAA